>Ga0256407_10001745_pt1 | contig 44304 bp, 24 predicted proteins | sample RumenRJG_04DNA_FD_193489 | JGI IMG/M metagenome (GOLD analysis project Ga0256407, IMG submission 193489) | Bovine rumen microbial communities from Lethbridge, Alberta, Canada - RJG_04 | ecosystem: Host-associated > Mammals > Digestive system > Stomach > Rumen | place: Canada: Alberta...
AATTGTTTATGTATCAATGATTTATTTGCACTACAAAGATACAAAAACTTTTGGACATTCCTTCTCTTTCCTCTTGATTTTTAAGACTTTAAGGGCAAGCTATTTGCAAGTGGGAAACTTTAGTTAACAATTATCCATCAAAAAACAGAATCAACAATGAAAAAGAGCTCACATAAAAAGACCGTCGAAAGACCTTGTTTGGAATGTCGCTTGGCATTCCGGTTATCAGCGAAAGAGAAACAAGAAATAGAGGCGAAGGCTAAGCTATGTGCGATGTCGCCAAGTAGGTATATTCGCAGATGTGTTGTAGGACACAGCCCAAAACTCCATCTTACGGAACAAGAGACTGAAGCCTTCATCAGCTTGGCAGATGCCCGTGGCGATATCGTGCACATCAAAAATGCCCTTAGTGGCAAAAGCCAGGAAGAACTGCTACGCTACTTTCGTGACGCGAACTTCATGAACTATTGGATTCTTGCGACCGATAAACTTATCCGTCGCTGGTATGAAATCGAACGTCAATTATCAGAATAGCCTATGATAGCCAAAGCAAGATCCATTTCGCATGGAAGTATTTCCATCGACTACATTACTCGAATGGGAATGGCTGAGATTGTAAAACTCAACCATCTTCCCAAGGACGTTGAGGTCGAAGCCTGGTGGGCACACATGCAGGCTCATCAGATAAAGTTTCAGTATAAGCGTTCGAAGCATCGCCCGATGAAGAACTTCATGATACGCATTGAGATTTCTCCTGCAAGGGAAGAAACCGAAGGCTTTACTCTTGCTGATTGGGAGAAACTGGCAGAGGACTTCATCAAAGCATTCGATGGCATAGACCTCTCGAAAAAGACTGGCCGCACCTCCGCTGCTGGTACTAACATCGCCAACTCTCAATACGTTGTTTCTCTACACCGTGACAGTAAGTCGGGCATTGTCCACATGCATCTCGATTGTAATCGCATAGACATGGATGGTAACGTGAACGACGATCACGACATCGGTATCCGAGCCACGATGGCTGCCAATGAAGTGACACGTCATCGTGGATGGGTACAGGCAGAGCAGCGTTCCGATGAAAACAAAGAGAGAATCGCGCTTGACTGTATGAATGCACTCAAAACCATGTCCAGATTCTCATGGGATTTCTATGTTCAGGAACTCGCAGCCAAAGGTTACGACCTAAAACTACGTTATGACTCCAATGGAGATGTCAGAGGCTATACTGTTCGCATGGGTAACTCCATTTACAAGTCGTCTGAGTTGGGCAAGGGTCGTAACTTGATGCCATCAAAGATTGAATCGACATGGCGTAAGCTGCATCCTTTGAATTCTAATGAGAATAGACCTCATTCAGGACAATCCGATAGTCCAAAACTCAATATTATTCCTCAGCCAAAGGTAATGCCAAAAGCTGAGCGACCAATCTATTGCCTCCGCAAAGTAGATGTGGATGGTCACATCTATTCCATTGAAATTCCCGACAAGGCCCTTGATGCTATGAAGGATGAAGTTGGCAGTTTCAAGGTTAATGACGAAACGGCCAACCAGATTGTCGAAGTGGGTCTTTTACTTTTCGCCAGCTACATTGATGCAGCCACATCTTTGTCTGAAAGTTACGGTGGAGGTGGAACGTCCCCATCCTCTGGCTGGGGAAAGGATGACGAGGAAGATTGGGAATGGGCAAAACGTTGTGCGCAGATGGCCCATTCCATGATAACAACACCAAAGCTCAAAATACGTCGAAGCAGAGGTAGATAAAACAGCTTGCCAATGAAGAAATACAATATCAACCAAGAAGTTCCAGTGCCACCACCAATGCCGGAGGACACTGCAAACCCTGTCAAACACATGTTGAGCTCTATAGACCATCAGCATGAGTTCGATCAGGAAGAGAAACGACTGGATGCAAAGATCGAGGCATTGCGCCAAGTCATTTCAGATTTGGATAGTCACATCACCTCTGCCAAGGAGATGTGTGACCGCATGGTCGAACTTGCCAAAGTCGTCGAGAGAGGTTGCTCGAAACTCGGTGAGATTGCAGACTATATCACCGACTTGAAGCAGCAGATTGAAAACATGGTCATACCAGCTAAGATTACTCCTGACTCTTTTGAAGAAGTCAAGAAACGCATTGACGATTTAATACAGCAAACTAATCAGCTGCTGGAACGTCATCGGCTTCAGCAACGCCAGGAATGGAATGTGCAGAACGACCACCTCAAATCTGTAGTGCGTGAGAACAAGGGAATCTGGCTATCCAGCAAAGTTTTCTGGTGGGCCATAGGAGTCTTTGAAGTGGCCGTGTGTCTTGCCATCTACTTCGGTGGCAACGCTCTGCTCTCCGCCATTCGGTGACATACTAACAATGAAAAGCCCAACTGACCAAGTGAATCAGTTGGGCTTTTTAGGATAAGCATGATTATCTTCTTTTATTCTCGTCCAAGAAATAGACTTGCTCCTCTTTAATGATTTACAATTCTATATATAGTTGCTTGACCAATAATAAATCTGATAATTCTATTATTTTATAATTTTTAATTTTATGGTTAGAGATGAATTTTTCTATTTTGGTTCTTTCCTTGCCTTCAAAATCAGTGATTTCCCATAATGTTTTTTCGACACCGACGACATTTATGATTGCTTCCAAATAAGGTATATCTATTTCAGAAAATGAGAAACCATAAATATGAATACTTTGAACACCTTTTATGCCGTCAAAGAACTTTTTGTTTTTGTCTATTATTGAGTGTACTGGCTTTTGCTGAGAGGCAACACCAGCGATAGCTGCATCTCTTGCTAATTGTTCATGGAATTGTTCTGCCAATTCGGCCTGCATCTCATAAAACTGTTCCATTTCTTCATCGGTGAGATCATCTGGAGGGCTCGGAATATCTGGCCCAGAATTCATCTTAGTAATGTCCTCATAAGATTTCCCATGTCCTAATATAAAGTCTTCGTTATCATCAACACACCCATGGATATGTATAATATTAGAGGAAGGTATATTATACAGATTTTCTAATGTTTTTGTATAGTTGAACGTAAAAAAGACAGAATCGTTTTGCTCTATTTTAACTTTCTTGTCAGTATGTGGCTTGTTAAGTTGGATTATCCATTCATGAAATCGCTCACGAATCTCTGTATAAATAGTATTCAATTGGTTCTCAACTTCGATTTGGGCATCTGTCCAAGTTCTATCGCAATGATCTGACAACAAGTCAGGTTGATTCTCAAATGCTATATTACTTGAAAATTCCACGGCATCCAATGAAGCTAAATTATTTTCAAAATCAGCCCACCAGTCAGCATTACAATAACCATAAACATTTTCGACATCTTCCAATATAGATGGATAATTATTTTCCATCCAATCTCTAAAATTCCTATAGCTGCTATTTATTTCATGATGGATATCAACGCCATTGCCTATTATATACAAATGCTTCATCGTTTTATTCTTGTTCCTTTTTTCGTTTTTAGCATCATATCCTCATTAAATAATGATTTCCCAAAAGCCGCCTTTGTCGGGACCAACACGACGGAGATACTTACCACGCATGGCTTCGATATTGCGGTAAATCGAAGTTTCGCTAATTCCGACGTTATTTGCCAAGTCAGCTCTTGATATATACGGGTCTTCTATCATCAGTTCTAGTATCTTGATTCGATTAGCTGTTAAAGTCTCTCCTAATGCAGCTGCCTTTTCTCTCAACTTTTCTGTGACCTTGCTATGATTGTCTGCTACCTTTTCTGCTACCTTTTCTGCTACCTTTTCTGCTACCTTTCCACCGTTTTCTGTTACGTTTCCAGTTTGCTTCTGTACGTTTTCTGCTACCTTTGGCACAGTAATCTTCAAGATGAACTCATCAGTCCTGAAAGATGGAACATTCGCACCATTAGCCTCTTGTTCACGACAGATACGATCAAAGCCCTCGCCAAACTCCTTGACAAAGTGATATGCTTTGAGGAAGGCTGCAATCTTGGGATTACGAGAGAAGTGGGTGTGCCGGATATTGTTAGGCTTCACCTGTCCTGGAAGTTTGCCCGGAGACTCAAACACCAACCGGTCATCAAACATTTTAATCTGTATCTCCGTGCCCTTGATGTTGTAGGCCCGATGGCAGCAAGCGTTGACAGTCATCTCTTGAATGACGAATTCAGGGTAGTCGCGTTTCGTCACGAACTGGGCATGTTGTCCCAGGAACGTATGCTCACGAACCTGCGTCTCGATAAACTCAATCGTTTTCTTGACTTGGTTCAGGATGGTTCCCTCAAAAGTAACATCCTTGATGACGTTCATCTCGGCACCCACCTTCTCGTCAACACCTTCGTATCTGATGAAGCGAGTACGGGCACGAGGAAAGAACTTCTGGGGATACTTGCCAAAGAGAAGAATGCATGCAGTGCTCACATCCTCTTCACCTTTCTTGTTCGTCTTCACAAAACCATTGTTCTCTCGCAAGTATTGCAAGGGACTTTTCCCATAGCCGACCAACTTTGCATAGTCGGCAACAGCATCCATGTCGACGTCATCGATGGTTGCCCCATACACTGCTGTATCCTCGTAGTAGCGTTCACCTTTGTCGTACATCAGTTGCACTCGCTCATCAAAGGTCAGTTTCCGACTCTTATCACCAACACGCATAAATGCTTCATCAGCCTGGTTGGTATGCAGGCTCGAACTGGCAGGAATCTCCATCAACAAGATACGGTTCTCGTTCTCATCCTTATCCGTGCAAGGCAAGTATGAGCAAGTCACAGGAACCGATGGATTGCAGAAATCAAACGGAACACGTAGCAGTTCGTTCAACTTCTCCGTATGCTGGTCAATCCCTTCAATCTTCCGAGTTTTATCCGACACGCCTATGGCAATTACGCCACCATCCGCATTAGCAAATGCTACAATGGGCACTGCCAAAGCCTTTGGCTCAATTTGAATGCTCTTGCAGTCAAATGTTTGGTCTTCCTTACGAGTAGTTATTTCTTGTATGGTCATATTGGTCGATACATAACTAAGAATATCACATTCCTATTGTTAATGAACCAAGACTTGTTGTATTAAGGCTTTTCCGTCTTGATTCTCAATTATTTTAAATGCATTTGTTTGGGTCAATGTATGTATGCTACTATGATGTATAGAAAGAATGAGATCTTGAAGAGTATTATCATCTTCTATTCTACGAATCTTTAAGCCTATGTCAATACATTTCTGTATATTCAAATGGCGAGAGTGAGTCTTATTTATGGAATGATTTTGAAGTTCCGTTATTATATTATCTACAATCTTGCTCCTTGATTTCTCGTCGGCTTCTACAAACATATTATTAGATAACCAATCCTTAACCATATTGCCAGACCAAGTGAGTGATTTTTCGCATTCGCCAATTAGTGTTGGATTATATTTGGCTATAATGGGTTGCCATATAGCTAATTTTGCTTGATATTCCCCAAATAAAATGGGGTCCTGCTGATTTCTTGCATGATTGGCTGCAGCGGTTTGAATCTCCTTATATGCTCTTTGGAATTCTTCTACAATGCCATAGGCTGGAATTCCATTATATTGTGGGTCAATAGGGCCTAAACTAGAATGCTGCCCCATCAATATTTCTTTGCAAGCACATGCTATCATGGTTCCAGCGGACATGGCTAATTGAGGAACAATTGCTCTAATATTGTTTCCAAACATACTATGAAGATAGTCTACTAACGATTCTGTAGCTGCGACATCTCCTCCTGGGGTATGAAGGATTAAATCAAGACCTTTAGACTTGTCCATCTTGTGTATTACAGCCATAAAACCGTCTTTATCGGCATCATTTACACTAACACCATCTATTTTCTTTTGTAGCCAACCTGAATAATATATAATAACATTTCGCCCGGTATATTCAGAAAGTTCTTTTATATACTTGCGTCTAACCACATCAAACGGACTTCCGATGTGTTTAATTTCTTCTCTGATTTCATTTAAATTCGGCATACTCTTCTACATTTGAATTGTTAGATACTATTGTTGTAGATGGACTTTCTTTATAATCAAATTCCATATGGAAGTTATTCAAAAAGTGCATTCTGGAATCATCATTAGGTAATCCCATTTCTTCGAACATTTTTTCAATTGTAATTTCCGTATGATTATGTTCAAATACATCATATTGTTTTTTTAAATCATCCATATTATTGAGCGTTTAAGTATTTAATCAACTTATTCATATTAATAACGAATGGTGTGCCTATTGGCGTACCTTCGTCTATATATTCTTCAAGTAAACGAGCCAAATCTATGATTCGATGCTCTGGAAACTCAATGGGGATAGGCTCAATGCTATAAACTAGGTATGCCCTTTTCCCATAACGCTTTTCTGCTCTCTTTTCATATGTTTCTTTGGGAGTCCTAGCAATATTGAACGGGTAGAGAAGTTCCTTCATCTTGTCAAACCCGTACATTTCTGGCATCACAGATGGGTCATTAACGTTAAAGTAGTATGCGACAGACTTGTCAGTTTCATTATATAGGAGCAGGTGCGACACGTCCATAAGTTCTCTTGACGGTTTCATGGCGCCTTGAGTATCGTCCTTTCCCATGGCAAGACGAATATTGTATTTGCCTTGACTGAATACCCATTCCCGATGAGCAGGACTGCGCAGACAGCCGACCAATACTAAGTCTCTTGCTGGTAGGACAGCTGCTATTCCTGCATTTGATACCGCAGTTTGGATTATAGGTTCAGGATTTTCACCCAATGAACATGGCTCAACAAAGAAATGATGACGTAGTTCTGTCAGTAAAGCCTCATTGTCATGCTCAGGGTCTTCCTTGTCAAGGGCCAGGGAGTAGATGTTATTCTCAGCAAACGGTGTATATGTCTTGCCGAGGATGTCCTGGAAATGAGTTTTGAAATACTCTTTGGCATGGGTGCCTGGTCGGGCAGTCATCGCATAGAAATTATAGTCTTCCTGCAGCCATTCCTGAATTTCCTTACGGAAACGCTCGCGCACCTGCTCCTTCCATTTCGCTTTTCCCGACGCACTGTTCCGGGCATACAACGATAGAACAAACAGAAAGTTTACGTCGTAATGGAAAAGTAGAAGCGTGTCACGGTCGAATAGTCGGTTCTTGAACTGCATCTGCTTGTGACGTTTGTTCTGCCTGTCTGTTTGGCAGATACCGTCGTTCTTGTAATCGAAGCCATCTTCCATCTTCGCTGAGATGAAGAAGTTGGGGATGATGTTGTAACCCTCAGTCACGTCGTCACGCAGCTTTACCTTCGATGTCTTTACTTTCTTGTTTTCGCCGTTGAATATGTCTAGGTTCCATTGAATGACGTTACGGGCATAGGTGTATTGCTTGTATATGGACTCCGATCCAAGTTCGTGTCCCATCTTGTAGTACTTCGAGTCACCGATGTAGTATGTCGGTTTCTTCTCCCCTTCAATCAGACTCTGAGCGGTATAGAGGTGATCCACTATTTTGCCGTCTTCTTGCTTCTTCTCCATACCGTCGGGCAATGGGTTATCGCCAATGAGTTCGTCAATGATAGCCTCAAAGACAATGTAAAAACTCTTGACAAGCAGATACTCTTTCTTCTCGGTATGCACGAACAGTTGCTTCGATTCCTTGAAGAAAGCCTCGCAAAGCCCCCAGAGCTCCAGCGCCTTGTCGGAGAAATACTTGTATTTTATCTGGTGCAGTCGTGTCAGACCATAGCCGTTCAAGTAGCGTTTAAACTGCTTGCCCTTGATGAGTTCATATTGGAAGTTTATCTCCTTTGGAAAACCATATTCGTCGCCGATGTAGTTCAGAATAGAGAAGAAGATGACAAGCAGCTCCTCGTCAAAGTTTATCTGCCGTTTTTTGTTGACGGGATGCAGATAGACAGGCACGTTCCGACTAACAAGAGCCAACTCTTTGTTGATGGTGCGCGTCCAGTTAATCTTATTGAATCCTGCGTGCAGGTTCTTCAGTACAAAGAAGAAGAAGTTCTGATTATCGCGGTTGAACCTTTCCAATTCCAGCAGAATGTCAAGATAAGTATTGGAGAGCCGTCGGTTACCTTTACCCACCTCCGCTATCTTAGTGTGATAGACGATGTCCTTGGCCTCGTCGGCATTCCGCTTGTCGTTCTTGTAAACCACGATGGCACGGTAAATCCATACGGAGAACTTATAGAGAAAACTTTTTTCTTCAGGTGTGAGCGGATTATATTTATTTAGGTCGCAGATGTCCTCTGGTTTGTATTTTCCGAACGCCAGTTCTTGTCCTTCTATATCTTTAAGGAGAACTTTTGGTAGAATAAACACGCAGTCCTTCAGCAGGGTATTGTAGTAATACCCCACATAGTGAATGGACACCCGCCCTTCCACATTCTCCAAGGCATCAATGCCATGCAGAATGTCTTTCACTCGTGCTACGTCGTACTGATGTTCTTCTATGAGTATTTTCATTCAGCGACCTTTTCTATATGGATATCCCAAGACTGTTCGTTCACCTTTGATATGAAATCATTTATACGTTCAGGGGTAAACTGGTTATACACGTAAACTACTTCTCCATTGGGCAGATTGAGACTGTCGTATCTTTTTGCAAAAATAGCATCCGATGTCTTGCTGAGTTTTTGCTCATACGATTCTTTCGAAATGACAATCTGGCGAATCATAGTACCAAGAGCATACCATGTTTCTACCAATTCACTTGCTGTGACATCGGGATAATTCTTAACATAAGCAGTGACAGTAGCCAAAGGAACGGTTTTCTTCACATAATTCCCTTCCCCATTGATAGAGTAGACAGACTTATCTCTGGCTGAAGATCCCGTCGTGGTGGCATTGCCAGATTCGTCAGAGGCAGACTCGTTTTCATCTGCACCAATTATTTCAGCAACTTCTACATGCAAATTGTCCAATAACGTCTGCACTTTATCTTTGGCTATCAACACTTCCCCTCTTGTGCCTGTCCCATAGAACTTGTCATATGGTTCAGCAAAGATGCCACTTTCGTTGTCAAAGTCCTTGAACACATCGTTCCATAGGTAGAACAGAACCTTAGACACAAATGTTTCTACCCTGATGACACCATTTATAGGCTTACAGAAATAGTAACCAAGTTTCTTATCCTCGGAGTTGGTCTTGTCATATATTTCATCATTTATCTTTTGGATGAATGACCACCAACTGTACATTTGTGTATCGGCTTCAATCTTCCAATTCTTAGATTGTCCGTTCTTGTCCCGTCCTTCACTGATGGGCATATACTGCCAGTCCCAACGACGCTTGAAGGCAGAGTCAATGGGGAAGAGCGACTGGTCGCTCGTGTTCATCGTGGCCCAAATGTAGAGATTGTTCGGCAAGAGCAACACTTCTCCGCTGAGCACTTCCTTCACAATGTCCCTGCCGTCGTACATGGCATTGATGCTGTCGGCATCCGTTATCGTCACCCCCTCGAACAGCCGCTTCAACTGCTTCTGCATGTCGGCGTCTGCCTTTATCGGATAGTCGGAATAGCCGAAGTCGTTGCGGTCGAGCAGTTGGAATAGGTCACCGAATATCTGGGCGCAGTTGCCACGGTTGATTTCCTCTATCACCAAGAATTGCTTCTTTGGTACATCCCCTTTGGCTTCGGCCACTTTCTTCCAAGCAGTGATGTAGGCTTGTAGGAAAGCCTGACAAACAAACTCGTAACTGATGCGCTTTTCTTCTCTTCCTGTTTCTACAGCCTTGTCTCCGATGATGGCAAGCACGGGAGCAAACTCTGTTGTCGGTTTGTAAGTTCCGACAAACGTGGAATAGTCCGTGTCAGGATGGAAGGTCGTTCGTATCACATCCTCACCCTTCGTCTGCTCTTTGATAATATGTGACTTACCTGTACCAGGAGCCCCGTAAAAGATTTGCTGGAGGGACTGTTCGATATTGCTATTGTGAGATGCATTTGTTGGGTCTTTTTCTATCTTTGAAAAATAAACGGCAGCTGGATTTACTTGTATTTCCCCTTTCTTATAAAAACATAGATAGTAAGAATGGCTTGTGCCATCTATTCTGCTTTCAAGGCATACAATGTCTCCCTCTTGTACGTTATGGCTTTTAAATAATGGGCCTAAGCTAGGGATCCTCTTCTCTTGGTTTGAGTTCTTAAAATACACGAACCGAAGAGGTGTTGACTTTTCTCCTCCGATTGTAATATCTTGGGCTGTGAAATTAACTTCCATAACAGACCCATTCTGAACTGCGGAATCGCCAAAAAAAGATTCATAATCGAAATTATTTGGCAGACGAACATACACTTCATGTGTTCCTGTCTTTCCTACTTCCGCAGGAGTTAACTCTTTGTAAAAAAAGATGGATTTTCTCATATGTATTTCTTTATTATGTTTGCAATTTGTTTAGCCATCAAAACTGGTACGGCATTTCCGATTTGCATATATGTTTTCAAATATGCACCAAGGAAGAGGTAGTCATCTGGAAATGATTGTACTCTTGCTGCCTCACGTGGAGTTATGCTCCTTATTTGATAAGGATGTATATGAGATAGACAGTCCATTTTTAAGTGGGCTGTTATGGTTCTACAAGGTCTATCAGCATACAACTTAAAATACTTGTCCTTAAAGATTCCATTTCTCCTTGAATAGGGCATTATATCTGCTATCTTTGGATTGGTTGCATCTTCACCTTGTCCGAGACGTTTGAAAATCTCGTAATTCACGTCGCTACAATAACGAGCCTTATGATTAAAGGTATATGATAATGAGCGACCTGAATTTATGCTTGCTAGATAAGAATTCCCACAACTGTCATAATTATTGACGCCTATCTTCATGCCCGTTTTTTCATCATCAACCTCTGTCATACCTTTTACACGAGGTGCATCTAAAGGCTGGATATATTCTAATGCGGATTGAAGGTTATAATGCGGATTCCCTTCACATGCTTTTTCTATTTCATGGAAAAGAACTTCGGGCGTAACATGTTTGGAATAAGCAATATCATTCCGAACGGCAAGATAAATAAGCCGTTCTCTGCTTTGTGCCACCCCGAAGTTCACTGCATTGAGCAAACGGTATGATACATCGTAAGTATATACCTTTCCGTTCTTCTTAATCCGTATCGACTTGTAGTCTTCAACAACTTGTCCTGCAACAGAGAGCATTCCTTTTACATTCTCCATCAAAACGAATTTCGGGCAAATTTTTTTGATGGCTTCAATATAATATTTGTACAACTCGTTGCGGGGGTCATCAATTATACGACGTTGATTTGCGCTACTGAAGCTCTGACAAGGAGGGCCACCAACCACGATGTCTATATCTTCATGAATATAATCGCCTATATTAGAAACTATCTTTCGTATATCTTCCTTCAACACACTTGCAGATGGCAGTTCTGGATGGTTGAAACGATATGTTCTAACACATACATCCTCAAAATCATTGGCAAAGCAAACCCTATAACCGGCTTGACTAAATCCACAACTTAACCCACCTGCTCCTGCAAAGAAATCTACCATCTTGGGCTTATTGGTAGCCGCTTCTCTTTTTTGTATTTCTTTTCTTTTTTTGTTGTTGAGCTTGTCCAGTTCAGAGCCGAAAAGATTCTTATGAGAAAGGAATAATTCAATTGCAGAAACGAATCGAGGGTAATAGTTTCCGAGAACTCTACTTAATAATTTCAAATCTTCGTCATTCTCGATAATACCCATATCCTTCATTTCTATTACAGAATTAGAAGAAGGAGACTTTATTGTATCTACAATAAGGTGCTCTCGTTTGGCAATTACCTCCACCAAACGTATATATATCAGAATTTTTTCTAAAAATTCATCCTTGCTTGTTAACTGTGTAACTTTTTCGAATATCATAATGTTATATCATCCAGATTCTTTCTTATAGACTTTGCCAACGCTTCTGCAAATAGAGGTGGTACGGCATTGCCTATTTGTTTATACTTTTCCCCACGTGAACCCTTGAACTCAAAGTCATCTGGAAAAGACTGAATTCTTGCAGCTTCACGTACAGTAAATGTGCGTCTTTGCTCTTCATCTGGATGAATAAATTGGAAGCCATCCTTATGAATATGAGCCAGAATGGTTTTGGAAGGTAAGTCCCACCACTGAACTACATAACTATTATCAAATACTCTTGCATGCTCGTGCTCGTATTGTGGCATTTCTCTTCGCAATTGGCCAAAAGACCAGTGATTATGTATCATCACTTGGAAGCGTTCTCTATCCAAGTCATTGTGTTTGCGTGCAATATGATCCATCAATGGATATATGCCCTGCTTACCAATCCTTTTAAGGAACTCATTATTGCAGGGATAATCAAATGCTTCAGCTGATGCATCATGCCCTGGCTCAACGGGTGGTAAGTCACCAATGGCTTGCCTTACATCTACAAAACGCTTTTTCCCTTTCTTCTCATTGCTTGGAGTTTCGGGGTTCCAATGCGTTTTTATAATACTTTTGTATAGATCTTCCGCACTTTTGTCAATATCTTTACGTACGCCGATGATAATGACCCTTTTACGAAGCTGAGGTACACCATAATCAGCAGTATTGTGTACTAAGACTTCTGGGGTTCCTATTACCTTGTATTTGTTTCCCAAGGCTTTTAATACCTTTGGGAATATAGGGGCGTTCTTGACTTGTGCAGAAAGAAGTCCCGTCACATTCTCAAAGACAAAGAATTTAGGAGAATAGTATTCCAGGATCTTTACATAACTTTCAAATAGATAATTACGTGGGTCTGAAGCCATTTTTTTCCCGTCACGAACTCTTCCGGCTGTAGAGTATGCTTGACATGGAGGCCCCCCAATTATTATGTCAACGGTCCTTCCTTTTACTGCATTATCTATTCTTTCCAGTATATCGTCAGAAGTTATGTCATTCTCAATAACTTCTTTGTCGTAGTCTTTATACCCATAGTATTTCATTCTTGTCCGCAGAGTCTCACATGCCCAATGGTCTATCTCCACATGGGCAAGAGCTTTGAATCCTTGGCGATAGAAGCCCTCCGAAAGACCTCCACAGCCAGCAAACAAATCAATGAATGTATATTTCCTTTTTGCCATGTTTAATCCGTCTTTTGTTTAAACCCTTCTTTAAGTATGTTAAGGAAGATTTCGTTATGGGCTTTCGCGTCTTTTATAAAAGCATCAATAGAAAGAATATAAGTACCTACTGTATATTTTGTATCATCTTCGAGTGATTTTTTCCAAGAATTCTCTCTATAATACAAATAATCTTTAGAGAACAATGGAGTATACTCTCTATTCTCCAAGGATAGTCTGAAATCATCGTTAAACTCTACTATCCCATAAAACCACATACGTTGAATTTTATTAGGGTAATAGTTCAGTAACTTTATTGCTCGCTGCTGCAATTGACTTTCCACTTCCTCCGTTTTTGCAAGAGTTATACCTCTTTTCTTCAATTCAATAATCACCACATCTACGGACCCGTCTTCAGCTTTGTCTGGATTATCTGAGAATATGATTGCTATGTCAGGTCTTCCATCGTCTTCAATATCGTTAGCTTTTTTTGTAATCTCATCAAGAACTTCAGTCATTGTTCTTTCACTCATAGCTGTAGTATATGTCATGTATTTATTGTCCAATAACCAGAGGTTATGGGTATAAATACTATCCATGTTTCCATCCTTTAAGACAGACCGTTTCGGTAGTATTAAATTATGTAAATCAGCTTCAGAATCTGCCGCTGTATATTGTTCTACCTTAGCAATGATTTTCTCACGGTATAAAATGTACTGAGCCAAAGTCCTAGATGAAACATCTAATGCCTTGTCATAATTTTCGTCATCTAAAGATTGAGCCTCTAAAATTGTTTTCTGATCGCGCATGAAAAGCTTCTGCGCGTCCTCTATTGATTTTGCTTTTGATATTATCCCAACTTCATCTTTATTGAAATACCCCAAAAGATGTGGATATGTCTTATCCAAGGACTCTTTTGTTCTATTATTCTTTTCTTTCACAGAAGGCAGCTGGTTTTCTATAACTTCAGCAATTTTTTTCCTAAACAATATCTTCAATGGCTTCAAAACAGAGTCGCTCAAAGTCAGATTCTGACGTGAAGGATCTATTTTCCCATTTAAAATTGAGGATCGTAATAAAAAGATAAAATTATAACCATAAGGAGGCAGGTTTTCTAGCGATATAATATCGTCAACAACTTTTGTACGATTGTCTACACAAAATGCAGTCATAAGGAATGTTGCAGAGAAATTTTCGGTTTTCTGAATCGCATAATCCAAATACGAGTCTGCAAACATGTCTATTGCTTCTGTGCCAATCTTGACTGTGCTCATGTCTGGAATATCATTGCTTGTGATTGTTGTCTCAAATGTTCCGACGGTAATTTTTCCTCTATGAGGGACATCTATATTTATCTTAATCTGAAAATCGTTTCCCTTGCTCTTTAATATATAAAGTCTAGGATAGAATTCTTTTAAGATCTCTTGCCTCAACCTCTCTGGCATTATATCGGAATAACTACTTAACCTTTGCATGGAACACTCTGTGAAAACAAGCTTTGTTTCTTGCCTTGCATCAGAAACCTGGGATAGCGACATATCCGTATTGTTCTCATCAAAACTATCATTAAATGTAAACGTGCGGAGTTGACCATCATAGAGACTGCGAACTTCTACTTTGTTGAAGTAACTTAAGTAAACTAACCTGCCAACACCTTGGTGAGTGTTTTCTTCAACCTTCAGTAGCTCACAAAACTTGTTATATCTATAATCAGTAAAGCCTTCGCCATTATCAACAATCTCAATTCTAAGTGTTTCTTGCTTATCAAAAGAGTCAATAAAAATATTGATGTCTATTTGATTAGCATTAGCATCAAGAGAATTTGCAACAGCTTCTTTGAACACTTGTATTAATGAAGGGTTCTGAAAGAATAGCTTGACTGCTTGTTTTGTATTTACTCGCATGATATAATAACATTTATTGGTTACAAAATCTTTCCCTCAGCATCGAAATCCACTTCCAGCAGGTCTTTGATGTCAACTTGGAGCAGGCGGGCGATTTCCACGAATTGCGCCATCGATGGTTGTATCTTGTTCGTTTTCCACCGTGAAACAGTCATGTCGGTAACACCCATCTGCTCGGCAAGCCAACGGTTGGTGATTTGTTTATCGGCCAACACCACTCTGATTCTGTTTTGGCAATCTTTCTTCGTCATCTATTTTGATTTTAGCTATTTACATGTGCAAAGATAAACATAATTTGTTAAACTGCCCAAGTTGATGTTGAATAATATCTCGTTTTTAGCACTTTTTGTGTTTCTAACTCCTTGTTTTGCATCCGACCCGACAAAAATACACAGTGCCTTCTCGCATTTAGTACGCCCATTTGCTATATATGCGCAATGTGGACTAAACTTATTCTTCTTTCGCCAGAACAATAACGATTGCTGGCGAAAGGAAAAAATATCTTCTCTTTTCGCCAGTAAATGAATCAATGCTATAGGTTGAGTGCTGGCAGGCTGTTGATGGCATCCTCCTTCAACTTATCAACGGCACGGGTGTATTTCTCGGTGTGCTTCAGTCCGCTATGGCCGAGAAGGCTAGCAACGGTCTTGATATTGGCACCGTTGTTGAGTATGTTCACGGCAAAGGAGTGGCGAGCGCAGTGCCAGCTGATGTGCTTGTCAATGCCGGCACGTTTCACCCATCGTTTGACGGACTTACAGCAGCTTTCGTATGATGGGAGGTTGAAAACGAGTGATTCCTTTGTCTCTCCTTCTTTTGGCCTGCCGACCAGATGAATGAGACCATCATTGAGGGGAATGGTAACCCAACTGCGGGCAGAGTGTCCTTTGGTCTTATCCTGCTCAAAGCGCAAGAGTTTGTTGGCGTAGTCAATATTAGAGTAGCGAAGGTCTTTGACATCGCAGAAACGCATGCCTGTATAGAGACAGAAGATGAAGGCATTACGGACGTTCTCTTTCTCAAACTGATAGTGGGTATCCATGAGTTTTTGAATCTCCTCTTGTGAGAGCACATCTTTCTTCAGCACTTGGTCATCAACGACACAGACAACTCCTTTGCATGGATCTTTCGCCATGATGCCCTGGTCAACGGCAGAACGTACCACCTTCTTGAATCGCTGCAAGATGCTCTTTGCTCCTTCTCCTACACTACGAGTCTGAAGGTATTCGGCAAACTTCACCATCATTTCATGAGTAATGGCATCGGGCCGGATGAAGTCTTTCAACAGCGGATGATACTCGGCAAGGAAGTCCTGGAAACGATTGAGGGCAATCTGAATCATGCGGATGTCTTTCTTGGTGTAGCTGCTGATGTACGACTGGTAGTAGTCGAGGAAGTTGATGCCTTTCTCTTTCTTCAGTCGGTAACCCTCGCGGTTGTCCAGGAACTCTTGTTCACGCTCGAAACGAATCTTCTTAGCTAGTTCCAGCGTCTCCTTGTTTTGCTGTCGTTGGATGGGTGTACGGGGAGATGCCAAAAGATACAGCGACAGACTTTCCTTCTTGCGAATGGACGTGCCGTTGTCCCGATTATAACCCATCTGATACTCCAAATATAGGCTATATTCGGTGTCATTCTTTACCAATTTCTTCAATAATCGCGGATTTCCTGCTTCCACGAGGTTCTTGTTCTTGCCTCTTGATTCTGCCATAAGTCGTTTATTTGCTGATGTTTTCTTTTCGTCTGCAAAGGTACAAAAAGTTTTAATTCTGGGGTGTTAAAAAGGTGTTAATTCTAACAAAACAAGGGCAAAAATGTGGTATTTTGTCAAAAATAAGAAAAATTGAGAAACATTGCAAATCGTTGTATATCAATTACTTTGTTGCTTTTTCTTTCCTTTGTTTGAGGCGGTTATGTTCCGGCTCTGGGTACGAGTAATGCTCGGCAGTAATCGCTAAACCCTTATTGACAAAGGGGTTAGCGATTTTCTTTTTGGGGGAAGTTTCCCTTATGGCTGAAGAAAAGTGGGCAGGCGGTGGGGGTAATTCAAATAAAATGTGTATCTTTGCATCCGGATTGTGATGTGATGCACAGTCGGACTAACGGATTTGAAGACCAATAACTAAAAAGAGAACAATGAAAAGAATTGCTTTACTGCTCCTCTGCATCGCCAGCTTTTCGGCGAACGCCGGCGCCGACCCGAAGCAATGGATGGCCGGCCTGAAGGACAATATCTACGTCGCGCAGATGTCATTGCCGGGAGCGCATAATGCGGGCACGGGGCATGGCTTCTCGGGCGCCAGCGCTATAGGCGCTGCCTTTACGGGCAAGTGTCAGGACAAGGACCTGGCGGGCCAGTGGGACGCCGGCGTGCGCGTCTTCGACCTCCGCCCGTCGGCCAGCGGCGACGACTGCACGATCAACCACGGGACGCTGTCGACGAAGCTGACGCTGCGCCAGGCGCTGACCACGCTCAGCGGCCTTCTGACGACCTATCCCAGCGAGTTTGCCGTCGTGCTGATGCGCAAGGAGGACGGCGAGGCCGAGGAGTGGAAGACGAAGGTGGCCGCCATTGTCGGCAGTTTCACGAACGTGATGCCGTTCCGCCCGAACCTCCGCCTGGGCGACGTCCGTGGCAAGATTCTCATCCTCAGCCGCGACTATTTTGCCGACGGCTACAAGATCGACTACTGGAACGACAACACCACGCGCGACGTCCGCTCGGCCAACGGCGTCGACTTCGTCGTCCAGGACTATTATCAGGTGGAGGACGCCACCGCGAAGTCGACGGCCATCACCAACATCCTCGCTGAGGCCCGCACGAACAGCAGCGCCAGCCGCATGTTCATCAACCACACGTCGGGCTACACAGGCTCCACGGGCACTAACGGCAATATCAGCAGCAACGCCGAGACCTGCAACGCGCTGGCCCTCAGCACGATCACGGCCCACCCCGGTCCGACGGGCTGGGTGCTGATGGACTTTGCCGGCTCCGGCAGCTACAACGGCGCCAACCTCTGCAGCAAGATCATCGAGCAGAACAGCCTCATCGCCACGTCGGTGCCCAGCGCGCCCGCCACGGGCCAGTATTATGTCCGCAACGTGGGGCGTGGCATGTACGTCACCCGCGCTAACGACTGGGGTACGCGCGCCTCGCTCGACCTGAGCGGCATGCCCGTCGCCGTCAGCAACGCCGGCGACGGCACGCTGACGCTCGTCACCAACGTCAACGGCATTGGCCGCGGCATCTTCATCGCCGACGGCAATGGCGAGACGGTCTACGTCGACAACACGCCCACGCCGTGGACCTTCGAGTGCATCGACGCCGCCAACCACATCTACACCTTGAAGAACGGCTCCGACTACCTGCAGGCCAAGGCCGGCGCCACCATCCTCGTGGCCGCCCCGTCAGCCGAGGGCCAGGCTGCCCAGTGGCAGTTCATCCCCCGACAGGAGCGCGAGGACCTCAGCACAGCCACTGCCGACAATCCCGCCGACGCCACCTTCCTCATTGAGAATCAGGGCTTCGACCGCTACAACGGCGAGCAGAACTCATGGAAGAACGCTGACAACACGAACTGGCGCCCCGGCGACGCCTGGTGCCGCAATGCCGACGCGAGCAACAACTGCGCCGAGGCGTGGAATGCCAATTTCGACATCCACCAGACCGTCACGGGCGTGCCCGACGGTGTCTATGAGCTGCGCGTGCAGGGCTACTACCGCATCAGCGAGTCCAACACGAGCGACTATCTCATCAGCCAGCTGCGGGCCGGCAACGACGTGCTCCGCGCAAAGTATTATATCAACAGCACCGAGGCCTGGCTGCAGCACCAGCTGTCAGCCGACCTGCCCGCCAGCTATGCCGACTTCAGCGTCGACATCGACGGCACCACCTACCGCTATCCCAACAGCAAGCCACGCGCCTCCGTCGCCTTCCGCGACGGCTACTACGAGAACCTTCCCCTCCGCACCGTCGTCTCTGGCGGCACCCTCACCATCGGCCTGCGGCTCGACCAGAAGAACGGTCAGGACTGGGTCTGCTTCGACAACTTCCGGCTGGCCTACCTCGGCGCGCCCATGGCGGGCGACCTCAACCTCGACGGCACGCTCACCATCGCCGACCTCTGTGCCCTCGTCGGCGTCCTCCTCGGCCTCCCGCCCAGTTACGCCGCCCCGGCCGATGTCAACGCCGACGGCGTCGTCAATGCCGCCGACGTCAGCGCCCTCGCCGACCTCCTCCTCCGTCGCTGACCCCGCGCGGCTTTCCAGTGTCCTTTTTGTTTACAAATCAAGATCTCGGCACAGAGAAGCGGTCCTTTTCCGTCCAAAAAGCACCGCTTCTCGACTCAAGAAGCGGCCCTTTTCGACCCGAAAAGGACCGCTTCTTTTTCGGCGTGTAGCTATCTTGCAGAAAATCAACAAGTTGTAATGATTAGGCGAATTATTCAGAAATTTATTTACAAATCAGTCTAAATGTTCCCCTCAAGATAGGGCTTCCCGATAGCCCCCTTTTGGTTAAATTCCATAAATGATTTGGAGAATTGGGATAAAAGGACTATCTTTGCAGAAACAAAAGAGTTTTTATTTATGACAATAATAACAGGAAGTCAGTTCAGGGCTAATCAGGGCAAGTATATCGACATGGCTCACCAAGGTGAGAATGTCTATATAAAAACAAGACGGGGTAACGTTGTCCTTACTCCTGTTGCTGATGATATTGAAGATGAAGAGAAGTCTTTCCAGGAATATGTAGGCTCTAAGTCCTTCCTGTCCGTTGCTGAAAAGGCCAGGCAGGAGTTCTTGGATGGTAAGACCAGAAGTTTTGGCAGTGGCTCAGAGGCACAACAGTGGATGGATAGTCTATGAAGTACAGGATTGATTTTTCAACCGAGGTTCAAAGGATATTGAAGAAATGGAAGAAATCTAACCCCAGGTCTTTCAACAAGCTTCGTGATTTGTTGCCGGAACTTGAAGAACACCCACGAACAGGCACTGGTCATCCTGAGCCACTGAAAGGAGGTAATAATGTGACCTATTCAAGACGTCTGACAGGGCATGACAGAGTCATCTATGATATATATGACGATGTTGTGGCGGTTTTGGTCATCCAAGTTGGAGGCCATTATAACGATAAATAGCAGAAAAGCAGGACAAACCTCCTGCTTTTTTTATTTCAGCCCCTGCCGCATTGATAAAACGGATCAGTCCGTAAACCCAGTTGAGAGTATGCGCAGCCGCTCCCCTCCCCTCCAAGGGGAGGGGTAGGGGGTGGGGTCTCTAACTATTTCCGCGTAAAGAATATACAGACCCCACCCCTCACCCCTCCCCTTGGAGGGGAGGGGAGTGGCTGCGCACAATCTCCCCTTCTTGTGTCCCTTCGGTAGCAAGCGTCACCCTTCGGGATGCCGAGCGGAGGGGAGTGGATGCGCACAATCTCCCCTTCTTGTGTCCCTTTGGTAGCAAGCGTCACCCTTCGGCCGAGCGGGAGGGGAGGGGGCGGCTGCGCATGATTAGAAACTATCATTTGATATTGATTCTTAAGAACAAAGGGGGCATGGCTTCGATGTGAAGCCATGCCCTCATTATGTTTTTAGGAAGCGTAGTGCTTACTTGACGATGAACTTACGGCCGTTCATGATGTAGAGGCCGCGGGTGGGCTGGGCGATGCGGCGGCCCTGCAGGTCGTAGCATTCCTTAGCCTTGAGGTCGTTGCTGACGGTGGTAATGCCGTTGTAGATGGGCTCAGCCATGAACGTCACGTAGTAGACGTACTGCTTGTCGCCCACCTCGAAGCAGAACTGTCCGTTGGCGGTGTAGTCGTCGGCCACCTCGTTGTTGCTGCACATGGTCAGCACGACGTCGTCGCCATTGCGGGCGATGGTGAAGTACATGTCGCCGTAGCCGTTGTAGCCGCCGTCCATGTCGAAGCTGAGGCCGTTCTCAGCGTTCTGGCCATCGCCGTAGACGCCGTCGGTGGTCAGTCCGCGCAGGTAGTAGCTGTCGGGGCTGAGCAGGTCGTCGATGGTCACGCCCAGAGCCTCGGCAGGCTTGCTGAGGTCGAGCACGACGTCGATCTCATCCGTCGAGACGGGGATGCCGAGGTTCTCGTTGCCGACGATCTCCTTCTCTACGACCGAGTCGACGAAGCGCAGGTTGATGTTGATGGTCACCATCTTCTCAGTGGCCTCGTTGACGAGGAAGAGCTGGGTGGTGAACACCTCGCCGACGCTGTTGCGGTTGGGGTGCTGGAAGAAGCGGAACGTGCCGTCGCTGAGGAAGCAGATGCCCACGCGGGCGTTAGCGTCATACCAGTCGCTGACGCGGCCGTCGGCATTAAGCCAGAAGCCCGGGTTGGGGTCGCAGCTCCAGTCCTTCGAGTAGGTGCCGCGCTTGGCCACGAGGGTGTCCTGCGTCAGACCGTAGAGCACGGGCGATGCGGTGCCGATGAGCTGCTCCACCTCGTCGATAGCGATGTTGCAGAGGTCCATAGCCTCATAGCCGTTGTAGAGCAGCGACTGGAGTGCGAAGGTGCGTGTGGCGACGCTCTCGAATCCGTGTTCCACAACATCAGGATCGTCGATGAGGAGGGTGACGTCGTACTGATAGTAGTTCTCGCCGTTCATGAAGTAGAGGCTGGCCGTGAACTGGTCGCCGTAGGTGTAGGTGTTGGGCTTCTGTCCGACGTTGAGCGTCGAATAGTCGTTGGCAGCGGCGGGCTCGATGTAGAAGGCACCGTTGGCGTAGGCCACGACGCGGCCGCCCTCGTCGAACCAGAATCCGCCGTTGTTGGCTGTCGTCTGTCCGAAGTTGTCGTTGTTGTCGAGGGCATTCATGCCGATGGCCGACACCTCGCAGCCCAGTGCCTGGGCAATGGTCTCGAGGTCAGGATAGACCTGCACCGAGCCCCACGACGTGCGTGGCTCCTGCTTGACGGTGACGGCAGCCTGGCCCACCTTCGTGTAGGCGTCCATGCCCGTGCCCTGCTCCACCTCGAGCACCTTCAGGGTGATCTTCACGCGGTAGGCCTTGTCGCCATAGACGAGATAGACATAGCTGAACCATTCGTCGTTCGATTTGCAGCCGCCGGGATACTGACCCAGGTTGAACGTCAGCTCCATCGTCTCGGCATTGAAGCCGAAGGCCTCAGCGAAGAACTTGTCAGCGTCGCCCCATTCGGCCGATGCGCATTCGCCCGTCTCCTCGCCCAACTCGTTCTGCACGGGGCGCATCCAGAATCCGGGAGCGCCGGCCGTGAAGGTGTTGCTCAGCGTGTCCTTCTTCAGACCGCCGCCTTCCTCGACGTCAGCCGTGTTGTATTCGGGGGCATAGAGCACCTGGTCCATGGCGTCGACGAGGATGCCGACAGCCGGCAGACCGAGCTTCTCGATGACGTCGTCGAGGGCCACCTTCACGGCGTCGCTGTCATAGCCGCCGCGGGGGAACTGCTCAACGACAACTTCCTTCTCGCCCACGACGTTGATCTCCTTCTCGATCAGTGTGGCCGGCTCGGGAATGTCGTAGACGGGCTTGGCGATGACGTTGAGCGTGATGGCGAAGACGACCTGCTTGTCGTTGAACTTCAGGGCGATCTTGGCCGAGGCGGCGTCGCCGGCCTGCATCACTTCGGGCATCTGGCCCACGTAGAAGGCGAACTCGTCGGCCTCGATGTCGACGTCGGGGCTGGCATAGAAGACACTGGTCTCGCCATAACCCACGTTGTTGCCCTGAGCGTCCATCCAGAAGCCGTTGGCATCGGCCGTGGGGTCAGAGCTCTCAGTGCCGTCGGCCTGCTGCACGAAGAAGAGGCTCGTGGCGGGTGCCTCGGCAGCGATGTACTCGCTGATGGCTGCGCCCAGCGTGGCGGCGTCAGAGCCGAGGGCCGTGGCCACCTCGGTGAGGTTGAATGCGATGGGCGATGCTGCGTAGTCCGTCGTCGGATACTGCTCAGCGCTGCCCTCGAACTGTTGTGCCTGTGCTGTCGTTCCGACGAGCAGGCATACCACTGCGGTCAGCAGATTTCTAAGTAGAGTTTTCGTCATACTGTTTGGATGTTAGTTAATAATGTTTTAAATATTTGCAGTAATTTCGTTTGGTTAGTCCTCAAGACTTGGCAAAGATACGAATAATTCTGAAAACCGGCAATTAAATAAGGAGAAAATCTAAGCCGGCAGGGCGTTTTAGACGATTTTTCCATTCTTTTAGACAATATTGCAAGCCGCCGTCTTTTTCTTGCGATTTTTTCTTTGATTATCTTGCAGATACTCAAAAAAAGATGTATCTTTGCAAGGGTTTCGACAGGAAATCACCCTACTACGAGAATATTTACAACTAACCACTGTTATGAAATTGACTTCTTTTGCTGCCATCATCGCCGGCGCTATCAGCATGCTGCTGACTCAGACGGCTCAGGGCCAGACACTGACCAACCTTACGGTGAAGGCCGCCAGCATCGAGGCGTCGGCCAGCGACGAGGGTCACCCCGTCAGCTTCGTCAGCGACAACCGCACGACGGAGAGCAACTACTGGAGCAGCTATCACGGCGACGACCACCTGGGCCAATACGAATATGTGGAGCTCACGTGGGCGCAGCAGAACGTCTACCGCGAGATACGCGTCTATTGGGCCACCGCCGACGACCGCCTGGCGCTGCCCACCGATGCCTACGTCTCCTGGTGGGACGGCAGCGAGTGGCAGCGGGGCCCCAGCCTCAACGCGGCCGACGACAAGCAGGTGTCGAAGACCGACGTCGACCTCTCGGCCGAGCGGCTGCGCATCTACATGCGGAGCGACAAGGCCTGCGGCATCCGCGAGCTGCGCATCTTCGGCTATGCCGACCCGACGGTGCCCTACAAGTGGCCGGCCTACTCGCCGACACTCTCCTACGACTATCGCAGCGAATACCCCGCCCTCGATCCGCCCACGCGGATGCTGCCCGAAAACAACAACATCAAGGGCTACAAGGCCGACGGCTGGTGGGCCGTGGCATGGGGACCGAAGACCAACCCCTACGTCACCGAGACGGCCAAGCAGGGCCTGCTCGACAAGATGAACGAGGACTTCGCCTTCTTCCGCGACGTCATGGGATGGCCGCCCGACAAGCGCGCCCGCAACGGATACTACAGTACCGTCTACGTCTACGGCAGCGGCCTCAACAGCGACAATGCCGACATGTATGCCACGGGCGGATGGCAGGGTGCCACGTGGTATAATGGCTCGTCGTGGCCGATGGTCAACATCAGCTATTATCCCATCGCCTGCTTCGACCCCGCCTTCACCTACGACACGAATCCCAATGGGAAACACGCCGTCACCGACCAGACGTTCCAGCAGAACGCCTGCGTCCACGAGGGCATCCACGCCATCTTCGCCGACCTGGAGGGATGCAAGAACTCCGCCTGGTATCAGGAGGCCGGCAACACGTGGCTGCAGGGCGAGGCCGAGCTCGTCAAGAGCGGCAAGACGCCCACGAGCATGGGCTACCTGAGCGCCGGCAACATGATTGCCCCGTTCATGCCAATCGAGTGCTACTCGGGCTGGCTGCTCGACGACACGTTCGGCGGCCCGTCGGCCGAGGGCGTCAACATGTACGGCGCCTCCGGACAGATCTGCACCTGGCGCAACATGCTCGGCGGCGTGCAGTATGGCGAGCTCTTCCCCCACTTCGTCAGCGAGATCCTGGGGCGCGGCTCCATCCCCTGGATATGGCGCTACTGCAAGAACCGCGTGCTCGACGGCATGGCCGACTCGCTGGGCGACAGCCAGATGCGCCGCCTCATCCTGGAATATCGCGCCCGCCAGGCCATGATCGACGTGGGCCAGTGGTCGACGGCCTGCCGCAAGCTGCTCGACGACAACTGGCTGCTGAAGGTTGAGCAGGAGTGGACCCCCTACTGGAAGAAGGTCGCCCCCTGGCTGGCCACGCCCTATGCCAACATGTATCGCTGCGACGAGGTCGACAGCGCCGGATGGTGGCGCCCCGAATGGCGCACGACGCCCGGCTGGAGCGGTGCCAACCAGGTGCCGCTGCACGTCAAGGGCAACGTCGGCACGATGGTCAGCCTGCACTTCAAACCGCTGGGACAGAACATGGTGTGCATGCTCTGCTATCGCACCAAGCAGGGCAAGATCTTCTACTCGCAGCCCGTCGAGGGCGAGGGCGACGTCATGATGGAGCTGCAGGGCGTGCCGGCCAACAACGTCGTGATTGCCGTCGTCTGCAACACCGATTATATATATAAGGGCGAGGAGACGCGCAAGAAGCACTTCGACTACCGGCTGCGCATGGGCGAGGGCGTCTATCAGCCCGCCAAGGCCCAGCTGAAGTGGTACAACTACCGTTCCACCATCCGCGACACGGAGTTCATCAACGGCATCGACGAGGCCCTCATGGCTGACCAGCCGTCGGCCCGCTTCACCATCACGCCCGCACGGATGGTCGTCAGGCGCGGCGAGCGCGTGCCCCTGCACATCGCCGCCGCCTCGCAGCTGCAGGTGCCTGTGCGCCTGTACAACCAGGCCGGCCAGCTGGTCAGCCAGCAGAGCTTCATGCGCGACGGCGACTACCTGATCCCTTCGGACATCGCGCCCGGCATCTACGTCCTGCAGGGCCTCAACGGCAGCGAGACGTCGAGCGTGAAAATAACCGTCAAACGATAATATAGCACATAACATCAAAGTCAGATATGAAGACGAAAGAATTGAAATGGGACAAGGGCTGGACCAGAGCCTTACTGCCAGCCTGTCTCCTCGCCCTGTCGGCCCTGACGGCGTCGTGCGACAAGGACGAACTCATGGACGACCCGTCGTGGCTGGGCAACTCCATCTATGAGCGGCTGCAGGACGACGGACACTTCAGCTACACCCTGCGGCTCATCGACGACCTGGGCCAGAAGGAAGTGCTCAGCCAGACGGGCAGTAAGACGCTCTTTGCGGCCGACGATGCCATCTACGACAACTTCTTCGCCTCGAACTCATGGGGCGTGCATAGGTATGAAGACCTGACGGCGGCGCAGAAGAAACTGCTCCTGAACAGCGCCATGGTCAACAATGCCTACCTGGTGGAGCTGCTCAGCAACGTCAGCGGCAACCCGCCACTCAGGGGCCAGTGCATGCGCCGCGAGACGGCCGCCTCGGTGTTCGACTCCATCTCGAGAATCTATCCTGACGAGATGCCTAACACCCCCTTCTGGGCTAAGCATCGTGACCGCCGGGAGGGCCTCGTGCTGCTGCGCGACAACACGTCGAAGCCGATGATCCACTTCCTGCCCGTCTTCATGCGCAAGAACAATATCACCGACGGCGACCTCGCCATCCTGACCAACGGCGCCTCGCAGTCGATCAATGACTCGTGGGTGAACGGTCGAAAGCTCATCGAGACCGACATTACCTGCAAGAACGGCTACATCCACAAAGTCGACGGACTGGCCACGGCGGCTGACAACATGGCTGAGATCATCCACAACCATGCCGACATGTCGCTCTTCGCCTCGCTCCTCGACCGCTTCTGTGCCCCTTATTACGATGATGCCGCCACGAAGGAATACAACCGACTGTATAATAATGAGGACTCGGTCTTCACGCTGAAGTATTTCTCGTCGACCAGCAATACGGGCCAATACGGCGCATCATCGGGCGGCGAGCTGAACACCGACCCCGATGGCAACGTCGTCGACGCCACGCTCAGCTTCGACCCGGGATGGAGCCAGTACATGTACACCAACACGGCCGGACGCGACCTCCACTACGACGCCGGCGCACTGCTCGTGCCGAGCAACGCAGCACTTGACGACTGGTGGAACCACGACGGCCGCGTGCTGCAGGACATGTACGGGGCGTGGGAGAACGTGCCGATGAAGGTGCTGGTGAAGATGCTCGACATCAATCTCATCCGCTCGTTCACCGAGACCGTGCCCTCGAAGTTCAAGAACATCGTCGACAACACCACGAAGGTGCCCATCGGCATTACCACGGCCCACGTCGACAGCTGCTTCATGGGCTGCAACGGCGTGGTCTACCAGCTCAACCGCGTTTTCACGCCGGCCGCCTATGCCTCCGTGTCGTTCCCGGCACTGGTCAACGAGCAGACCATGAACGTCATCTACTGGGCCATCGAGAAACTGGAGTTTGAGCCATACCTCAACTCCATGGACTCCTACTACAGCTTCATCATCCCAACGAACACGGCCATGCTGCAGTACATTGACCCCTGCACATACGGCAACTCGACCGCCATCCTCTATGAGTTCTACTACGACACCGACTACAAGACGGTGCGCGCCCACCGCTACAACTACGACATGAACAGCCATCAGATCATCGAAGGAGCCACCGAGCTCAACGATGCCAGCGACGCGCAGGTGCAGAACCGTCTGCGCGACCTGATGGACAACCTCATCATCGTCGGCAATATCGAGGACGGCCACACCTACTACCGCACCAAGGGCGGCAGTGTCGTCAAGGTGGAGCACGCCGGACAGGAGGGCATGATGACCCTCGCCGGCGGCTACCAGATTGAGAGCGAGACGCCCATCACCGTGGCCAACATCTACGACCAGACCCGCACGGGCAACGGCAAGTCATACGTCGTCGAAGAGACGATGCCGCTCACCAGCCGCCGTTCGCTCTACTCCATCCTCAACGGGCGCGAGGGCTGCAGCCAGTTCTTCAGCCTGCTCTACAACGGCGGCTCGGCCAACACGCTGCTGAAGGCCCGCATGAGCAGCTTCACCTGCGCCGACTACAACTGCAGTCTCTTCGATGCCTACAACTACACGGTCTACGTGCCGACGGATGCCGAGATCGAGCGGCTCCACGCGGAGGGCATCCTGCCCGACTGGAGCGACTATGAGAACCTGACGGCCGAGCAGTTCGGCGGCAACGCCTCGCTGCTCAAGCAGGCCCGCACGCTGGTGGCCAACCGCATCCTCAACTTCATGAAGTATCACATCCAGGACAACTCGGTCTTCATCGGCGGCGAGCCGACCACGAACGTCAAGTATGAGACGTCGACCCTCAATCCGCTGAACAACCGCTTCTTCAGCGTCACCGTCAATGCCGACGACGACCGCCTCACCGTCACCGACCAGCTGGGCAACACCCGCACGGTCGTCAAAGGCGACAACTACAACATCATCGGCCGCGAATACTGGATCCAGAATGCCAACAACGTCAACTCTACCCAGCTCTACAACGCCTCCGACCTGGTGGTCCACCAGATCGACGGCCCGCTGTTCTACGAGTCGGCACAGCTGACGAAGTGGCAGGACGAGATCGACGCGCTGCGCGCTAATAATGAATGATAAAGGAGCTACGCAATGAAGACAAAAGCAATACTACAAGGCAGATGGATCAGGATCGTCAGTCTGTTCATCATCCATTCTACGTTGTTCATTAGCGCTGCAAGCGCACAAATCAAAGCCATCCACGGCACCGTCACCGACGAGATGGGCGAGCTGATGGGGGCCTCGGTCTGCGAGATCGACGCCAGCGGACGTATCATCGAGGCCACCGTCACCGACGTCAACGGCCACTTCTCCATGTCCATCCGCAACCCGAAGGACAAGGTGCGCTTCAGCTATGTGGGCTGCCGGACGCAGACGCTGCCCATCAACCGCGAGACGTTCAACGTCAAGCTCGCCTCGCAGACGCAGATCAAGGAGGTCACCGTCACGGCGAAGAAGAAGCTCAACAGCGGCGGACTGCCCATCCCGGAGCGTGAGATCTCGTTTGCCACGCAGACCATCGACATGAAGGAGTTCGAGGGCCTGGGACTGACCACCGTCGACGAAGCCCTGCAAGGGCGCATCGCCGGCCTCGACATCGTGGCCATCTCGGGCAACCTGGGCGCCGGCACCACCATGCGACTGCGCGGTGCCTCGTCGATCAGCACGCTGACCAGCTCGAACCCGCTCATCGTCGTCAACGGCAACACGTGGAATGTGGACATGACCAACTTCGACCTGACGAATGCCAACGACGAGCAGTTTGCACAGCTGCTGAACGTCAACCCCGAGGACATCGCCTCGATCACGGTGCTGAAGGATGCTGCCGCCACGGCCATCTACGGTTCGCAGGGCGCTAACGGCGTGATCGAAATCACGACGAAGCGTGGCTCGCGCGGCACGCCGAAACTGACCTATTCGCTCCGACTGACCAGCACCTACCAGCCCGAGGGCTACAAGATGCTCAACGGCAATGACTACACGATGCTGCTGAAGGAGTCCTACTTCAATCCCGAGCAGAACGACAACGCCTCGAACATCCGCGAGCTGAACTACGACCCCACGTTCTCCGAATACGAGCAGTATAACAACAACACCGACTGGGTGGACGCCGTCACGCAGTGGGGTCTGCGCCAGAACCACTACCTCTCCCTGACCGGCGGCGGCGAGAAGGCCACGTTCCGCATCTCGGGCGGCTTCGACCACGAGACGGGTTCGGTCATCAAGCAGAAGCTCAACCGATTCTCCACCCGTGTGGCCCTCGACTACTACGTCAGCGACCGCATCAAGATCTCGACCAACTTCTCGATGACCTATACGAAGAACAACAAGAACTACGACGACCTGCTGGCCATCGCCTACCACAAGATGCCCAACATGAGTATCTACGAGCAGGACCCCGTGACGGGCGAGAACACCTATAAATATTACACGATGCTGCAGTCGGCCCCTGACGTGTTCAAGGACGACCAGCGCGTCTACGTCAACCCGGTGGCCTCGGCCCATCTGGCCAAGTTCGACGACCGCACCTACGACATCACGCCTGAGTTCGAGCTGAACTACCGCCTGCTGGGCATGGACGAGGAGCACCACCAGCTGAACTGGCAGGGGCGCGTCTACATGAATATCTTCAACGAGTATATCGACAAGTTCTATCCCAAGGAGCTGGTCACCGTGTCGTGGAACAACGGCGTGAACAATGCCTATACGGGTTCGACGAAGAGCGTCGCCTTCAACACCAAGCAGACGCTGACGTTCATCCCCCACTTCGCCAACAAGGACCACTCGCTTATGGCCATGGGACGCTTCGAACTGACGTCGGGCAGCTCCAACGGACAGGGCACCGACGCCACCAAGCTGCCCTCAGGCGGCATCACCACGCCCTTTGCCGGCGGCAAGGTGACGGGCATGAGCTCCAACTTCAGCCAGTGGCGATCGATGTACTACACCTTCTCGACGCACTACGCCTACAAGAGCCGCTACATGCTCGACTTCTCCGTGCGTGCCGACGGCACCACGAAGTTCGGTCCCGAGCGCCGCTGGGGCTACTTCCCCGCCGTGTCGCTGCGCTGGAACATCGTCGACGAGCCCTGGATGAAGGGCACGGAGAAGTGGCTCTCCATGCTGGCCCTGCGTCCTAGCTGGGGCCGCGTGGGCAACCAGCCCGACCGCGACTATCTCTATGAGAGCATCTACAGCCAGGGCACGCGCTATCTCGATATGGGCGCCATGCAGCCCGACAACATCCGCCTGACCGACCTGCGCTGGGAGACGACGTCGACCTACGACATCGGTGTCGACCTGGGGCTGTTCGACGACAAACTGACCCTGCAGGCCGAGTGGTATCACTCCACGCGCCGCGACATGCTGATGCGCGACGTGAGCATCCCCTCGAGCACAGGCTACTACACACTGGCCTACCGCAACGTCGGCTCCATGCGCAACATCGGCTGGGAGCTGAACCTGAACACCAACCGCATCTTCCAGAAGGGCAAGTTCTACGCTGACATCAACATGACGTTCGGCAACAACCAGAACGAGATCCTCTCGATGGACGAGACCGTCCTCTCGGCCCTCAACTCGGAGTTCTACTTCGGCAACCGCGAGGTGCTGCAGCGCGTGCAGCTCCACAACCCCTTCGGCGCCATCTACGGATTCCGCTACAAAGGCGTCTACGAATACCAGTACGAGACCTTCCAGGACATGACGCCGCAGGAGCGCGAGGCCTTCCTCGCCGCCGGCCATACAGCCCCCATTGCCTTCGACAAGAACGGCAACGTCATCATCGACGACGAGGGCAAACCCGTCCACATGATGTACAACTACACCCACGACGGCGTCGGCAAGAACTACCTCTTCAACGGTGGCGACGCCATCTATGAGGACATCAACAACGATGGCGACATCAACGCCCTCGACATCGTCTACCTAGGCAGTTCGCTGCCCAAGCTGACGGGTGGCTTCGGCTTCACCCTGAACTACGCCCGGTGGAAGCTCAACACGCAGTTCAACTACCGCGTGGGCAACAAGATCCTCAACCTGGCACGGCTCGACGGCGAGGCCATGATCAGCAACAACAACCAGACGAAGGCCGTCAACTACCGATGGCGCAAGGAGGGCGACCAGACCAGCATCCCCCGCGCCATGTACGGCAGCTCGACCAACTACAACACGCTCATCAGCGACCGCTTCGTCGAGGACGGCTCGTTCCTCCGACTGAACTATATGCAGCTGTCCTACTCGTTCGACCCGAAGGTCATCAAGAAGGCGTTGGGCATCAGCCGCCTGAGCTTCTATGCCAGTGCCAACAACCTCTTCATCCTGACTAAGTACAAGGGTGTCGACCCGGAAGTGTCCTACGGTGGCTACGGAGCCGCTGTCGACGGCGGCCAGACCCCCCGTGCCAAGTCCTATACGCTGGGCGTGAGTGTTGACTTCTAATCAGACTGTTTTTGAAGAAAGAGTAACTATGATTACCAAGATGATAAAGAGAAGTAAGACGTGGATAAACGGCTTGTCCCTTATTCATGGTTTATTATTCGTCAGCGGCATCGGCACGCTTTGCTCATGCTCCGACTTCCTTGAGATCACCCCGCAGGAGACCATCGTGCTGGACAAGTTCTGGAACGAAGAGGCGGACGTGGAGAACATCGTCGCCGGATGCTATTCCAGCATGCAGGCGCAGGCCGTCGTCGAGCGCATGATGGTGTGGGGCGAGTTCCGCTCCGACAATATCGTCGGCGGCACGGGTGTGGAGAACGAGATCGACCTGTCGAACATCTTCAAGGAGAATCTCAACGCCAGCAACGGTTTTACCAAGTGGGGCGAGTTCTATAATATCATTAATCGCTGCAACACCGTCCTGTACTATGCCCCCACCGTGGCCGCCAAGGACCCCAACTACACGCAGAGCGAGCTGAAGGCCACCGTGGCCGAGGTGTCGGCCATCCGCGACCTGATGTACTTCTACCTGATACGTACGTTCCGCGACGTGCCCTACACCACGCAGCCCTACCTCGACGACAACCAGCAGCTGGACCTGCCCGCCACGCCCTTCAAGGACGTCCTCGACAGTCTGATCCTTGACTTGGAGAACATCCAGGGCCAGGCCGTCAGGAAGTATCCCCTCACCAAGACGGGCTATCAGCACGGCCGCATCACCCAGGACGCCATCCACGCCATGCTGGCCGACATGTATCTCTGGAAGCAGGACTATGCCAACGCCATCCGCTATGCCGACATGGTCATCGATGCCAAGACGGCCGACTATCAGCAGACGCTCGACAAGATGTCGGGTGTCATCAGCAGCAACGACCAGATGATCGACGGCTATCCGCTCATCGGCGATGCCATGGCGTCGGGCAACTACTACGGCAATGCCTTCGGCGAGATCTTCGGCGAAGGCGACAGCCGCGAGAGCATCTTCGAACTCATCTATCAGGACAACGACCAGATGCTGGCCAACGGCGCCGTCAGCGCCAGGTATGGCAACGACGAGACCTTCCCCGGGCTGGCCCGCCCGGCCGACTTCCTCTGCACCGACGTCACTGACGAAGTCTACAGCGTCTTCCTCAGCAAATACGACACCCGCTACTATGAGAACCTGCAGCCCGTCAACGGCTCGAAGACCCTGTCGGGCATCAATAAATATGCCTGCCAGTCGGCAATGGTCGACTTGTCGAAGGCTGACATCATGGCCGCATACGGCGGATTCTACACCAAGGACTATTGCCACGCCAACTGGATCCTCTACCGACTGACCGACATCATGCTGATGAAGGCCGAGGCACTGGTCGAGCTGGTCAACGACGCCGACACGACCGCTTCGGGGCGCGAGCTGTCCGACTCGCTGCTCCATCAGGCCTTTGCCATCGTCAACACCGTCAGCAAGCGCTCCAACTGCTCCTCGGGCAGCAAGGACCTGGATGCCGCCAACTATGCCACCAAGCCCCTCATGCAGGCCCTCGTCCTGGAGGAGCGCCAGCGCGAGCTGATGTTCGAGGGCAAACGATGGTACGACCTGGTGCGTCGCTCGCTCCGCGACGGCAACACCAACTACCTGGTGGGCATGGTGGCGCGCAAGGGCTCCAGCGGCAGCGGTGCCCTCTCGAGCAAGCTCTCGCGCATGGAGTCCATCTTCTGGCCTTACCACAACGATGAGGTGAAGGTGAATAAGAACCTTGTTCAGAACCCGGCCTTCGGCAGCGGCGAGAACAGCAGCATAGAACGAACAAAATAACTATAAGGAGACAACTATCTATGAATACCAAGCCGATGAAATATTTCCTCCTGGCACTCTCCGTGTGCTATGGTTTCGTCATGGCCCTTTCGTCCTGCTCTGACGAGCCGGACTCCTCGAACTTCTATACGTTCAAGGGGCAGATGATGAGTGAATACCTCTACGGACACGAGCAGTTCAGCGAGTTTACGGCCATCCTCGAGCGCGCCGGCATGATGGAGCTGCTCGCCGCCTACGGAGCCTACACCTGTTTCCCGCCGACCAACGAGGCCGTACGCAACTACCTGGCCAAGCGCGGCCTGTCGTCAGTCAGCGAGCTGAGTGTCGCCGACTGCGACACCCTGGCCCGCACACATCTGGTCAAGAACATGTACACCACGGCCGACATGGACGACGGCGTGCTCTCGACGGCCAACATGAACCGCCGCTACATCGAGGTCAGCCATGGCGTCGATGAGGAGCAGAACGCCGTGGTCTACCTCAACGGCACCTCACACATCATCTTCGCCCTGCAGGACGACTCCGTCGAGAACGGCATCATGCAGCCCATCACCGAGGTGCTCGAGAGCAGCAACCGCATGATTCTCGACGTGATGAAGCAGAATCCGAACATCTCGCTCTACGTCGATGCCTACGAGCAGACGGGGCTGGCCGACTCGTTCTATCAGTATAAGGACCCCACCTGGGACCCCACGGCCTATGAGCAGCACTGGAAGTACATCTCGCACGTGAACCGGGAGACGGCCTCGCCCCCCGACGAGAAGCGCTACGGCTACACCCTCTTCGTGCCCACCGACTCGCTGCTGCGCGAGAAGTATGGCATCACGACCGTCCGCGGGCTCTACGACAAGGCCTGCGAGATCTACGATGCCGTCTATCCCGAGGACAAGGATGCCGAGTATCACGACTTTGCCCACATCAAGCATCCGAAGAATCCGCTCTTCCGATTCCTCGCCTACCATGTGCTGACCCGCGACGTCAAGGGATGGAACTACCTGACGCCCTACAAGGACGTGGGCATCCTGACCACGGTGATGAACCCCGTCGACTGGTACGAGACGATGCTGCCCCACACGATGATGAAGTTCGAACGACTGACCGTCCGCAAGTGGGCCGGCCCCAGCATCTTGGGCCAGCGCTACATCAACCGCCGCTACGACGACGACTTCAACGTCTTGGGCACCCGCATCTTTGCTAACGTCGAGACCGACTATAAGCAGGATGCACTGAACGGCCGTTACTTCTACGTCGATGACATCCTGGCCTTCGACCTCACCACCCGCGACATCGTCGACAACGACCGCATCCGCATGGACTTCTCCACCATCTTCCCTGAGCTGATGACCAACGACATCCGCCTCAACGAGCGCAACGGCGGCATGAAGCAGCAGGACCCCGAGTACGACGAGACGGGCAAGTACGGCCGCAACTACTACTTCCCCAACGGCTATCTGAAGGGCGTCACGCTCAACGAGGGCTGCCACTTCGTCTATCGCAGGCCTCACGACTGGTACGACAGCTACGAGGGCGACGAGATGAACCTCTTCGGCGACTTCGACGCTACGTTCAAGCTGCCCCCCGTGCCCTATGAGGGCGAATGGCAGATCCGCTTAGGCTTCGCTGCCGAGGGCACTCGTGGCGTCGCCCAGTTCTACTTCGACGACAAGCCGCAGGGCATCCCGCTCGACATGACCAAGCAGCTCAGCGACGCCTCCATCCTCGGCGCCGACTGGAAGGCCGACTACAACAGCATGTCGCTCACCGACCTGGCCACCGACCAGAAGGTCCTGAAGAACAAGGGCTACTATCGCGGTGCGGCCGGCGGCTATCACTATGCCCCGCAGGGCGGCACCACGCAGGTCGTCTTTGCCACCCAGCCTCACACCATCCGCATGGTCATCTGCACCACCCACATCAATCCCGACGAGGACCACTACCTGCGCATCCGCTGCGTCTCCACCAAGCAGGGCAACGACAATGAGTTCATGCTCGACTATCTGGAGCTGGTGCCCAAGAGCGTCTACGGTGTGACCGACGAGGGCAAGATGGAGAGTATGCTGTAAACAGTTCATAGTTCATAGTTTTTAGTTCATAGTTTTATATGAAATACAAATATATCAGACATATCTGCGCAGCCCTTCTGGCAGGCATAGCCTTCGCCGGATGCTCCGAAGAGTGGAACGACCACTACGACCCGATGGCCGCCGGCGACGGCACGCTCTGGCAGACCATCTCCACCCACGGCGACCTGACTCAGTTCGCTCGCGTCGTCGAGGCCTGTGGCTACGACGTCGTGCTGGACGGCAGTCAGACCTATTCCGTCTTTGCCCCCACCGACGCCACCTTCACCGCTGCCGAGGCCGACAGCCTGATAGCCGAGTTCCGCCGTCAGCAGGCCGCCGGCACCCGTCCGAACGACAACACCGTCGTGCGCCAGTTCCTGCAGAACCACATCGCGCTCTATCGCCACCCCGTGTCGTCGCTCACCCAGGACTCCGTCGTGATGATGAACAGCAAGTACGAAGTGCTCACCCACACCCACATGGGCAATCGGCAGTTGCTGGCTTCGAATGCTCTCTGCGACAACGGTCTGCTGTTCACCATCGACCGCAAGCTCGACTATTTCCCCAACGTCTTCGAATACCTGGGCCACGACAGCGAGCTCGACAGCGTCTATCAGTTCCTCAACAGCTATACCGTCTATGAGTTCGACGAGACGAAGAGTGTGCCGGGCGAGATCGTCGACGGCCAGACCGTCTATCTCGACTCGGTGTCAGTCCTGGTGAACCCCCTGCTCAATGCGTTGGGCCTGATCAATTCCGAGGACAGCACCTACTGGATGGTCTGCCCCACCAACGCCGAGTGGAGCCGGCTGCTGGCGGAGTATGAGCCCTACTTCAATTATCCTAACAACGTGGCGCGGCGCGACTCCATGTTCCGCGTCGGCACCCGTCAGGCCATCATCAGCGGCACCATCTTTAGCCGCACCGTCAATCCCGACGTAGCCTTCCGCGACTCCGCCGTGTCGACCAGTGCCCCCTCGTCGCTGGTGCGCGCCCTGATGGGCAACGACTATCCCTATTACACTTATTTCCGGCCCTTCGACGCTGGCGGCGTGTTCCATGGTGCCGACGACATCCTGTGCAGCAACGGCCACGTGCTCAAGGCCAACGATTTCCGCATCTCGAAGTATGAGACCTTCCTGCAGACGGTGAAGGTCGAGGCCGAGGCCATCCAGTCGCAGGACACCGTCATCAATGCCGTCGAGCCCTTGGTGGTGCGCGAGGTCGTCTCGACCAATCCGTTCTACGGCAAGATCTCCGGCAACACGTTTGTCGAGGTGCAGCCCGACCCTGCCACGGCTCAGGTGACCGTGCAGTACAAGATTCCCGGCATCCTGTCGAACGTCGGCTATGACATCTATGCCGTCTTCGTCCCCGCTACGGCCTACGACACGCTCGCCGTGGCTGAGACCACTCGGCCCAACATCGTCCGCACCACCCTCTACTGGAGCGACCAGAACGGCCGCGAGGCCCGCCGCATCTACAACAAGGACCTCACGACCCGTCCTGACGTCGTCGACACCGTCCAGCTGGTCAGCAACTACACCTTCCCGACCTGCTCCTACGGCCTGGCCGACGCAGCCGTCAAGGTGGCCATCCGCTCTAACGTGCGGACCAACCAGACGTCGACCCACTCCAGCACCCTGCGTCTCGACTGCCTCATCGTCAGGCCCCACAGAGAAGCCGAATAACATGTCATCTCAAGATAACCACTGCAAGCAATTATGAACAGATATTTCATCTTCGCACTTGTCTCACTCATGTTCCAGGCTGCCCCCCTGTCAGCCCAGGACGAGGACGGCGAACTGTCAGAAGCTCCCAAGCGCGAGCGGGCCGAGAAGCCCCGCAAGCAATATCCCACCCGGACGGTCAGTGGCCGCGTGCTCGATGCCACGACCAAGACGCCCCTCTCGGGTGTCATGGTCCGCGTGGCCGAGGTCGACGGCTACAGCACCCTGTCGGAGGACGACGGCAGCTACGAGCTGCGCGTGCCCCTCTTCGCCACGTCGCTCCAGGTCTCCGCTCCTGAGTTCAACCTGACCCGGACCGGACTCTCGGCCCATGAGCAGCAGCCCGACATCGTGCTCTATCCTGCCGCCTTCACCCCCGACTACGACGCGACGACCAATGTGTCGGCCCGCGAGTCGGCCTCCGACTTCCGCTTCTCCAATGCCGTGACCATCGAGGAGGAGATCCAGAAGCGTCTCGGCGCCAGCGTCCACACCGTCAGTCGCAACGGCACGCCCGGCGTGGGCAGCGTGATGTTCATGAACGGACTGGGCTCGCTCTATGCCAACGCCCAGCCGCTTATCGTCGTCGATGGCGTCATCTTCGATCAGCAGTATGGCCGCACCACGCTCCACGATGGTTTCTACAACGACATCCTGAGCAACATCAGCCCGGCCGACATCGAGAGCGTCGACGTCCTCCGCAACGGCACTGCCCTCTACGGCGCCCGCGGTGCCAACGGCGTCATCCTCATCAACACCCGCCGCAACCACAGCATGGCCACCCGCATCACCGCCAGCCTCTCGGCAGGCATCACGCTCGAGCCCAAATTCCTCGACGTCATGGATGCCACGCAATACAAGAGCTATGCCTCCGACCTGCTGCAGACCACCCGCACCACCATCAAGGACTTCAAGTTCCTCAATGAGGATCCCAACTACTATTACTATCCGCAGTATCACAACGACACCGACTGGAAGGACCACGTCTACCGCACGGCCGTCACCCAGAACTACAACATCAACGTGGAGGGCGGCGACGACGTGGCCGACTACAACCTGTCGCTCGGCTACGTCACCAACCAGAGCACGCTGCGCCAGAACAGCATGAACCGGCTCAACATCCGCTTCAACTCCGACATCCGCCTGACGCAGCGCTTCCTCATGCGGTTCGACGCCTCCTTTGCCAACCAGAAGCGCAACCTGCGCAACGACGGAGCCCCGGCCGACTATACCGAGGGCACACCCACCTCTGCCGCCTTCCTGGCCTACGCCAAGAGCCCCATGCTCAGCCCCTACACCTTTGCCGGCGGCCGCATCTCCGACAACTACATCGACGTCAGCGACGAGAGCTATCTCAACGAGGCCCTGGCCGACTACACCAACTACAACTACAAGCTGGCCAACCCCCTGGCCGTCAATGAGTATGGCGACGCCGAGAACAAGAACCGCTTTGAGAACTCGATGATCAACCTCACTGTCATCCCGAAGTATCGGTTCAATCCCCACCTCACGCTCTCTGAGCACTTCAGCTACAACCTCGTCAACACCAACGAGAAGTTCTACATCCCCCTGAACGGCGTCCCCGCCTACTATGTCTCCAGCGTCAATGCCTACTGCGAGAACGAGGTGCGCTCCATGGCCGGCAAGCAGAACTCCGTCATGAGCGACACGCGCCTCGACTGGCAGAACCGCTACGCCGGCCACGCCGTCCGCGTCTTCGGCGGGGCCCGCTTCAACTGGGAGAGCTACACCCTCAGCTCGCAGCTGGGCTACAACACCAGCAGCGACAAGATGCCGGCCATCAGCTCCAGCCTCGACCACGCCCAGACCTCGGGCAACAGCGACAAGTGGAAGAACATCGCCTGGTACGCCCAGGCCAGCTACGACTACCTGCAGCGCTACTACCTGCAGGCCAACCTGACCGCCGAGACCTCGTCGCGCTTCGGGCCCGATGCGTCGGGTGCCGTGAAGCTCTTCGAGGTGCCCTGGGGCATCTTCGGCGGCGTGCAGGCCGCATGGGTCGTGACCAATGAGCCCTGGTTTGCCGATGTCCGCGGCATCGACTACCTGCGGCTGAACGCCGGTTATGACGTCAGCGGCAACGACGACCTCGACTACAACGCCGCCCGCAGCTACTTCAGCTCCAACAACTTCCTCGAGGACGTCTCGGGACTCTCGTTCGCCAACATCGGCAACACCCGCCTCAAGTGGGAGACGACGCGCCGACTCAGCGCCGGCTTCGAAGGCAATTTCGTCCAAAACCGGCTCAACGTGCGCTTCAACTACTTCCGCAGCACCACCGACAACCTGCTCATGTATCAGTCGCTCCGCTACGTCACCGGACTGGAGCGCAACTGGGCCAACGGCGGTGCCATGCGCAACGAGGGCTTCGACGTCAGCGCCACGGCCAAGGTGCTCGCCCTGAAGGACTTCCAGTGGGAGCTGGGCGCCAGCGTCGGCCACTACGTCAACCGCGTCACCAAGCTCTCCGGCGGTCAGCAGGCCATCGAGAACACCCTCTACGGCGCCACCATCCGCACCGAGGTGGGCCAGCCCGCCAACATGTTCTATGGCTACCGCTCGCTCGGCGTCTTCGCCACGTCGGAGGAGGCTGCCGACGCCGGGCTCTATCTCCTCGCGGCCAACGGCATCGACCACCTCAGCTTCTCGGCCGGCGACGTCCACTTTGCCGACCTCGACGGCGACCACCAGATCACCGCCGCCGACCGCGTGCAGATAGGCAACCCCAACCCCGACATCTATGGCAACATCTTCACCACGATGGCCTACAAGCGCTTCCGACTCGACGTCAACCTGAACTACTCGCTGGGCAACGACGTCTACAACTATCTGCGCTCGCAGCTCGAGGGCGGCAGCCGCTTCATGAACCAGACCACGACGCTCACACGCCGCTGGCAGACCGAGGGACAGCTGACCGACGTGCCACGCGCCACCTTCCAGGACCCCATGGGCAACGCCCGCTTCAGCGACCGATGGATCGAGGACGGCTCCTACCTGAGGCTCAAGACCGTCACCCTCTCCTACACGCTGCCCCTCCACACCACCTTCCTGCAGGGCTTCCAGTTCTGGGTGCAGGCCAACAACCTGCTGACCTTCTCGCGCTATCTGGGCAGCGATCCTGAGTTTGCCATGACCGGCAGCGTCATTGGTCAGGGCATCGACCTGGGCCGTCTCGGTCAGAGCCGCTCGCTCGTGGCCGGCGTGAAGATCAACCTGTAGTCTAAATTGAGAATTGAGAACTGAGAATTGAGAATTATGATTACCAAAGCATATCAATATCTTTTTGCCGGGCTCGCCTCCTGCGTCATGGGGGCGATGCTGACCGCCTGCAGCGACTTCCTCTATGAGGACTCCGACCAGTATATCTACGCCGAGGACCACGCCCTCGACAGCGACGCCGACACGCTATGGACCATGGCCGGCATCATGAACAAGATGCAGGTGCTGGCCGACCGCACCATCCTGCTCGGCGAGGTGCGCGCCGACCTCGTCGACCTGACCGACCACGCCTCGGCCGACCTGCGCCAGATGGCCAACTTCAGCATCACGGCCGACAACCAGTACAACCGTCCGCGCGACTACTACGCCGTCATCAACAACTGCAACTTCTTCATCGCCCGTGCCGACACCGCGCTGCGCGATAACCGCCACGAGCTCATCTTCCGCAAGGAGTATGCGGCCGTCAAGGCCTTCCGCGCATGGACCTATCTCCAGCTGGTGCTCAACTACGGCCGCGTGCCCTTCATCACCGAGCCCATCCTCAGCCAGGCCGACTCCGAGCGCGACTTCCCCATGGCCGACCTCAGCGAGGTGTGCCGCTACTTCATAGCCGACCTCACGCCCTACGCCACCGTCGAGACGCCCGGCTACGCCTCCATCCGCAACACCGACTCCAAGCTGTTCTACTATCCCATCCATGTCCTCCTGGGCGACCTCTACCTCTGGTCGGGCCGTTATCGTGAGGCTGCCGAGAGCTACTACCGCTACATCGCCACGCGCGGCGGCACCAACTCGGCCTATCCGCTCACCACCAACGCTGTCCGCTTCATGAACAACGACTCGCGCTGGATGTCGACACAAGACTCGTGGAGCGTCATGTTCCAAAGCGAGGTCAACATGCAGAACGGCGAGCTCATCACCATGATTCCCGGCGACAGCATCCCCTCGGAGGGCAACTACAGCCAGCTGCGCGACCTGTTCAACACGACCGAGAACAATGAGTATCAGTCCAGCCTCCAGCCCTCGCAGGCCATCCGCAGCCTCTCTGCTGCCCAGAAGTACTGCCAGTTCACCAGCGGCGGCGAATACATCCTCGCCCCCGAAGGACTCAAGGCGGAGCTGACGGGCGACCTGCGGCTGCAAGCCGCCTATGCCGAGGCCACCGGCTCTGACCTGCTCATCCGCCAGGACGGAAAGCGCATCGATCACTACGCCGTCTTCGCTAAGTATCAGACGCGCAACGTCCATATCCTCCGCCGCGCCGCCGTCTATCTGCGGCTCGCCGAGGCCCTCAACCGCGCCGGATTCCCCCGCTTCGCCTTCCAGATTCTGAAGCAGGGCGTCAACAACAGCGTCATGGAGAGCGAGGTGCTGCCCTACTATCCTGCCGACGAGGCCTGGCTCCGCACGTTCAACTTCCCCAACACGCAGTACATCCTCGAGACCAGCGCCGGACAGGCCACCGAGAACACCATGGGCATCCACTCGCGTGGCAGCGGCTTCTCGGCCCAGAACCCCGCCTACCTCTTCCCCGAGGCCGGCGGCGACCTGACCAGCCAGATAGAGCAGGTCGAGGACCTCATCGTCGACGAGGAGGCGCTCGAGCTGGCTTTCGAGGGCTATCGCTTCTACGACCTCATGCGTGTGGCCCTCCGTCGCGCCGATGCCTCCTATCTGGCCCGCCGTGTGGCCAGCCGCAAGGGCTCCGTCGACGCTGCGCTACTCCAGAAGCTTAGCGATACGAAGAACTGGTACTTGGGAATTGAGAACTGAGAGTTGGGAGTTGAGAATTGAGAGTTGAGAACTGAGAGTTGAGCGTCTGGTTATGTTATGCGTAATGAAGTTACAGACCCCACCCCCAACCCCTCCCCTTGAAGGGAGGGGAGTAGCTGCGCCGTCATCCCCGTCGGGCAGTGCGCCAGCCACCCCCCTCCTTTGGAGGGGTCGGGGAGGCTTTCTCCCCTCCTTGGGAGGGGCTGGGGGAGGCTTTCTCCCCTCCCTTCAAGGGGAGGGGTTGGGGGTGGGGTCTCTAACTTTAAATAAACGTACAGCAAATTATTCTTCCTAATTGACAAATTGATGAAACGACTATTCTTTTTACTTGCACTGACCATCGGCTGCGGCTTGCAGGCGGCAGCGCAGAAGCAGATCTACATCCCTGAGGACCTGCGGGGCATGAACCTCGAGAGCGACACCTCCCAGTGGTCCTTCCGCCGCAGCGTCGAGACCCGCGACCTCATCTTCATGTGGGAGCGCGGATTCGGCAACGACCTGCAGAATCCGCCACAGCTCGACGGCCATCCCATGGCCTTCAACCTCTCTGTGCTCACCGACCGCGTGCAGCGCTTCTACGACTTCTTCCGCGACTCCCTCGAGTTCGTAAAAAGTGAAGAGTTAAGAGTGAAAATTGAAGAATTTGCTACCGCCACACCGACGGCGCAAGCCAACTCTCAACTCTCAACTCTCAACTCTCAACTCGGAAAAGCCGACCGCTACAAGATGATGGTCATGGTGATGTACTCCCTTGACGGCACTGCCTACGGCGGCACCTACGACGACACCATCGGAGCCCTCTGGGTGGCCCCCAACCGCATTCAGGACCGCACGATGAACTGCATGGCCCACGAGCTGGGCCACTCGTTCCAGTCGCAGATCGTCGCCGACGGCCAGGGCGAGGCATGGGGCGGCACCGGCTTCTTCGAGATGGCCTCGCAGTGGATGCTCTGGCAGGTCAACCCCTGGTGGCTGCGCGACGAGAACTATCACTTCGAGGCCTTCCGACAGCTCACCCACAAGGCCTTCCTCCATCTTGAGAATATCTACCACTCGCCCTACGTCCTCCAGTGGTGGGCCGACCTCCACGGCCGGGGCGTCATCGCCGAGCTCTTCCGTCAGGGGCGCCGCGGCGAGGACCCCGTCATGACCTACCAGCGCATGCACGGCCTCACCCAGAGCCAGTTCTGCGACGAGATGCTGCAGGGCTATCAGCACCTCGTCAACCTCGATTTCCATCACGCCCAAAAAGAGACGCGACCCTACGCCTGCACCTGGCAGACGCCCCTCGACACCCTCCGCGGCGGATGGCTGCGCCCCAAGAACGTCCCCGAGGCCTACGGCTTCAACATCATCCCCCTGCCCGCCGACCGCCGCCTGAGCGTCCAGGTGAAGGGTGAGAATCTCCGCTGGGCCCTCGTCGGCATCACACCCGACGGCCGCTCCGTCTACGGCCAGCCGCAGGATGCGCGCCTCAAGTCGAAGGAGCCCCTCTCCCGGCTCTTCCTCGTCGTCATGGGTGCACCCACCCGCCACCGCCAGCTCCGCATGCCCACCGAGCATCAGCCCGACCCCGTGAACGAGCCCGAGCTCTTCCCCTATACCTTCCGCATCAGGCATTAAAGAGATTTTTCACTTTTCACTTTTTTTTGCGTCGGCAAAGGTACGACATTTTTCCGCCCATTTCAAGCCTCGACAGGCGAGACATGGGGCGAGACCCGCTCATGCCCCCTCTTTTCCGCCTTCATCCTTTGGCCGTTTCGCCGAAAAAGCTTATCTTTGCAGGCAGAATGAGACGCTCAACAATACTGCTAACCATCGCCGTCGGCCTCCTGCTGACCCTCCTCTGCGCCTGCACCAGCCGGGAAGGCGATCACCCTCTGCTCGTCGCCGCCGACAGCGCCATCGTCGCCGCCGACTACCGGGCCGCCGACTCGCTCCTCGCCCGCTTCGACGCCGAGGCAGCGACCGCCGCCCCCGACCGTCCCGTCGCCATGCGCCGCCAGCTGCTCGCCCTCACCCGCCGCTATGTCGACGATGCCCTCACCGACGCCGACTTCTCCATGGCCGACAGCCTCAGCCGCTACTACGAAG
>Ga0256407_10001746_pt1 | contig 44286 bp, 39 predicted proteins | sample RumenRJG_04DNA_FD_193489 | JGI IMG/M metagenome (GOLD analysis project Ga0256407, IMG submission 193489) | Bovine rumen microbial communities from Lethbridge, Alberta, Canada - RJG_04 | ecosystem: Host-associated > Mammals > Digestive system > Stomach > Rumen | place: Canada: Alberta...
CATCGTGGGGTAAGGGGATGGTGGCTACATATTGATGTTGTGCTGTTGCTTTTTACTGAAAGCTGCTACTAACGACTCATAAATCTACCCTTAATCGTGTATTGGATGATAGTTGCGGATTTGAGGCAAATTACTTTGCCGTTCCAAACATTTGTCGTACTTTTGGCATCGGCCGGAGTAAGAACCTAAACAAAAAAACCACCCGTGGGCAGAGCGCTCACGGGTGATTCCATAAGGGTGAAAATATCTAATCGTTCATTTTGGGGTCTTTGAACCATATGCGGAAATATAAGTTGCTGCTAGAGCGTGGGTTGGTACTATAATCATCTACATAGGCTCCCCATTCCTTGACAATCGTATTTCTGTCAAGTTCCCCCGCGGTTACTGTATATTGATGTTCATCGCTATACTTGGCTGACTCTATCTTTAATTTTTTCTCTTTCACAGTACCTTCGAAGATAATGTCAGAAGTACCGTTAGGTAAGTACAAAATTTTGTTTATATTAACATCTAAGCTTGCTGCGTTCAGTTCCCTCTCACTTGTCCATTTATAGTTCATTCCACTGTCGTAGGTACGATCACCCTTCTCTGTGTATTTGATTTTCAGGTTGGTGATTTCGCAGTTCTTGTAAGCCGGTGTGAAATTCTCCACGTCGAAGCTGATGTTATAACTGGTCTTGATGTATGGCGCGTTCGGATTCGCTTCCACATCCGTTCCAACTGCCCTGACATGAAGGGTGCTCCCCGACACCGATGCCGTAATCTTGGTGTTATTGGCGGGTTTTAAATCTCCATGCATGTAGAATTTATTATAGTCTTGCTTGGTTACGTCTTTTATTGTGACATACGTTCGGGGGCAATAGATGTTTCCATCAAACATGATCCGTTCAATGGTCTGGGCTTCGATTGAACGAACTTGGCACGAGATGGTGGATTTCTTATTCACGTCGGTGCTGTTGACGCTGACGACAATGAAGGAGTAGGGCGTGCCCGTCTTGAACAGGGCTTCTGCTTCTTCGCCGTTGATCACCAGCGAGTCGCCCGGGAGGATCTTCTTGTCAAACACTTTGAAGTCTGTCTCTTCATCGGTTGCGCATGCAGCAACAAATGTCACGACATCGGGGTCGGTTTGTTTGAACACGATTTCCTTTCCCTCGAACGAGTTTTCGCCTTTGGCATTCTTATAGCGGTCGGCTACAAAACGCATGGCAGAGATGCCATAAGCCCGGCATTCGTATTGTTTTTTTAGCTCGTTGTCATCTTTAATTGCAAAATTATGAATCACGGCCTGGGCGAGCTTGCCCGGATTGATATATTCGTTATCCTCCAGCACTTTGCCGCTAAAGAGTTTGTACACAAAATTAAAGTACTTGCCATCCTCGTAGATCTTGCAGTTGTTTTGGGTCAGCCATTGTTTGAAAGGCTCGTATGACTTGGAGGTCATCCCCGCTTGGTTCCATATATCGAACATGTCAACTACTTTCTCCTTCTTGATCATCGACGAGTTGGTGATGTAGTAGAGCAGAACTGACATGCCGTAGCCAAATTGGTCGTACGGAACACCGGCTGTCTTGGCATCCTTGCCACTCCGCAGAAACTCGGGTAAATAGTTGGAAACCCACTTGGTGTTCATCTTGCCGCCATTCATGAACTGTTCTGACCACACGGCACCCATTTCGTACATGACCAGTTCCTCGCCGCTGTATTTTTTATTGGCCTGCTTGAAGTTCGACCTCGGGTCGTATGCCAATGCCTGGAACCAATGCAGGATCTCGTGTATGACCGTGCATCTGATGTCAGCCTCTGTCGTGTCTGCCGCAAGAAGCTTCCCGATGCCAAGCGAAACCCACGTGCTCCAACCATCACTGCCGGGCACACCACACACCTGGTGTCCTCCCCAGTCATCTCCGCCGGCAAAGTCGATATAGAGTGTTGGTTCTTCTCTCACTTTGAAGCCCAGTTTATCAATCTCCCCCAGCGCCTCTTCCACATATTTGGCAATGGTCAAACTCTTCGCATCCACCTTGTCAAGCATAGCGTTGGAATAGGTGCATAGTGTCCACCAGGGGAAACGCACCTTATAAGTTATGTTATTCACCTTTCCTTCTTGTACTACCTGATCGAAGGGGCTGCGTGTCTCGGCTGGGTAAGAAATCATTTTGCCAAGGCCAATGGTGAAGGTGACTTTTCCATCCTCCACATCGCCATTAATGGCGGGAATCACGGTCGTGTAGCCGTCGTCTGCGTAAGTCGTATTGTAGATAAGTTCGGCCTTTGTCTCTTTTCCAGATGACGTGCAGAGAGCTGTCGTGTAAGCCACAAAAGCGATGTCGCCTTCCAGTTCTGCGCTCTTCACCTTGAGAGTCAGCGGCTTCCCTGCCGTGCAGGGCATCGAAACTTGGTAGAATTGCGAAGCCTCATGTTCTCCGGCAATGTCACCTTTCTTCACTTCGGTGATGGCCACCTTTTCGTCTTTGGCAAAGGTACCAGCAGGGAAGGTGAGAGCAATGTCGCCTTTCTCAATCGTGCCACCAGCGACAGACACAGCCTGCCAATCCCCTGGATCGATGGGAGTTTCAGGATTATCAGGAATATCCTCAACGGAACTGTCCTTTGAACAAGCCGCAAAGGCAGTCATCAGCAGCAATGCTGCACACATCAGGCTAAATGAAGCCCAACTTTTGAATGTAGATTGTTTCATCATAGGTTAATGGTTTTAGTGTTTGTTATTGAATGTTGTACTTTAGTGTTATACTTGCAAATGTAATACAAATATACTCTTGCACGAAATAATCAACATCAAAATAAAAAAATGACAATAATTTTCCTATTTCATCCAATTTTAGGGATGAAATTGCAAAGTGGAGATTGCAGATTACCCTCCAACTCCTCAAAAATCGTAAAAGAGGGATTAGTTTTTGAGCACCAGCACTGCCCAGTTGTTGCGTTGCAGGGTTTGGCTGACGGTGAGGCCGTTCTGTTCTGCCACTGTCGTCATCTCTTGCACATCGTCGGTGAAGAAGCCGGAGAGGATGAGGGTGCCTTGGGGGGCGAGGTGCTGGACGTAGGTGGGCAGGTCGGCGGTGAGGATGTTCTTGTGGATGTTGGCGACGATGGTCTGGAACTCGCCTTCGATGGCTGATGCGTCGCCGAGGATGACGGACACATTATTTATATTATTAAGGGAGAAGTTCTCGTGGGCATTCTCCACGCTGAATTCGTCGATGTCGATGGCAACGACTTCCTGTGCGCCTCGCATGCTCATCGCGATGCCAAGAACACCGGTGCCTGTGCCCATGTCGAGCACGCGCTGGGCTGTGAAGTCCTGTTGGAGGAGGAAGGATGTGATTTGGTAGGTGGTTTCGTGGGAACCAGAGCCGAATGCCATGCGTGGGTTGAGCCGGATGCCAAACTCACGTTCGAGGATGGGGTCGAAACTATTCTGCTCCCACTCGGCGTTCCAGTCCTTGTTCTCGAGGTCGTGGAGGGTGTAGGTGCAGGTGACATCAGGAATGAAGAGGTCGTCGAGGGTGGATTGGAGGCTTGCCTCGTCGAATTGTTCCTTGGGAATGTATGCCTTGATGCCCGTGTCGGTCACTTCGAAGGAGTCGAAACCAATCTCACCCAAGAGGGCTATGAGCACGTCGCAGGTGGTTTCGGAATAGGGAGTGACGGTGATGGAGGCGTAGAGGTAAAGCATGTTTTTCAATTTTCTTCTTTAATGGTTAAGTCCATGAGGTCTTGGTAGTCGCCTTTGAAGACGTTGATGTCGACATCGCCCTTGATGCCATCGACCCTGCCCACGTCGGTGTGTTGCCAGAATGCCCAGCCGCCTTTGTATTCAAGGGAATCGACGTAGTAGTGGGCAATCCAGTAGGGGTAGCGGTCGAATTCGGGGGTGTTGAGATAGGAGGTGCGGAACTTGTAGCCCGTGTAGAGGATGGGGGTGACGCCGTAGTGCTTCTCGACGTAGTTCATCCAGTGGAGCACCTCGCGTTGGAGTTGGGTAGGGGTGCAGCCGCCAAGTTCCTCGACGTCGAGCACAGGGGGAAGGTCGTGTTCATCGAGCTGCACAATCTTGCAGAAGTGCTTGGCCTGTGCCTTGCCTGAAGTGGAAGGACTGAAGTAGTGGTAGGCGCCACGTACGATGTCGTTCTTCTTGGCGTTGTGGAAGTTCTGGTTGAAGTTCTCGTCCCAGATGCTGGTGCCTTCGGTCGCCTTGATGAAGACGAAGGACACGGGTGCGCCTTGTATCTGTGCGTTGCGCAACTTGTTCCAGTCGATGTCGCCCTGATAGTGAGAGATGTCGAGTCCACGTACCTTGCCGTCGGGGTAGGTGACATGTCCGTAGAGTGCTTTCCAGCGGAAAGAGTAGGGGCCTACGAAGGTGCGGTAGAAGAATGCGATGTAGGCAACGATGATGAAGCCAAGCACAGTCCACAGGACATAAGAAGGCACACGGCGAAGTGGATTTCGTCGTGTGCCTTTCTTCTTGCGTCTTGTTGATTTGCGCTTGGTGGGCATTATTTTGCCTTCTTTTCCAACTGAAGTGTGATGGTTGGCTGGTCGCAAACCTCTGATGGTCCCCAATACTGGATAGGACCAGGATATACGTATGCAGTTTCCTTTGCCCACTCTTCGCGGTGTGCTGCAAAGTACTTGAATGGAGCGCCGTCCAGCTCAACGAGAGCCTTGCGGATCACGGGCTTCATCTTACCGTTACGCTTCTCGAGGTTCATCATCATCGTGATTGGCACACCACCAGCAACCCACTCAGCAGCAGGAGCTGTAGTGTTCTTGATGATAGACATGTAGCCAGTCTTGCCGTTGGCGATGAGGCGAGATGCGTTGTAACCGAGTGAGTAGCAGTAGTCAGCGTCGTAGTTAGATGGCGCAGCGCAACGACCTTCGTAACCGAAGAAGTGGTGCTGAGTGCCGAACTTGCCGACATACTTGCCCTGGTGCTTCCAGATGGCGAGCTTGGCTGCCACCATGCGAGAGAGAAGCTTCTCTGTCTCGATGAGTGAAACCTGCACGTTTCCGTGTGGGTCGCGGTCGAGTGCCAACTGTGCAGCCACGTCGGTAGGAAGTGACTGGAACACGGCGAGGTTCTCGCGAGAGATGTGCTGCTTCACGAACTCAATCTGCTCGTTGGCGCTGTTGATGGTCTGAGCCTCTGGCAATGCGAGCACGTCGTTGAGCTCAGCGATGAGCTTCTTGATGGCTGGGATGAACTCGATGATACCCTCAGGGATAACGACAGTACCGAAGTTGTTGCCTTCTTCAGCACGCTTAGCCACAGCGGTAGCGATGTAAGTCACCACGTCGTCGAGTGACATTGCCTTAGCCTCAACCTCCTCAGATATGAGGCAGATGTTTGGCTGGCACTGGAGTGCGCACTCGAGGGCGATGTGAGATGCAGAACGACCCATCACCTTGATGAAGTGCCAGTACTTGCGGGCAGAGTTACAGTCGCGCTGGATGTTACCAATCAGCTCTGAGTAAGTCTTACAAGCTGTGTCGAAACCGAATGAAGTCTCGATCTGCTCGTTCTTCAAGTCACCGTCGATAGTCTTAGGACAACCGATCACCTGTACGCCATAATTCTTGGCAGCATAGTACTCAGCGAGCACACAAGCGTTGGTGTTAGAGTCGTCACCACCGATGATCACGAGTGCCTTGATGTTCAGCTCGCGGAGAATCTGAATACCCTTCTCGAACTGGTCAACCTCTTCGAGCTTGGTACGGCCAGAACCGATGATGTCGAAACCACCAGTGTTGCGGTACTTGTCCATCAGCTCAGAAGTGATCTCCATGTACTTGTGGTCAACGAGACCGCCAGGACCCAGGATGAAACCATAGAGCTTGTTGGCAGGGTTGAGTGACTTCACACCGTCGAACAAACCAGAGATGACGTTGTGACCACCAGGAGCCTGACCACCAGAGAGGATGATACCTACGTTGAATGGAGGGAGTGCCACTGGCTCGCCTGGCTGGAAAGTGATGACAGGCATGCCATAAGTGTTAGGGAACAACTCCTTGATCTCAGCCTGATTGCCTACAGACTGAGTAGCGGCACCTTCAATAGCCTTAACTGGACCCTGAAGAGCCTTAGGAAGCTTGGGCTGATAAGCAGCACGAGCTTTTTGAAGATTTGAAATTGCCATAATATTGTGGTTTTAATTATTGTTTATGAAGAATCTTATAGTTGTAGTATTGCTGCAATGACTCACGGGCAGCCTCAATGTAGGTGAGCGCTTCCTTGCACTTGTCGGTCACGTACTGCCAGTCACCTGCTTTCACCTTGTCGGCAGGGAAGAGCTTGGAGCCCATGCCTACGCAGAAAGTGCCTGCCTTGAACCATGCTGAGAGGTTCTCTTCGGTAGGAGCTACGCCGCCAGTGACCATAATCTTTGACCAAGGCATTGGTGCCAGAAGGTTCTTCACCATAGCAGGACCATAGACGTCGCCTGGGAAGACCTTGGTGAGTTCACAACCCATTTCCTGTGCTGCACCCACTTCGCTCACTGAACCACAGCCGGGGCAGTAGGGGATGAGACGACGATTGCAGACACGGGCAATCTCAGGATTGAAGAGAGGACCAACAACGAAGCAAGCACCCATCTGGATGTAGAGCGCAGCCGTTGGAGCATCCACCACAGAACCTACGCCCAATGCCAACTCAGGGCAATAGGTGTTGGCGAACTTGATGCACTCGGCAAACACCTCGTGAGCCATGTCACCACGATTCGTGAACTCGAAGGCACGTACACCTCCATCATAACAAGCCTTGATGACATCCTTTGCCACCTCTGCATCTTTGTGGTAGAAGACAGGAACCATACCTGTGCTACCAATCTTGACCATAACGGCCATTTTATCGAATTTAGCCATAATTCTTATTTTGTTAGCTTTAATCTCTAAAATCTAAACCCTTAACTCTAAACTATCTCTGCACACGTCCATTGGCATTGCCGCCAGCCAGCGCTTCCACTTCTTCGATGGATACGTGGTTGAAGTCGCCTGGAATCGTATGTTTCAAAGCGGATGCTGCCACGGCAAACTCCAAAGCCTCGCCCTGTGTGGGTTTGGTCAGCAGACCATGAATGAGGCCGCCTGAGAAGGAGTCACCACCACCTACACGGTCGATGATGGGGTTGATGTCGTAGCGCTTGCTCTGGTAGAATTCCTTGCCGTCGTAGATGAGTGCCTTCCAACCGTTGTGTGTGGCAGAGAAACTTTCACGAAGGGTGGAAACCACATACTTGAAGCCGAACTCCTTTGCCATTGCCTTGAAGATGCCTTCGTAGCCAGCAGCGTCAGTCACGCCTGCTTCTACGTCTGCATCTGGCTTGAAACCAAGACACAATTCTGCATCTTCCTCATTACCGATGCACACATCTACATACTGCATCAGAGGACGCATGATGGAAATGGCCTTTTCGCTGGTCCAGAGCTTCTTGCGGAAGTTGAGGTCGCAAGAAACGGTCACACCATGTTTCTTGGCAGCGATACAAGCCTGGCGAAGACACTCGGCAGAAGCGTCGCTGATGGCAGGAGTGATGCCTGACCAGTGGAACCAGTCTGCACCTTCGAATATCTTGTCGAAATCAAAATCTTCGGGCTTTGCCTCTGCAATGGCAGAATAGGCACGGTCATAAATCACCTTTGAAGGACGCATGCTGGCACCTGTCTCAGCATAGTAGAGACCGATGCGGTTGCCGCCACGTGCGATGAAGTCGGTGTTGACGCCATACTTGCGCAGGGCATTCACGGCAATCTGTCCGATTTCGTGCTTGGGGAGTTTGCTCACAAACACGCTTTCGTGTCCGAAGTTAGCCAAGCTGATACCTACGTTAGCCTCTCCGCCACCTGGTATGATGTTGAACTTGTCTGCCTGAACGAAACGGTAGTTTCCTTCTGGCGAAAGGCGAAGCATGATTTCGCCCATAGTTACGATTTTAGCCATGTTGTTTGTTCAAGTGTTTCTGGTTATGTATGTCAATTAATGCTTATCAACTCTGAATTAGCGTGCAAATGTAAGATTTTTTTACGAGAAAAAGGTAGTAAAGTGCAGCAAAAAACATCAATGGGGCGAAATTTTGTCTAAATTAAATTTATATATGATTAAAAAGCGTTAACTTTGCACAGTTTTTTCACGAAACCGTCTTCTCGGTAGGTGAGATATTTTAGGATCCAAAAGTATTGATAAGGTAAAAGAATATGGAGATTACGTCCAAGATACGTATTAAGGACATAGCAGAAAGGGCAGGGGTGTCGGTAGGCACCGTTGACCGTATCATTCATGGTCGCGGCAACGTTTCGCCTATCAGCATGGAGCGGGTGCAGAAAGTGCTGGATGAGATTCATTACACCCCCAATCATTATGCGTCAGCACTCGCCTCGCATAGTGTGCACCAGTTCGCAGCCATTCTGCCGATGCATGAGGTGGACAGCTATTGGGCACGTGTGGAGAATGGTCTGATGGACGGTGCAAGACGTTTTAACGACTTTAAGCTTTCCTTTAAGATTTTCCGTTACGACCCTTTCAATACCGAATCCTTCAAGGTGGAATGCCAGAGTCTTTTGGACTCCAACCCCGACACCGTCATCATTGGTCCTATCTTTAACTATAATATCATGGCGAAGTTCACGTCTCAGCTGGATGAACGTGAGATTCCTTACGCCTTGCTCGACTCCAACTGGCCTGAGTTCAACCATCGCATCTTCTACGGACAAGACTCTTTGCAGAGTGGTGCCTTCTCTGGGCACATCATGTCGTTGGCAACCGATGCTTCCACGAAGAAGATGGCGCTTTTCAAGGTGTTGGGTGAGGGTAGAGTGGCAAGCCGTCAGCAGATGAACCGTGAGGTGGGTTTCCGCCAGTATATGGAGGAACATAAACCTGACATTGAGATTGTGGATGTGAACCTATATGTGTATGACAAGCAGGGAATGCGTGAGATCATGCGTGATTTCTTTACCGAGAACCCCGACATCCGTTATGCCCTGTGCTTCAACTCTTCCATCCACATCATCGCCGACTTCTTGCGTACGGAGATGCCCGACCATCCTCATGTCACGCTGTTGGGATATGATGCTGTCGATGCCAATGTGGAGTGCATCAAGAATGGATCTGCAGACTTCCTCATTGCACAGCATCCGCAGTCGCAGGGATTGGATTGCTTCCGTTCGATGTTCAACACCTGTGTGCTCAAGATGAATATTAAGCGCGACCACTACATGGCCATCGAACTGCTGACGAAGGAGAACATCGACTTCTACAAGGATTAGCCGGAAGAGAGACAATCATTCGAAATAACATCACAATAACCAAAAACAATAACTTTCTAACCTATCATTTTTATGAAACAAACTCTTATCTGTTCCCTCCTGTTGGGATGTTCTTTGATGTGTGTTCAGCCTACGTTGGCACAAAAGAACAAGATGCCTCTTGTCTTTTCAGTAGAAAACACGGGAGCCAAGTTTGCAGAACCAGAGTATGGCACAGCCGACCAGATGCCTGACATGCCCACGCTGCCTAATCCTTTCATCTTCGCCAATGGCAAGAAAGAAGCGAAGAACCTGGAGCAGTGGCAACAGCGTCGTTCGGAGATTGCTCACCTGATTCAGCATTATGAGATTGGCACAAAGCCCACCGTGTCGATGGATGACATTGATGCACGGATGTCGGGCGACACGCTGATTGTGGATGTGCATGTGAATGGGCAGACATTGACCCTTTCTACACCTATCTTCTATCCGAAAGAAGGTACGGCACCTTATCCACTCATCATCGGTGCCAGTAACAACGCTCTTCCTCGTAAATTTTTCACAGATCGCAACATCGCCATGATGGTTTTCTACGAGCGTCAAGTTAACAGCTATTCTCAGATGAATCGTGGTGGAGGTGCAGGACGTGGTAGTTATGCCTTCGACCGTCTTTATCCTGAATTGAAAGAGAATGGTGCATACAGCGAATGGGCATGGGGCTTCAGTCGTCTGCTCGATGGCTTGCAGAAGTTGGGTCCCGAAGTGACCAAGATTGATATGGCGCACATCGGTGTGACGGGTTGTTCCTACGCTGGCAAGATGGCGCTTTTCTGTGGCGCTTTCGATGAGCGTGTTGCCCTCACCATCGCACAGGAACCAGGTGGTGGCGGTGCTGCTTCATGGCGCGTATCCCGTACATTGGGCAACGTGGAGAATCTTGATAAGACAGACTATAACTGGTTCAAAGAGAGCTTAAAAGAGAATTTTGGCGAAGAGAAGGTGAATCGTCTTCCCCACGATCGTCATGAGCTCGTTGCTATGTGTTGTCCACGTGCTTTGCTCTTGTTGGGTAACCCCGACTACGAATGGCTTTGTGACCCTTCCATGTATGTGTCTGCCAATGCTGCACAGAGAGTGTGGGAGCGCTTCGGAATTGCTGACCGCTTCGGCTATTCCATCGTCGCTGGCCACGGACATTGCCAGTTGCCCGAGGTGCAGTATCCAGAGGTGGAGGCTTTCATCGACAAGTTCCTTTTGGGTAAGGAAGCCAACACGGTGGTGCGCATTGCGCCTACGGACTACCCGACCAAATACGATCCTAAGCAATGGATTAAGTGGTAATACATAGATAAAAAACATGCCCGTCGATTGGCGGGCATGTTTGTTTATTCGTCCATCAGTTTTCGATAGCGTATGCGCTTCGGCTCTTCAAGTCCGAGGCGTTTTGCTTTATTTGCCTCATAGTCGGTGTAGGAACCCTCGAAGTAGAATACCTCTCCGTTACCTTCAAAGGCAAGGATGTGGGTGCAGATACGGTCGAGGAACCAACGGTCATGACTGATGATGACAGCACAGCCAGCAAAAGCTTCGAGACCTTCCTCGAGGGCACGGAGGGTGTTCACGTCGATGTCGTTGGTTGGCTCGTCGAGCAAGAGTACATTTCCTTCCTGCTTGAGAGCGAGTGCCAGTTGCAGACGGTTTCTTTCACCTCCAGAGAGCACTCCGCACTTCTTCTCTTGGTCTGCGCCATTAAAGTTGAAGCGGGAGAGGTAGGCACGTACATTCACGTCTCTGCCACCCATGCGGATGGTTTCATTGCCGCCGCTCACCGTCAGATACACCGACTTCTCGGGGTCGATATCCTTGTGTTGCTGATCCACGTAGCTTAGTTTCACCGTCTCGCCCACCTCAAAAGTACCTGCATCGGGTGTGTCTAATCCCATAATGAGGCGGAACAGCGTCGTCTTACCCACACCGTTGGGACCGATGACACCCACAATGCCGTTAGGTGGCAGGTTGAAGTTCAAGTCGGTGTAGAGGGTCTTCTCGCCAAAAGATTTAGCGACATGCTGTGCCTCGATGACTTTGTTGCCCAAACGTGGACCGTTCGGAATGAAGATTTCGAGCTTCTCCTCCTTCTGCTTCTGCTCCTCGTTCAGCATCTTGTCGTAGGAATTCAGACGAGCCTTTCCCTTTGCCTGACGAGCTTTGGGCGCCATGCGCACCCATTCCAACTCACGTTCGAGGGTCTTGCGGCGTTTCGAGGCGGTCTTCTCCTCCTGTTCCATACGCTTACTTTTTTGTTCTAGCCATGAGGAGTAGTTGCCCTTCCATGGGATGCCTTCACCGCGGTCAAGTTCGAGAATCCACTCTGATACATCGTCAAGGAAGTAGCGGTCGTGGGTGACGGCGATGACAGTGCCTTCGTATTGCTGCAGATGCTGTTCCAGCCAGTCGATGGATTCTGCGTCAAGATGGTTCGTCGGCTCGTCGAGCAGGAGCACGTCGGGTTTCTGGAGCAGGAGTCGGCAGAGGGCGACACGGCGACGTTCACCACCCGAGAGATTCTTGACGCTCCAGTCGCCAGGGGGACAACGGAGCGCATCCATCGCACGTTCCAGCTTAGAGTCCATGTTCCATGCGTCGGTGGCGTCGATGATGTCCTGCAGTTCAGCCTGACGGGTCATCAGCTTCTCCATCTTGTCGGGATCCTCGTAGTATTCTGGCAGAACGAACTTATCATTGATCTGGTCGTATTCGGCAAGAGTGTCATACACATGTTGAACACCTTCCATCACATTCTCCTTCACCGTTTTCTCTTCGTTCAATGGAGGTTCCTGTGGCAGGTAGCCTACCGTGTAGCCAGGGCTCCACACCACTTCGCCCTGAAACTGCTGATCCAGTCCGGCGATAATCTTCATCAGCGTTGATTTACCGGCACCATTCAGACCGATGATACCGATCTTCGCCCCGTAGAAGAATGAGAGGTAGATGTTCTTGAGCACTTGCTTCTGATTCTGCTGAATGGTCTTGCTCACTCCGACCATCGAGAATATCACTTTCTTGTCGTCAACTGTAGCCATGATGGGTTGAAAATTTTGGGTTGAGAGTTTCTTTATTATTCCATGTCTGCGAGCCAGTCGGCGCTGCTGGCGTCGCTTGGCATGCGCCAGTCGCCGCGAGGTGAGAGGCTAACGGAACCTACCTTAGGTCCGTCGGGCAGGCAGGAACGCTTGAACTGCTGGGTGAAGAAGCGACGGCAGAAGGTGCGGAGCCATTTCGCGATGGTCTCTTCGTCGTAGGTGCCGACCTCCATGCCGAGTTCGTTGGTTTCGTCGTAGGTCTGCTCGATGAAGGCCTTCTTGGCGAGGTAAAGAATCTTGGCGGGACGGAATCCGAGGCGCAGGAAGTGATAGAGGAAGAAGTCGTGGAGCTCGTAAGGTCCGACGAGGTCTTCGGTCTTCTGTAAGATGGTACCGTCGATGTCGGCAGGGATGAGTTCGGGTGAGATGGGTGTCTCGATGATGTCGAGCAGGGTCTCCTGGGATGCCTTATCTACACTGGTCATGGCTACCCACTTGACGAGATATTTCACTAAAGTCTTGGGGATGGAGGTGTTGACGCCGTACATGGACATGTGGTCGGCATTGTAGGTGCACCATCCGAGGGCAAGCTCGCTGAGGTCGCCGGTGCCGACTACGAATCCGTTGCATTGGTTGGCGACGTCCATGAGAATCTGGGTACGTTCACGTGCTTGGCAGTTTTCGTAGGTGACATCGTGGTGGTTAATGTCGTGGCCGATGTCGAGGAAGTGTCGAATGCAGGCTTCCTTGATACTGATCTCCTTGATGGTGATGTCGAGCGACTTCATCAGCGCCATAGCATTATGGTAGGTGCGGTCGGTAGTACCGAAACCTGGCATGGTGATGCCGATGACCTCCTTGCGTGGTCGCTGGAGCAGATCCATGGTCTTGACGCAGACGAGTAGGGCGAGGGTGGAATCGAGTCCACCGCTGATGCCGACGACGATGCTACGGGCATCGGTATGGACGATGCGCTTGGCGAGTGCTGAGGTTTGTATGGCGAAGATTTCTTCGCAACGTTCATTCAGTGCATTGCCGCCAGGCACGAACGGATGCGGATTGATCCAGCGGGTCAGTTCGAAATCGTAGGAAGGGTTGACGGTCTGGCTCTGCACATGCACAGTGGTGAGCTGAGGGTTGGCATTGGCAAGCTGTGCGCCGAGACGAGCGTTCTCACCAAAGGTGGTGTTATGGCGACGTTCGGTCAGAAGACGCTCGGTGTCAATCTCGCTGATGACCATCTGTTCTTCGAGGCAGAATCGCTTGCTGCGGGCAATGAGGGTGCCGTTTTCGTAAATGAGGGCATTCCCGGCGAAGACCACATCCTGGGTGCTCTCACCGAATCCACAGGAGCTATAGACATAGCCAGCGATGCAGCGTGCACTCTGCTGACTGATAAGGGAGAGTAGGTATTGGTTCTTGCCGATGAGCTCGTTGGATGCACTCAGGTTGAAGATGATTTCAGCCCCCTTCAATGCCAATTCGCTGCTTGGTGGAACGGGTGCCCAGAGGTCTTCGCAAATCTCTATGGCGAAGCAGGTTTTCTGGGTGTGGAAGAGGATGTTGCAGCCGAAAGGCACCGTCTGTGCACAGAGGTGAACTTGACGGGCATCGGCGGCAGTGGATGGGGCGAACCATCGCTGCTCGTAGAATTCCTTGTAGTTGGGAAGGAAGGTCTTGGGCACGATGCCGAGTATCTTGCCACCTTGCACGACCACAGCGCAGTTCATCAGCAGTCCGCCGACCATGATAGGCATGCCAACGATGGCGATGATTTGTAATGACCGCGTAAAGTCGAGCAACTTGAAGAGACTCTCCTCACACTTCTCGAGGAGGAGTTGCTGTCCGAAGAGGTCTTGACAGGTGTATCCACTGATGCAGAGCTCCGGAAACGCAATGATTTCAACACCCTTGCCTTCAGCCTGCACAATGAGGCTCTCTATCTGCTGGATGTTGTACGTGCAATCGGCAACCTTCAAAGAGGGAATGGCTGATGCAACTTTAACAAAACCGTAATTCATATTGTTTAGTTTTTTATGTGGCTAATGGGATGAATAGGATTATTGGGAATGGAGGGAAATCGTTGCGGGCTTAAGACCCTTGGCGCTCACTTTGATGGTGGTGTTTCCGACTTTCCCATTGCTTTGGATGCCGATGACGAGCTGACCATGGAAGGCTTTCATCGTGGGTTTGGTGAAGACTTCGAGGCTGGTGGCGTCGCCGTTGCAGATGCCTTTGAATCTGGCGGATCCGGTCACTTCCACGTTAATCTGATTGCTGGCATCAGGTACGAGGTTGCCATCCTTGTCGAGGATGTTGACGGTGATGAAGGTCATGTCTTCGCCGTCAGCCTTGAGGGGTTTGATGGGTGCACCGAGATCCCCCGTGAGTTGGATTTGCGACGCAGCTCCAGCGGTCTTGACCGTTTCTCTGCCGACTTCATTGCCCTCTTTGTCATAGACCACAACCTTGATTTCGCCTGGCTCGTACTTCACGTTGTTCCAGCGTAGACGGTAGCGGTCGATGGCGGGGTCGTTGATGTCGGAGATGCGTCCTTCCTTGCCAGTACCAGATGAGATTCCTTTTTGCTTGGTGATCTTTCCCTGTGACTTGCCATTGACAAAGAGTTCGGCAGTGGGGTAGTTGGTGTAGCAATAGACGGGCGTGACTTGACCTTCACGTCCAGGCCATGTCCAGTGGGGTAGGAGGTGAATGGTCGTCTCTTCGGTGTTCCATTTGGAACGATAGAGGTAGTATCTGTCTTTGGGCAAACCTGCCAAGTCGAAGATGCCGAAATAAGAAGAGCGACTGGGCCAGTACTCATCATAAGGAGTTGGCTCGCCGAGATAGTCGAAACCTGTCCACACGAACTCGCCAATCACCCAATCCTTGTCATCTTGCAGGAGCCAATCCTCTTCAGGCACGTTCGACCACCAGCATGCCTCCACGTCGTAGCTAGAGCATTGACCGTCGTCATAAGCCTTGCCGTCGAGACGCTCCACGGGAAACTTATACACACCTCGTGAGGAAACGGTGGATGCCGTCTCGCTGCCGAGGATAAACCCTTGCCGCAATCGCTCGTAAGCAGCTTGGTATCGATGGGTGCGGTAGTTGATGCCTGGAATATCGAGCACTTGTGCAAAACCTGTGGAGATGGCGTTATCGATGCGATCCATGCCCGAAGTAACGGGACGTGTTGGATCCCAAAAGTGCATGACGTTCTGCATCTCGCGACTCATTCGGTTGCCCTCCTTAGAACCTTGCTCAGGAATCTCGTTGCCGATAGACCACATGACGATGGATGGATGCAACTGGTTGGCTTTCACCAGATTGATAAGGTCTGTCCTCCACCAATCGTCGTAGAATCTGGCATATCCGTTCTTGACTTTGGGGTACTTCCACATGTCGAACGATTCTGCCATGACCATAATGCCAAGGGAATCGCATAAATCCATTTGCCACTGAGACGGCATGTTGTGGGCTGTGCGAATAGCATTGCAGCCCATACTTTTCAACAATACAAGCTGACGTTCCAATGCCGCTTTGTTAACTGCTGCACCTAGCATGCCGAGGTCGTGATGCAGGCAGACTCCCTTGATTTTATATTTGCAGCCATTGACGGAGAACGATGGGTTTTGTCGTCCATAGCCCAGTCCATAATTGATAGTCCGGAAACCGTATTTGACAGTCTTTGAGTCAAGTACTTTACCCAGCCCGTTGTTATCGATAATGCTAAAGGTGATGTCGTATAGAGTGGGTCTGTGGTTCTCGTCTTCGTTGTCCGGATCTTCAGGAAACCATCCTTTCACATCTTTAACTGTAACAACAGCTTGGTTGATGCAGCCGCCGCCATGTATTTCCTTTTGAAGGGGAAAATCGAAGGTTTGACCAGCTACCGACATGCGCACCACCTCGTTTGTACCATGGCAATGGTCGCACAACACGGTGACTTTGACGGTTGCATCTACCCAATTATAGCGAGTCGTCTCAATGGAGATTCCCTGCGGACAGATATATTCGCGACCTGTGGTGATGAGGGTGACAGGACGATAAAGACCAGCTCCTGGATACCATCGGCTACTCTCCTCTACGTTTCTCAAATAAACTGCCAGTGTGTTGGGACTGCCGTCTTTATTGATGTACCCCGTCACATCCACGTCGAAGGAGCTGTAACCATAATTCCACATGCCAGCCTCTTTGCCATTCACATAGACAATGGGCTCTGACATCGCTCCGTCGAAGTTCAGGTAGGCGTGGGGGCAGTTTTTATCCACCGTGAAAGTCGTGCGATACCAACCTTCGCCAATCCAAGGCAGAGAGCCCGAACGCCCTGTCTTCTCTGTAGCTTGCTTCTCACCGTTCTGCTCAATGGCAACGGTCTGTTTGTCAATTTCCTTATCGAAGGGACCATTGATTGCCCAGTCATGAGGAATTTGAACAGCTTGCCACTGGCTATCGTTGAAACCGACCAATGACGGTGCTATTGCGTTCATGGTGACAAACTGCTCGCCACGTGAGAACTTCCAACCATCACGCAAGACGGTCTCCTTGCGCTGGGCTGTGGTGGTGAGGGTTGTTGCTGTTAAAGCCATCAACAGCAGTATTTTCTGAATAGGTCGAATCATCGTCGTAATCGTTAGTTGTTAATGGATGCCTCTCTCATTGAGTGCCTTTGTGTAGCGAGCAGCATTGCGCAAGTGTTCTCCATAGGAGACAGCATAATTGTGCGTACCAGAAAAGTCCTCCTTGGCACACATATATATATAGTCGTTTTTGTCGTGATTCAACACCGCATCGATGCCTGCAATGCTGGGTACGCGGATGGGGCCTGGAGGTAAGCCCAAGTTGCGGTAGGTGTTGTAGGGCGACTCCACTTTTAGGTGCTCATGCAGTACTCGGCGGATGGAGAAATCACCCACAGCGTAGATGACCGTCGGGTCACTTTGCAATGCCATTGGCCTACGCATACGGTTCATATAGAGAGCGGCAATAGTGGGCTTCTCTCCATTATTGGCAGTCTCGCTATCGACGATGGAGGCCAGCGTGATGACCTTCTCTTTCGTCATCTCCTCACCAGCATATTGGCTCACTTCTTTCAGTTTGCCCATGCGTTCCTCATTCCAAAACGCTGCATTCTCCTTTTTCATGCGCTCCATCAATTTCTCGATGCTCACGTCCCAATACACTTCGTAGGTGTTGGGAATGAACATGCCTAGCAGCGATTCCTTCGTGTAACCCAATGCCTTAATGTTCGTCTCGTCCCTGAGATATTGGGCAATGGAAGCGGAATCTGCCATCAACTGATTTGCCAGCTTTCCTGCCATTGCATCCATTGTGCGGGTAGAAGGAACAACCAACATGACGGGTTTCTCGTTGTGGTTGCGGATGTCTCGAATGAAGTTCAGCATTGTATGGTTGGGGCCAACTTCATAACGTCCCGTACGAATCTTGTCCTTTAGGTTCAGCAGTCCTGCATACAGATGGAACACTCTCATGCTTTCGGGGTTTGCCTGACGTTCTGTCTTCTGGGCAATAGAATCAACGTCATCGTCTGCATCGATGTATATGTAGGTGGGTTCATCCAATTGGAAGCCGCTTTGATACATCCACCATGCACCTATAGCAGCCACTATCACCACACATAGCCATACCCATAGCCATGCGCTCTTCTTTTTTCTTGCCATAATTTATTAAATATAATAATGTGGCAAAGGTATGAAATCCTGATGAAATGAAGAAGCGATTTGCAAAGTTTTCGGTGCTTCATGCCGAAAAACATTGTAAATAAAGAAAAAACATCGGATACTTGTCAATTATTTTAGATAAATTCTCTATCTTTGCAAACGTTACAATAAACAGCGAACTCAAGAAAAAGGAATTTATAACAATCATGGAAAGTTTTAGAGAATTAGTGCAGAAGCGTCGTAGTGTGCGCAAGTTCACCGATGAGGATATTAAAGCCGAAGATTTACAGACCATTCTTCGTGCCGCATTGATGTCACCTACCAGTAAGGGTACCCGTGCTTGGCATTTTGTAGTGGTCGATGACAAGGCACTTTTAGAGAAGATTTCACTTTGTCGTCCGATGGGCAGTCAGTTTATCGCAGGTGCGAAGGTGGCAATTGTCGTGTTGGGTGATAGAGAAGTGACGGATGCGTGGTGCGAGGATGCTTCCTTGGCTGCAGTCACGATGCAGTATCAGGCAGCAGACCTCGGTTTGGGCTCTTGCTGGTGCCAGATCCGCAACCGTTTCATGGAGAATGACGAATCATCTGACAATGTGCTTCGTTTTTTACTCCGTTACCCAGAGAATCTGACGGCAGAATGCGTCATTGGCATTGGTTATCCAGCCATTGAGCGTAAGCCACAGGACGAAGATAACCTTAAGTGGGAGAATGTGCATGTAGGACCATTTCCAGAAGAGAATTGAAGAATTGAAAAGTTGAAGGATTGAAATCATTTATGAAAGTCGTTTTTATCGGAGCGGGTAATCTTGCCACGAATTTGGGTAAAGCCCTATTTCGTGCGGGTCATGAAATCGTGCAAGTGTATAGTCGGACAGAGGAATCTGCCCGTGCTTTGGCGGATGTGTTGAAGTGCGTGTACACAACTGATTTATTGGAAGTTGTGAGGAGCGCTGACATATTCATCATTTCTGTAAAAGATTCTGCTTTACCTGCTGTAGCTTCCTCTTTGCAGACGGGGCGTGAGGGACAATTTTTTGTTCATACGGCAGGTAGTATGCCGATGGATACTTTGCCTTTCGAACGTTGTGGCGTGTTTTATCCCATGCAGACATTTTCTAAGAATAAGGAGGTGGATTTCAGTGTGATACCATGTTTTGTTGAGGCAAAAGATGATAATGATTTACAGCTTCTGAAAACCCTTGCCTTGACCATCTCCGACACCGTTTACGAACTCGACAGCGAGAACCGAAAATACTTGCATTTGGCAGCTGTGTTCTGTTGTAACTTTGCCAATCATTGTTTTGGTTTGGGGGCTCGATTGTTGCAAGAGCATGGCAACGTTCCGTTTAGTGTGATGCTGCCGTTGATTGACGAGACGGCTGCCAAACTCTATTCGATGTCTCCTCGTGAGGCGCAGACGGGACCGGCTGTGCGTTGGGACACCAATGTGATGGACAAGCAACTGCAACTCTTGGCAGACGCTCCTGATATGCAGAAGATTTACGAACTATTTAGTAAAAGTATACACGATGATCAATTATGATTTGAAGAAGATACGTGCCGTCTTTTTCGATGTGGATGGCGTTCTCTCCTGTGAAACGATTCCTCAGCATCCTAATGGTGACCCCATGCGAACGGTCAACATCAAGGATGGTTATGCCATGCAGCATGCTGTGAAATGTGGACTTATTCTTGCCATTATTACTGGCGGCAGGACAGCGGCTGTGCGCATCCGTTACGAGAGCCTTGGCTTGAAGGATGTCGTGCTAGGTGCTGCTGTGAAAATTAAAGCATACAATGACTTGAAGATCAAGTATGGCTTGAAGAACGAGGAAATTGTTTATGTAGGCGATGATATCCCTGATTATGAGGTGCTGACCACGTGCGGTTTGCCTTGTTGTCCTGCAGATGCCGCCCCTGAAATCAAAGCAGTATGCACCTATATCTCCCACAAGAACGGAGGACAAGGGTGTGCACGTGACATTCTCGAACAAATCTTAAAAGCAAAAGACTTATGGATGCACAACAGCACGGCCTTCGGTTGGTAGAGGGTTACAAAGTGATTCTTGCCAGCAACTCACCCCGACGCAAAGAGTTGTTGGGTGGGCTTGGCATCGATTTTGAAGTGCGTACCCTTAGCGACATTGATGAGAGCTATCCAAATGCCCTTCGGGGCGAGGACATTCCCATGTTCATCTCTGGCAAGAAGGCGGAGGCTTACAAGCAAGGAATGGCTGACGACGAGATGATTATTACTGCTGACACTATCGTCTATGACAACGGACAGGTCTTGGGTAAGCCAAAGAATAGAGGAGAGGCAGTGCAGATGCTCAAGGGACTCTCCGGTCATGCTCATGAAGTCATCACGGGCGTATCTATCGTAACTAAGAAGAAGACCGTGCAGTTCGCTTCCACTTCCAAGGTGACGTTTGCTGCTTTGACCGACGAGGAGATTGCCTACTATGTGGACACCTACAAACCCTATGACAAAGCTGGTGCTTATGGCATTCAGGAGTGGATTGGCTACGTGGCTGTCACACGTATTGAAGGCTCCTATTTCAACGTCATGGGTCTTCCCATTCAAAAACTTTATTCGGAACTCAAAAAAATCTCATAAATTCTTTTAATAACCAATAACAATGGAAACATACATTCACGAACTTGACGACATCGATTTGCAAATTCTTCGTATCGTACAAGATAACAGTCGCCTGACCACCAAAGAATTGGCACAAAAGATACATCTTTCTGTGACACCTACTTATGAACGTCAGCGCCGTCTCGAACGTATGGGCTACATCAAAGGCTATGTGGCTGTGCTCGATGCTAATAAGATGGAACGTGGTTTTATGGTCTTTTGCAATGTGTCCATGAAGCAGATTAACAAGCAGATTGCCAGTAGCTTCCGCGATACGGTTGCCACATGGAATGAAGTGACGGAGTGTTACAATATCTCAGGTGATGGCGACTACCTTCTGAAAGTCTGCGTGAGCAGCATGCAGAAATACCAGCAGTTCATTCTTGACAAATTGGGTGATTTCCCCTATATCTCACAAGTGCGTTCCTTCTTCGTGATGGACACGCTGAAGCTTACTTACGGTTTTCCCATGTAGTGCTGATAATGTCCTTTACGTCCTCGTAGCTTACACAAATGGTACATGCGCCAGAGGCGTAGGGGGCAATGTCATATTCATTATAATGGAACTCGATGCTGTCCTCTCGTAGGGCAAAGTTGCTGCTGATGAACATGTCTGTCATCTCTAAGATTCCCTTCTGATGCAGTTCGTCTAATGACTGAACGTTCTGATCCTTCATCAGTTTGGCAAGCAGGATGTCCTGCAATCGGGTTTGGTTGAGGGTGGGAAACACGTCGTCGAGTGTGATGAACTCTCCTGTTTGTGTATTGAATCTCAGGATGGTCGTCAGTTTGCAAGGATGGGCGCCTCCAGTGAAGATATCCTCCAGCAATCGGTAGTTGATCACATTCTCCATTCCGTATTCAGCTCTTCCTGTCAAGTGGTCGTGATACACGTTGGCTACTTCGTCACCGTGAAATTCAGTCTTCACGTCCTCGATGTATTGGGCTATCGCATCGTCGATGCTCAGTTCGCTCGATTGTTTCAGTAACAGCTCGATCAGATGTCCGTTGATGAGGTTGCACACCTTTTCGTTGGCTACATTCTCCGACTTCATGAACTGCATGTCAACCTTCACATCCATCTCTCGACTTTCATCATCGTTGTGCAACTGTCCCAAACCAGCGGAATCCTCTTCCACATGGAGGGGCTTTTCCGTCAGTTGCTCCATTTTCTCCACATTATAAAACTCGATATTTTGCCATTCCTTGTTCGAAGTACATGCTGTAGCAAGCAAGGCAAAAAAAGTCCCTAAAAACAAATCTCTGTAAAGTCTTATATGCCTTTTCATTGTTCAAATTTCAAAATCGGGTGCGAAGTTACGATTTTTCTCTTTATCATGAGTGTTATTTCGACAATAATCTCTAATTTTGCCAAAGAAAATAACAAAAAGGTTCATATATCACATCAATGCAACGCAGAAATTCCTATAGCGACTTAGGGTTAGTGGTGGCGGTCAGCATCTTCATCTGCATCCTCGTCAAAAGTTCCCTTTTCGGATTCACGTGGATTGGTATCATTTGGATGCTTATCTCTGGTGGCTATTTCTATGTTTCATGGCGAGAACCATCTGACAGTAGGATTGTCAAACATGCCACGACCTTTTATCTTGTGTTTTCTGCAGTCGCTCTATTGGGTGTCCTTCTTTTCGATAAGAATGCACGTCCTGAGATGCATGCCTTTGAAGGCACAGGCGACACGATTCAGGATGCCGTTATTGTGGAAGAAGACCCCATTGTACCTATCTATGTGATGGAGCCTGAAGACACTCTTGTATCTGACACCCTCTTGACCCATGAGACGCTCGACTCTCTCATCTTGGAGGAGGGATCGGAGGAAACCTCTGTAGACACGGTTATTATCAAGCAATAATTAAAACAATTAATATATGACACTCGACAACAACACTCCCAATCCGCCAGCGAAGAAACGTGCGACAGGCACCATTCTCATCATTTCACTTGTTATTCTTGCCTTTATGGGCGCCGCGGTGTGGTTTCTCTTCTTCCGTGGAGGCAGCGACGCCGATGAACGGACAGCTTACGACAATATCATTCGTTACGAGAACACGCATCAGTTAGATTCTCTCGGTGAGGCGCTCAATGATTACTTCGACACCTACAACTCCGACGCTTTTCACTATTCCCAGTTGAAAGATCTCCACGACCGCTTCTTTACAGAGCGTGATGACTGGCAGTCAACAGAAGCATCCATGTCTTTGGAGGCTGTTCGTCAGTTCTTGGGTGTCCATCCTGATGGATTCTATCTTGGCGATGCCACGCGCAAACTGGATTCCTTGTCTTATGTTGAGGCGTGTGCCGCTAACACGCGCGAAGCCTATGAGCACTATCTCGACCAATTTGCACAGGGCAAGTTCGCTGCTGAGGCCCGTAAGCAGATCTCGGAACTCGACAACGAAGAGCTGAGCATCGAGGAAAAGACCGCCGTGAAGGAAGCGCTGACCACTCATTTCGATGCCCTTGGGGACAATGATAAAGGTACGATTGCCTCTACCCTTGCCTCAGAAATCAGTTCCTACATCGGCAAGGCAAACCCCGAATTGGAAGATATCTATGCCTATATGTCCAATATGCATTCATCTGGTCGTATGATCGTTTTCAACGTCAAGAACACGACCATTACCAAAGTGAATGCGGGTGGCAGAAGCATGTATAATGTTCAGTTTTCCCTTGAAGAAGAGACTTACGCACGTGGTTCACACCCCACACTTGACACAGAAACGGGCAATCCTGACGAGGGAGATAAATCTGCTGCCAGCGATGTCAAGACATTCTCGGGCACAGCTGTTCTCAACGAAGGCATGAAAATCACCTCGCTGGTGCTGCGTAAGTAGAACGTTGCTGTATATTAACGAGAAATGTCTTGTCCTGAAGGGATGGATGGCAACCTTTTTGAGGTTGTCATCCTTTTTTTATATTATTAGTATTAATAAAAATTAATATGGGGTTTGTTTGGGAATAAAGTCGTAACTTTGCAGCGTAATTCGAATAAAGATATGGGATTGTTGAAGAAGAAAAATCCGAGAAATTGGCATGTGAAGAGCGGACAGCCGCTGACGGAGATGGACAGGAGAATTCTGTATTTCCAGAATAAGGGCTGTCTGGTGCCAAAGCGTGAATTGATTAAGACGCCGGAACAGATTGAGGGCATCCGTAAGGCGGGTGTGCTGAATACGGCAGTGCTGGACCTGGTGCAAGAGAAGATCCGTGAGGGTATGTCGACGCTGGAAATTGACCAGCTGGTGTATGACTTCACGACGAAGCATGGGGGCATTCCGGCGCCGCTGAATTATGAGGGTTTCCCGAAGAGCTGCTGCACGAGCATCAACGAGGTGGTGTGTCATGGCATCCCCTGCGAGGAGGACGTGCTGGAGGAGGGCGACATCATCAATGTGGACTGCACGACGATTCTGGATGGGTATTTTGCCGATGCGAGCCGCATGTTCATCATCGGCAAGACGACACCCGAGCGTGAGCGTCTGGTGCAGGTGGCGAAGGAGTGCATGGAGATCGGTGCGGAGGCTTGCAAGCCTTACACGTTTGTGGGCGATTCGGCTGCTGCGGTGACGAAGCATGCGCACAAGAACGGCTGTACGGTGGTTCGTGACCTGTGCGGACATGGTGTGGGGAATGCGTTCCACGAGGATCCCGACATGGAACACTGGGGGAAGAAGGGCACGGGCATGCTGCTGGTGCCGGGCATGGTGTTCACGATTGAGCCGATGATCAATGCCGGTGGCTGGCAGGTGTTTGTGGACAGCGATGACGACTGGACGGTGGTGACGGACGACTACAGCGACTCGGCGCAGTGGGAGCATACGTATGTGATGACGGAAGAAGGATTGGAGGCACTGACGTGGTAGATATGTATATACTTGCAATAGAGAGTTCGTGCGATGACACGAGTGCGGCGGTGCTGAAGGATGGCATCTTGCTGAGCAATGTGACGGCTTCGCAGGCTGTGCATGAGGAGTATGGTGGGGTGGTGCCGGAGTTGGCGAGCCGTGCCCATCAGCAGAACATTGTGCCGGTGGTGGATGCAGCCATCAAGCGGGCTGGCATCACGAAGGAGGATCTGAATGCGGTGGCGTTCACGCGGGGTCCGGGTCTGATGGGGAGCCTCTTGGTGGGTGTGAGCTTTGCCAAGGGTTTCGCGAGGAGTCTGGGCATCCCGATGATTGACGTGAATCACCTGCAGGGTCATGTGCTGGCGCATTTCATCAGGGAGAGCGAGGACGACCACGACCAGCCCGAGTTCCCATATCTGTGTCTGCTCGTGAGCGGCGGTAACAGCCAGATTGTGAAGGTGAATTCGTATAAGGACATGGAAATCCTGGGTCAGACCATCGACGATGCGGCTGGCGAGGCGATTGACAAGTGCTCGAAGGTGATGGGACTGGGCTATCCCGGTGGCCCGATCATCGACAAGCTGGCGCGTCAGGGCAATCCCGATGCGTTCGAGTTTTCGAAGCCCGACATTGCCGGCTACGACTACAGCTTCTCGGGACTGAAGACATCGTTCCTCTATCATCTGAGGGACTGGCTGAAGGAAGACCCCGACTTCATCGAGCATCACAAGGAGGATCTAGCGGCATCGCTGGAGAAGACCATCGTAGACATCCTGATGAAGAAGCTTCGCAAGGCGGTGAAGGACACGGGCATCAAGCAGGTGGCGGTGGCTGGAGGTGTGAGTGCCAACAACGGACTGCGCAATGCGTTCCGCGACCATGCCAAGCGCTATCATTGGAAGATCTTCATCCCGAAGTTCTCCTACACGACCGACAATGCGGCGATGATTGGCATCACCGGCTATTTCAAATATCTGGATAAGGATTTTGCATCGATTGATTTACCAGCTTACGCACGAGTATGAAAGAGGTACGATTCTTCTATGTCCCAAATGCTGACAGCGTGAATGAGTTGCCCGAAGAGGAGGCTCAGCACGCTGTTCGTGTGCTTCGCATGGAGATGGGCGACGAGATGATGCTGATGGACGGAGCGGGCACATTCTACCGTGCCATCGTGACGGAGGCGACGAAGAAGCGTTGTCTGTACCGCATCGAGGAGACCCTTCCGCAGGAGCGTCAATGGATGCCGCACCTGCATCTGGCGATGGCACCGACCAAGAACATGGACAGGACGGAATGGTTTGCCGAGAAGGCCACTGAGATAGGCTTCGATGAACTGACCTTCCTGAAGTGCCGATGGTCAGAAAGGACGGTCATCAAGACGGAACGCATCGAAAAGATACTCGTGTCGGCGATGAAGCAGAGCCACAAGGCATGGAAGCCCGTGCTGAACGAGATGACGGACTTTAAGGCTTTCTTGCAGGAGATCGAGCAGCGGGAGAAGGCGAGCGGAAAGACGATGCAGAAGTTCATCTGCCATTGCTACGACGATGCGGACCCCGCCATGGGAATCGCCAAGCATGTGGGCTTGCTGAAGGATGTCGTGAAGAGTGGGGAAGACGTGCTGGTGATGGTGGGACCAGAAGGGGATTTCTCCATCGACGAGGTGAAGCTGGCGGAGGCAAAGGGCTTTCAGGGCGTCAGTCTTGGAAAGAGCCGACTGCGGACGGAGACCGCTGCATTGGTGGCGGTGCACATCATGAATATCATTAATCAATAAATAAGCAATATGAAAAAGATTCAACTGATTTCGGCACTGGTGCTGGTTGTTATGGCATTGTGCTCTTGTACAAACACCGACTATCAAAAGGTTATTCCTGCGAATGCAACGGTGGTGGTGAAGGCGGACATGAAGTCCATCTCGGAAAAGGCAGACTTTAAGGACTCGAAGTATAAGCAGATGCTGGACGAGTCGCTGAGCGCTGTCGTGAAGGGCAAGGACATGGACGCTGTGAAGGCATACATCGACGACCCGATGAAGATGGGCATCGACCTCAGCATGCCATTGTACTTCTTCATGGCTGGCGAAGAGACAGTCGGATTGACCATGAAGGTAGGCAACGAGGACGATGTGAAGGACTTCCTGCAGCTGCTCAATAAGCAAGGTATGGCATCGAAACCGCAGGAGAAAGACGGACAGATGTGCGGCACGCTGGTGGACGACATCTATTATTCCTACGACAAGAACACTTTCTTGATGTTAGCATCGCTGAAGGGCTCGGGCACGTCTGCCACAAGCCGCATGGCACGCGAGCTGATGACCTTGAAGGAGGATGACAGCTTCATCAGCACAGACGCATTCGACCGCATGAACGACGAGGAGCAGGACGTGGTGTGCTACACCAACCTGAATGTGCTGCCGAAGAATATGCTGGATGGTTGGAAGGTATTATTGCCTGAGAACATCAGTGCGAACGACATCGACTTCATCTCTTCGTTGGATTTCGAGGATGGTGCCGCATCGCTCAAGCTGCGTGTGTGTGGCAAAACCGACGAGGCCAAGAAGGTCATCGAAGAAGAGGGTAAGAATTTCGGCAATATCAAGGGCAAGTTCTTGGAGCGCACATCGGACGACATGTTGCTTTGGCTGGGTGTGAACATGAAGGGCGAGTGGCTCATGAAGCAGCTGAAGAAGAGTCGCAATGTCAAGGAACTGCTCTTCATGATGGAGCGTGTGGTGGACATCGAGCAGATGATCAATGCAGTGGATGGCGATGTGGCCGTCGAGTACCCAATGGAAGGTCTTGGCTCTCACGGAAAGCCCGACTACAGAATGTATGCCGAGGTGAAGAACACTGACTTCCTGGCCGATGTAAAAGACTGGATGGCGACCTCAAAGGAGTATGGCATGACCTATCGCGAGGTGGGTAATAACAAATATGTAGCGGAGATGGATGGCGAGACTTTCACTTGGGGTGTGGAGGACAATGTGCTCTACAGCAGCAAGGGTCAAGTGGCTGCGCCAGCCAAAGGTTCGAATCCGTTGGAAGCCTACAAGAAGGACATCCAGAACAGTAGGTTCTTCATGTTTGTCAATCTGGAGAAGCTGCCATTGGAGCAGATGGGACGCTCTGCTGACATGCCTATAAGGGATGCCTTGAGCTCATTGAAGGCCATCGTGCTGAAGTCTGCTGATGTTGACGAGCTGACCTTGACTGTCGCCCTGAAGGATAAGAACGAGAACTTCTTGAAGCAATTACTTAAATGAACAAGATTCAACTGATTGATACATTGCCAAATGTGTTTCAGAATCGTACGGACATCGTGAGCGACATCTGGAACCAGAGGGTGGAGTTTGAGAAGGAGAAAGTGTATCTTGTGGAGGCCAATTCGGGTACGGGAAAATCGTCCCTATGCAGCTACATCTATGGCTACCGACATGACTATCAGGGACAGATTCTCTTCGATGGTGAAGACATACGCAAGTATTCGGTGACTCGCTGGACGGACATCCGTAAACACCACTTTTCCTTGCTGTGGCAGGAACTCAGGATGTTCCCCGAACTGACGGCGTGGGAGAATGTGGACATCAAGAACAAGCTGACAGGACATCAGACGAAGGAGCAAATCCTGACTTGGTTTGAGATGCTGGGCATCAGCGATAAGCTCAATGCCAAGATGGGACGCATCTCCTTTGGTCAGCAACAACGTGTGGCGTTGATTCGTGCTTTGTGCCAACCTTTCGATTTCCTGTTTGTGGATGAGCCTATCAGTCACCTCGACGATGCCAACTCTGCCATCATGGGAGAAATCATGGTGGAAGAGGCAAGGAAGCAGGGTGCAGGCATCATCGCCACGAGCATCGGCAAGCATATCGAACTGGCATACGACCATGTGTTTAACCTCTAAATTGTGACGAAGATGAATTTGGTTTGGAAACTTTTACGTCAGCACATCAGCATTCCTCAGTTTGTGGGATTCTTCTTCGCCAACCTGGTGGGCGTGGTCATTATCCTCTTGGGTGTGCAATTCTATCAAGATTACAAGGCGCTCGACAACGAGGATAGCTTCATGAAGGCTGATTACCTGATTGTCAACAAGAAGATTGGGGCGCTGGCGGGACTAACTGGAGCGCAGAACACGTTCAGTACTGACGACATCGATGAGTTGAAGGCAGAGCCGTTTGTAGAACACATCGGTGCATTCATGCCCAGTTCCTACAATGTGCGGGCTAAGTTCAATGTGGAAGGCTTCGTGAGTTTCTCTACGGAGATGTTCTTCGAGAGCGTGCCCGACGATTTTGTGGATGTGGAGAGCGATGCATGGAATTATAAGGAGGGCAGCAGCGACATCCCCATCATCCTGCCTAAGAACTATCTTGACCTCTACAACTTCGGCTATGCCCAGGGCAAGGGACTTCCTAAGCTCAGCGAAGGCATCCTTGGGGCGATGAAGCTCCAGATTCAGATAGACGGCAATGGTCAGCACGGCGATTTTGATGGTCGCATCGTGGGTTTCTCTTCACGTTTGAACACGATTCTTGTGCCAGAGCAGTTCATGCGTTGGGCGAATCAGCAATATGCCAGTGGAAATGCCGCCAAGGAACCGACTCGTCTGATTGTCGAGGTGAGCAATCCGACGGACGACCGCATCACGAGTTTCTTGCAAGACCACGACTATGAGACGGATGAGGACAAGCTGGATGCATCGAAAACGACGTTCATCCTGCGTGTCATCGTCAGCATCGTCATGGTGGTGGGTGTGGTCATCAGTATCCTCTCATTCTACATCCTGATGCTCAGCGTATTCCTCCTCGTACAGAAGAACAGCACGAAACTGGAAAACCTCTTGCTCATCGGCTATTCTCCAGCTAAGGTGTCTTTCCCATATCAGGCATTGACCGTGGGACTGAATGTGCTGGTGCTCATCTTGGCGGTGGTCATCATGCTGATGGTTCGTGGTGTCTATCTGGAGATGTTTGAGAACTTCTTCCCTGACCTTGAGGTGCCAGGCATCGGACAAGCTCTTCTTGTAGGTGTGATGCTGCTGGTCATTGTCAGCATCTTCAACATCATCGCCGTAAGGAACAAGGTCATGAGCATTTGGAAACGAAAGGAATAAAGTAGAAGGATTGATGAATTGAACAATGGAAAGAATCTCAATATTATATAAGAAACTGACAGGAAAGGAGCCGCAGAGTATCGTGCCTCTTGCAGGTGCCGGTAGCAATCGCCAGTACTTCCGTCTCGTGGGTGAAGAGGAAGAATTGTCAAATGTCAACTGTCAATTGTCATCTCTCATCGCTGTCATTGGCACCAATCAGGAGGAGAACGAGGCATTCATTGATTTGGCAAAGCGCTTCAAGGAGGGTGGCTTGCCTGTTCCTGCTGTGTTGGCAGTCTCTGATGACAGGATGGTTTATTTGCAGGAGGATTGTGGTGACACTTCTCTCTATGCGTTCATGGCGCAGCATCGTCAGGCAGATGGTACATTGGATGCTGAGGCGATGGAGGCTTTGAAAGCGACCATTCGTGAGTTGCCACGTTTCCAGTTCTTTCCCATCGTCAGCCACACTGCCGACAAGTTCTTCGACCATTGTTTCCCACAAAGGGAGATGGATAGGACGAGCATCATGTTCGACCTCAACTATTTCAAGTACTGCTTCCTCAAGCTCAAGAGTGTCGAGTTCAACGAGTACAAGCTCCAGCAGGACTTCGAGCGCTTGACTGATGATCTGCTCGATGACCAGCAGGACACCTTCCTCTATCGTGACTTCCAATCGCGCAACGTCATGCTGAAGGATGGCAAACCATATTTCATTGACTTCCAAGGTGGTCGCCGAGGTCCTATCTATTATGATGTGGCATCTTTCCTTTGGCAATCTTCTGCCAAGTTCTCTGACGAGACACGAAACCTCCTCATTGACGAATACCTTAATGCCGTCGAATGTCAAATGGACAATGTCAAATTCAAGTGCCGTCTTCATCTCTTCGTCCTCTTCCGCATCTTACAGGTGCTTGGTGCATACGGCTATCGTGGTCTGTGGGAAAAGAAAGCTTACTTCGCCAATAGCATCCCGCTTGCCATCCGCAACCTCCAGCAGGAACTTGTCCTTGGCACTTGTGATGCTTATCCTTATTTAAAAGAGGTGGCTCAGTCGCTCATCGACCTCAATGCCGAAGAAGAGAAGTGCAGGGCAGGGGAAGACCATCTTGTGGTTGATGTCTTCTCTTTCTCCTTTAAGAAGGGTATCCCCGAGGACCAATCTGGCAATGGTGGTGGCTATGTGTTCGACTGCCGAAGCACCAACAATCCTGGTCGCTATGCTGAGTACAAGACCCTTACCGGACTTGACCAGCCCGTCATCAACTTTCTCGAGCAGGACGGCGAAATCCTCACCTTTCTTGAGAGTGTCTATCAACTCGTCGATTTTCATGTCGCCCGATTCCAGCAGCGTGGTTTCACCCACTTGCAAGTTTCCTTCGGATGCACCGGCGGACAGCATCGCTCTGTCTATAGTGCCCAGCATGTTGCTGAACACATCCACGAGAAATTTGGTGTAGAAGTCCGCATCTGTCATCGTGAACAGGGTATCACTCAACTCTTACCTCTTACCTCTCATCGCTAAAATAATGAATGCACTGATTTTCGCAGCCGGTCTAGGCACCCGTCTCAAACCCCTTACCGACACCATGCCCAAGGCGATGGTGCCCATCTGTGGCAAACCTCTCGTGCAGATACTTATCGAGAAACTGAAGGGTATTGGTGTCACAGAGATTGTCATCAATGTTCATCATTTCGCTCAGCAAATCATTGATTTCGTCGAGGCCAACAACTGTTTCGGCATCAACATCCGTTTCAGCGATGAAACCGACCAACTCCTCGAGACGGGTGGTGGACTCAAGAAGGCTGCATGCCTCTTCTCCAACGATGAGCCTATTCTGGTTCACAACGTTGATATTCTCTCTAACGCAGACCTCCTCTCCCTCTACGATGAAGTCCTTGCCACAGGTACTACGACTCTTCTCGTCTCTCAGCGCCAAACTCAGCGCTACCTCCTTTTCGACGACACCAATCGACTCGTCGGATGGACGAACATAGCTACAGGAGAAGTACGCTCACCCTTCCCCGAAATCAAAGCGCTGGAAAAACAATCGCATGATTTGTGGCCTAACTTACCCCTTACTTTTTGCCTCTCACTCTTTGCCTATTCCGGTATTCAGGTCTTCCATCCCTCTCTACTTCCGTTCATGGAATCGTGGCACGGCAAGTTCTCCATCATCGATTTCTATCTCTCCATCTGCGACAGTGTCCCCATCCGCTGCCACTTCGACCCCCATCTCAACCTTCTTGATGTAGGTAAACTCGACACCATCGCCAAGGCCGAGGAATTTTTGTCGGCGTAGGCAATATAGGGAACAGTTCGTGTTGATCTGATAATTATTGACGACTGTTGCCGACCTTCATGAGCAGGAGGCCGAGGGCGGTGAAGAAGAGTTCGCGGACTCGGCAGATGATGCTGATGAAGAGGCCGATGTCGGCGGTCATGCCCAGCTGGGCGACGGACATAGCGAATCCTCCTTCGCGGCCGCCCAGTTGAAGGGGCAGGAAGAAGAGGAGGTTGGCGAAGAGACTCGTGAAGGAAAGGATGAGGAAGGAGAGGAGGAAGGTGGAAAGTTGACAGTTGTCGCCGACGTGGAAGAGGAGGAGCATGAAGTAGATTTCGAGGCTTTGCATGATGCGGCCAATGTATTCGAGGGCAAAACTGGCGTAGAAGCTGCGCTGGTTTTGCCCTTGCAGTTCGGAGATCTGGTGGTCGATTTTCTGGAGGTCTTCCTGGTGGTCGTCGGCGAAGCGTCGTGCCCATCGTTTCAGTCCGGGGATGTGGCTGAGGAGTCGGACGAGGCGTACGACCATGCCGTTTTTGTAGCCGCGGATGAAGAGGTAGATGCCGGCTGCGCAGAAGCAGAGCATGAGGAGGAGGACGATGCCCATGCCGATGCCGAGGGGGAGGATGCCGCAGAGGGCGAGGAGGAGATAGACGAGGATGCTGGTGGTCCAGAACCAGAAGTGGGCGAAAATGTGCATCATGGCGAAGAGCAGCACGGAGGAGGTGGCGCGCTGGGTGCCGATGTAGGGTTTCAGCTCCATGATCTTGTAGGGTTCGCCGCCCATGAGTCCGGCGGGTGTAGCGTAGTTGAGGGCGAAGCCGGTGATGGTGAGCTTGAGGATGCGCCAGAAGGGAATGGGGCATGGACCTGAGCCGCGTATGATGATGCGCCAGGTCCATGCGTTCATGATGTATAGGATGATCCAGAGGATGAGGATGGCGATGAGCCAGTAGCCCGCGTGGAGGATGTCTGCCCAGAGCTGGGCAAACGATACCTTGAAGGTGAACAGCATCACGATGACCGCGATGAGTCCGAAGGCGAAGAAGATGTTGCGGGTCTTATTCTTCATCCTCGATCTGGTCGAGCTTCAGCTTGTCGGAGTCGTCGCGCTTGGCAACGTACTGCTTCTGGAGGGGAGTGACGCGCTCCCGGTCGAAGCGGACGCGGTTGCGTGCCACATCGATGGCGGTGTAGATGGCCTGACGGAACGACTGCTCGTCGTCAATCATGCACTTGCCTGCGATGTCGTAGCCGACGCCGATGGCTGGGGCTGTGCGGAGCAGGGGAAGTCCGGCGGTGAAGTTGATGCCCTCGTTCTGGGCGATGGACTTGAAGGTTGATGCTCCCTGGTCGTAGTACATGGCGAGGACGGCGTCGAAGTGCTTGTAGTTCTCGGTGCCGAAGAACTCGTCAGCGGGGAAGGGACCCATGCAACGGACGCCACGCTTGAAGAGCTCGTCGATGACGGGGATGATGATGTCCTGCTCCTCCTTGCCGTTGGCGAGGGGATTGAGGGCGAGGACGGCGATGCGTGGATTGTCGATGAAGAAGTCGCGCTTGAGGGTGTTGTGGAGAATGACCAGACGTTCGGCGAGCAAGTCCTTGTTGATGCGGGCTGGAATCTCGGCGACTGGAATCTTGTCCGTGGCCAGCGCAATGCGCAGATTGTTTGCGATGAATATCTTGAGCGCCTTGCGCCCCTCGCCGATGGTCTCTTCGATGTAGGCGGTCTGGCTCTTGAATGGGAGACCGTCGATGCGCTTGATGGTGGCGTTGTTGAGCGGCATGGTCACGAGTGCGGCAATCTTCCCGTCGCGCAGGTCGGTCAGCGCCATGTCGAGCGAAGTGAGTGCCGCCTTGCCTGCTTCCTCTGTAGCCTGTCCGAAGTCAATCTTCTGCTCGTCCTCGCCAAAACAGTTGACCATGTTGAGCTGTCCGTCTCTGGCAGCATCGGCCGAGTCAACGACCTGGAAGCTGGTCTGGCTGCCGATGGTCTTGCGGTGGTAGGTCGCCACTTTCGGAGAGCCGTAAATGATGGGCGTGCAGATGGATGCCATCTCTTCTGTTTCGAATGTATTCAGTATCAGCTCGTAGCCGATACCATTGATATCACCTTGTGTGATGCCGATTTTAATTCTTTCCATTTTCTTCTTTTATATTATCTTCTACACTTGGAGTTTCTAATGTATATAAAGCTGCTTCGAGCCTGCGAAGCATGGTGCGCTTCATCTTGTCGGGCGCATAGACGAAGCCCTCGACCACGATGACGCGGTTGTTCTTCTCGTCGAGTCGGGTATGGCTGACGAATGGACCGCCCATGGCGTCGTTGCGCATCTCCCAAAGTCCACGTGCCTCCATTGCGAACTGTCCGTTCACGCTGATGTTCTTGGTCCACACGTACTCAGGGTTAGTCTGCATCCATTGCGTGGGCTTCTCGCCAGGGATATTGCGCTTCATGATGGTGTCGCGCAGGGCGATGTAGGGCTTCTTCGTGAACATCTTCTCGCTGACGTAGGGCAGGGAGTAGATGCAGATGTTCTGGATGGAGGAGAGACCGTCGTCGCTCGCCCAGATGAAATCCTCGCCCACCTTCATCTTCTTGATGTCAATGGGAATGTAGAACTCGCAGTCGAACATCTCCTTCACCTTCTTGGCGAACTTCACATTGTGCTGGAAGTAGAGGTCGTTGGCGGTGCGGTTGATTTCCTCGCTGGTGATGAGTCCCTCGATGCCCTTGGCGTGCTCCGTGATATAGACGGAAGCCTCCACCTGATTGGGTGCATGGAGTGTGAGAATCATCTGGGGGGTGGAATGCACATCCTTCTCCACCGTCATCTTCGCCATCGTGTATTCTTTACCAATCTGAATGCGGAAGATGTTACGGAACAAGTTGGTAATATTGTCATAGTGTGCCTCTGTGACGTGACTCTTGTGGAACTGAGGCTCTTGTTGGGGAAGACCCAGCAGGGGCTTGTCGAGGATGCGTTGCAACGCTGCACCTGCATAACCATTCCACACACTATCGTCAGCCACCACCATCACTTCGTAGGGATTGCCTGACGAAACGGGGGTGAGCAGACTGGCACTTCTGCGACGACGACCATTCTTGTCGGGTTGGTCGCATGCGGCAAAAGCACAAGCGATGAGTAAAAGTATTGCGATGAGTTTGAATTTCATGTTGATTGGTTTTGGCGTTATTACGTTATTGCGTTCTGACGTTATCTCGTGATTCCGTTATGACGTGATTCCGGCTTGCTTGGTGCTGAGCAGTCCGCAGGCCGCCCAGATGTCTTGTCCTCTCGAGGCGCGGATGGTGGCTGTGATGCCGTGATTGTTCAGGTAGTCGCGGAAATGCTCCATCGTCTCCATCTCCACCTCCTTCAGCGGCACATCTGGCACGCGATGCCATCGGATGAGGTTGACGCGGCAGAAGAGATCACGCAACAGCTTGGTCAGTTCCTTGGCATGCAGGGTAGAGTCGTTGGTGCCTCCGAACATCGTGTATTCGAATGTGATGCGACGCTGATGACTCCAGTCGTATTCCTTCAGCAACGCCACGATGTCGGCAATGGGGAATTGCTTCTCGGCAGGCATCAGTTGCAGACGTTGTTCGTGAATGGGTGAGTGGAGCGACACGGCGACGTGACATTCACTCTCATCCAGCAGCCTGCGCATGTTGCTCTTCAGCCCCACCGTCGAGATGGTGATGCGTCTGGGACTCCATGCCCAACCGTAATCCGCTGTCAGAATCTCCGTCGATTTCAGCACATTGTCGAGATTGCCGAGTGGTTCCCCTTGGCCCATATAGACGATGTTGCTCAAGGGAGTCAGACCCTCCTCGGCAATGAGTTGGTCAACGGAGTAGATTTGATTGAGGATGTCCCTCACCGTCAAGTTTCCCTGCCAACCCTGCTTTCCTGTCTGGCAGAAGAGGCAGTTCATCTTGCATCCCACCTGGCAACTCACGCACAACGTGGCACGATCGCCCTCTGGGATATAGACTGTCTCCACAAACTTCCCGTTCTCTGTTGGAAACAGGTACTTGATGGTTCCGTCCTTGCTCCTCTGTGTCTCTGTCGGTGCCTTGCATCCCACACAAAACAACGAATCCAACTTCTCGCGGTTCGTCTTTGAGAGGTTGGTCATCTCGTCGATGGTATGCACATGCTTGCCATAAATCCATTGCGCCATTTGCTTGGCAGTGAATTTAGGCATAGAGAGTTGCAGGCACACGTCCTGCAGCTCTTCCAATGTCATACCTAATAGGGGGCTGGTTACCATGCAAAGAGTGGGTAGTTCTTCATGGTCTCGTTCACCTCACCACGTACCTTTGCGATGACTGCCTCGTTTTCAGGATCGTTGAGCACCTCTTCAATCCATGCGGCAATCTGCACCATGAGGTCTTCCTTCGCACCACGAGTCGTGATGGCAGGAGTACCCAGACGGAAACCTGAAGTCTGGAAGGCAGAACGAGTGTCGAATGGCACCATGTTCTTGTTGATGGTGATGTCAGCAGCCACGAGCGCATTCTCTGCCACCTTACCCGTCAACTCAGGATATTTCGTACGGAGGTCAACCAACATGGAGTGGTTGTCAGTACCACCGCTCACGATAGCGAATCCACGCTTGGTAAGCTCATCAGCCAGCACAGCAGCGTTCTTCTTCACCTGCAATGCATACTCCTTGAACTCAGGCTTCAATGCCTCGCCGAATGCCACAGCCTTCGCAGCAATCACGTGCTCCAGAGGACCGCCCTGCTGACCTGGGAATACGGCAGAGTTGAGAAGCTGAGACATCTTCTTCACCACACCCTTTGGTGTTGTGTAGCCCCAAGGATTGTCGAAGTCCTTGCCCAACAAAATCAAACCGCCACGAGGACCACGCAGCGTCTTGTGCGTAGTAGTGGTTACGATGTGTGCATATTTCACAGGGTTCTCCAACAGACCAGCAGCGATGAGACCTGCAGGGTGAGCCATGTCGATCATCAGGAGGGCACCTACCTCATCTGCAATCTTGCGCATGCGAGCATAGTCCCACTCACGGCTGTAAGCAGAACCACCGCCGATGATGAGCTTGGGCTTGTGTTCCTTAGCCAATGCCTCCATCTCGTCATAATCTACACGGCCAGTCTCTTTGTTGAGGTTGTAACCTACTGGCTTGTAGAGAATACCAGAAGTGTTCACCAATGAACCGTGAGAGAGGTGACCACCGTGGTCGAGGTTCAGACCCATGAATACGTCGCCTGGCTTCAATACAGCCAACAGCACGGCAGCGTTAGCCTGTGCACCTGAGTGAGGCTGCACGTTAGCATATTCAGCACCAAAGAGCTGGCAGGCACGGTCGATGGCCAACTGCTCAATCTCGTCCACCACTTGGCAACCGCCATAGTAGCGATGACCAGGATAACCTTCTGCATACTTGTTTGTGCAGTAGCTACCCATAGCTTCCATCACTTGGTCACTTACGAAGTTCTCCGATGCAATCAATTCGATGCCTTTCAGCTGACGCTGATGTTCCTTCTCAATCAATGAGAAGATGACGTTGTCTCTTTCCATTTTATTTATAGTATTTATGATGATTATAATTATTCTTAGAGAGTGCAAAGGTAGTGATTTTTTAGTGAATAACGAAAAGTGAAAAGTGAAAAATCCTTATTACCTGCCATTCGGATTGTTGGTAACTTGGATTTTTCACTTTTGACTCATCACTTTTCACTCCTTGTTCCTCTTATTTCTTACTTTTCACTGGTCTTATTGAATAGCCTTTATAGCGGGTGCCATTATTCCATCCAATGAAATCATCGACAAACATGACAGCATAAGCATAACAAGGGAAGTCTGCACAGAGGGTGGAAGTCCAATAGTAGCCCACGTCTTTCACATCGCTTCCCGCAAAACCAGCAGTAGGCAGGAAGATAGATTTTCCGTTGGGACCTGTCACCTGATAGCCGTTCTTCTTCCAAGTCCATTTGCACTTCTCGATGAGTTCGGCAAACTCCTTTTCTGTTGGTATATGCCATTGGGCATCCCAAATCGCCACTTGATGGGTTTGGGCATAGACAGCGGCAGCGTCGTCTTCAGGGTCGAGTTGCGTCTTGTCATCCTTCTTGCCATAGGCGCTGTCTGTGCAGTATTTGGTCAGAGCCTTCGCCCCTGATCCGTGTTTGTAACCTCTCCAGGAGATCATCGAGCGCTGGTTGTGTTCTTCGTATGCGAGCGCCTCGTCATCTGCAACGACACTGCCCCAACTGTAGAACTGACCAAAGTTGGTGGAGGCTTCGTTTTCTCTCATGTTGCGGTCAGCCCAAAGAGTGCCGCTGGGCAACCCGAGGTCAATCGCGATGGGGATGTAACGTTGCGTCTGAGCGGGAATCTTGTTCTGTGCCTGCATGTATGTGAACGTGCAAACTATGACCATCAGAAAGAAATATCGTAATTGTTTCATTGCTTCAAGTGTTTATTGTATGCTTTTGGTTTTCACTTGCTTTAGACCATTTTGTTCGCGTGGTACTCCATTGCCGTTTGTCTTCTTTCGGGCCTCGTCAATGGCAAGGTTGATGAGCGATTCCCACGATGGTTTCTCTTGAGTGAGTGTGCTGATTTGGTAGCGGAGGCATTCGATAAAACTAAGCAGGAAGAAGCCACCCTTCACACTGCACCATGAAGCTTCTCCAGGACTTGCAGCCGTAGCCCACACGTTACCAGCTTGTCCAAGGAAGAGGGTGCGCAGCTTGTCGGTGTCGAGGCTGTGTGAGGCACGTGAGAAGAGTGTGCTGATGCTGACGGCGGTAGGCGTTTCCTGACCCACCTTTGTGTTGCAGCAGTCGCTCAGTACGATGTTGAGTCTTGCTCCCTTATCCGTAATTGCCTTGTAGATGTCTGTCATTGTGGTGTAGTTCTCCACCGCCTTGTCGTATGCCGTAGGAGAGAGGTCGATGCAGGGGAAGTAGTCCTTCTGGTCTTGGAAACGGAATCCGTGTCCTGAATAGACAAACACCACGATATCCTGTTTGCCAGGCTTGAAATTCTCGATGGCTTTGGCCACATTTGTCTTGCCAAAGTCATCCTCGCTCACGATGGTCTGCTCGTAAGGAAGCTCCAACACGCGTGCAATATTCTTGAACTCGTTCGTCACGTTTTTGATGTCCTGCTGACAAGCCACACCGATGTCGTTCACCTCCGTGTTCGCCACCATCAGCAGACGCAGAGTGTGGGTGTCAGTACCTCGGCTTACCACCTCCGTCTTGTTCTGTGCACCAACTTTCTTAGCGGCAGCAAGCAGGTTCTTGTATTCCGCATCCGTAGGTTTGTAGAACTTCTCCAGATAGGCTGCTGTCAGTTCCGAGAGTTGCTTCTCCTTGAAACTGGTGGCATCGAAGTAGTTGCTGGGATCAGTCAGGTCGTAGAAGATTTTGGGCTCTGGTTTCATGTCTTCTGCACGGAAGTCACGCCAATGCCAGAAAACAGTAGGCATTGAACGCCCATTGAGGGGTCTGTAGTACATGACACCAAATGTGTTTTCGGTCGTCACGGGCTCTCCTTCTTTTTCGTAGTCAGATTCCCACACCTTGCCCTTGGAACCCTCGTCAGCCCTCACAATGCGCATCTTACAGCGCTCATCGCTGAAGTAGGTCCTCAAACCCAAATATTTCTTCCCGTCCAATGGGTGGGTGAACTGCAACTCGTAGAAAGTCTGTGCCTGTGTGGCGAGTGTTGTCAGCAACAGGGTGAATAGTAGAGTTATCTTTTTCATCATGAAATTCTATTTGAGATGAAAGTCGCCAAGCGCATGGGCTTGTGCCAAGCGCGTGGGCTTGTTAATTTCCGTAAAAGTCGTTGGCATCAACCTCGCCAAGACCGCTGGCAACACTTTTCTCGTTGTCCTTCTTGCTCTTCTTTTTGTCCTTCTTGCCTGGACTGTTGTTCGAAGAAGCTGTCAGATTGCCCAAGTCGATATAGCGGTCAATTGTGTTCGGCTTTAGAGTCACGTTGTCGCCCTTTATCTCCAAGTCGATACTGCTCACGCCAGCCGTGAGGATCGGACACCACTTGGTGTCGTTGTTTGCCTTGCTCACCATCACCAGCTGGTAGTCGTCGCCCGACAGGTTACTGGGCAGGATAGGACGGAACACCAATTGCTTGTAGGAGCGGGTAGGGGTGAGTGATGCATCCGTCAGATCCAATGTCTTCACCATCTCACCATTCTTGTAGAGTGCTACACCAAACTTGCCATTGAATTGTCCGATGGTGCAGTTGCTCACACGTTCCACATTCACTTGGACTGCAGCACCTTTCTTGCCGCTGGAAGCAAAGGTCAGACCTTTCATGCTCAGCACGCTCACCTTGTTGTTGGTGTTGGCAGAAGGAGGTTGGATGCCACCAATGAAGGTGACGTTCTCGTTATAGTTTTCCACCTTACCCGTGCGACTGCCTGGACGTGGAGGCGAAAGGTTCGTGATTTCGAAATAACCGTTGCTCTGTCCATTCCATCCCCAGTTGAAGTGGAACAGTCCGTTGGTGTCGTAGCCGTCGCACACGAAGCAGTGTCCGTAGTCATCCTCATCTGTGCCACCCATTAACACAGGGCGACCCTCCGTCAATTCCTTTTTCAGGTAATAGACGAAGTCGGCAGGGGTGAAAGCGTCACGACGGAAATTCACCATGTTATTGCCATAGCCGAAATATTCCACCAACGCCAATGCCATGTCGATACGGCTCGCACTCGAACCTGTTGGAGAATACTCCATGTTGCAGGCAGCACCCGCATCGAACATCAATTTGCTGATGGCTGAGTTCTGAGTCTCTTCACCTCCCGTCTTGCTGTAGGTGGGCAACATGTTGTTCCAGTCGTATGGTGTGGTGAACGAGCAGCTTACCGTCTCTCCTTCATTGTCATAGCTATGGGTCTTCCCTGATGGCGTCTTGGGATACTCATAGAAACGCATGATCTGTACGGCACCTGTGGCAACACAACCCGTCAGACTCTTGTTGGGACACATAGCATTGTAGGGGAAAGTTTGTGCGTAGCAGATATTACCCAATAGGGGCTTCACCTCAGGAGCCAGCGTCGAGTCATCATTCACGGCCTTCATCAGCGGACCCGACTGCAACTGCGCCAGAAGTGAGTCAGGTGTCATTGCCAAATCGCTCAGGGCTTCCGTGTAGCCGCCCAGCCATGCTTTCATCTCAGGAGCCAGTGCCTCGATGTCGAAATGACCCTCGTTGGAATAAGCAAGAATCTTCTTTGTGCGGCTGTCTGCACTCACGATGATGAACCCCTGCTCGTTTCCACGATTGAAGATGTAGTAGTAAGGATGGTCACTCAGCGCATCCTTTTCCACGTGCGCCAGTTCTGGCGTCTTGTTCTCTCCGTCACGACGCAGAGGCAGGAACCCGACAGCGGATTTCAGCGCATCGTCCACATTCACTATGTGGGTATCTTGTGCGTGTACAGCAGTACACACCATCAAAGTCAGGAATGTAAAAAGAGTTAACTTTTTCATTGATGAAAGTTTTTAATGGATATTGAGTGCAAAGTTACGATTAAGTGAGCACATAAACAAAATAACAGTAATTATTATTGTTTTGTCGAGCGTGAGTAACATTGCTTTATTGGAAAAATTGTTAAAAACACCTTGTAAATGGTCTTTCTTTTTCGCCAACCTACCATAATATAAAGAAATGATTGTAACTTTGTGCTCGTAAATGGCGCAAAAAGACTACATGATGAGATGGACTGTATTATCAGATAACCGAAGCAATAATTGTCGTCTCTCCACAGAGCATGGACTATCTATCTTTTTGGAAACGGAGAAGTATAGGATTCTGCTTGATACCGGAGCAAGTGACTTGTTCATCAAAAATGCGGAAATGTTGAGCATTGACCTCGGCAGCGTTGATTATGTGTTCATCTCTCACGGGCATAGCGACCATGCCGGAGGCTTGTGTTGTTGCTTGGAGCAGAATCGTCGATCAAAGGTCGTGGTTTCATCTGAGGCGATGAACGGGATCTTCTTTTCTAAACGAGGGAACCTGCACAGCATTACGACCGTGTGGCCAGAGATAAGTAAGGACCGACTCTGCACTGTGGATCAATCGTGTGAGATAGCTGATGGCATCTATGTGATTGCTCATATTCCTCAGAACCATCCGATGTCCAAAGGGAATAAGAATCTCTATGTTCAGGATGCCTGCGGTAATTATATCCACGATGATTTCCGTCATGAATTGGCTCTGTATGTTGACGGACTGCTATTTACTGGCTGTGCTCATAGCGGGCTGGAGAACATTCTGGCAGCATGTCCTTGGCCTGTCAATGTTGTAGTCGGCGGTTTCCATCTGCTCGACGGACAAGAGACGGATGATGAAATCAAAGCTTTGTCTCAAAGACTGAAAGCCAATCATCCTAATACACAATTCTATACAAGCCACTGTACGGGAGATGGCGTGTTTCAGCTGATGCAGCGTGTGATGGGTGAGCAGCTACAGTCGTTTAGTTGTGGAACAATGATAGGATAGAAACGATATGGATCAGATAGCCATCCGATTACTTAACCAACTTATATAGATATATTTTTATGACACCACAAGAACAAAGAAACGAGTTGCTGGCTCAGAAGATGATCAAGAATCTGAACAGACGCAACATGGAAGCCTTCTATTGTCCGACAGCAGAAGAGGCTGTAAGGAAAGTTTCAGAACTTATTGAAGACGGGAGCAATGTCACATGGGGAGGGTCAATGACTGTCCGAGACCTTGGCATTCCTGATGTCCTCAGGAAGCGTCGCACATTGGAAGTGCTCGACCGTGACTTGGCAAAGGATCCAGAGGAAGCGCAAGCCATGTATCTCAGGGCTTTCTCTGCAGACGTTTATCTGACCAGTGCCAATGCCATCTCCGAGGATGGTGTTATCGTGAACATCGACGGGAACGGAAATAGGGTGGCCGCCATCACATGGGGACCGAAGAAGGTCATCTTCATCATTGGACTGAACAAGGTGGCTCAGACCGTTGAGGCGGCTCTTGCAAGAGCAAGGGGGATCGCCTCGCCTATCAATGCCCAGTGGTTTGACATCAAGACACCATGTAGGGTAGATGGAGTTTGTCATAATTGCAATTCTCCCGAATGCATTTGCAGTTATGTCCATTTCCTGCGTAATTCAAGGAACAAAGGCCGACATGTTGTTGTGCTTGTTGGAGAGAATCTTGGATATTAATTAGGTTACCTTTGTACTCAGTTTGGGTACATTCTTGGTGGCGGACACCAAAGGCGTGATACAGATAGCTGGGATTCATATTACTATGCTTTAGTTAGGGGTAACCAAAGGTAGTGATTTTATCTTAGCTATCTTTCTTATGGCTCATTTATTTGTTGATTACCTATGCATTTGTCGGATGAACCATATTTAATATGGGATTAAACTAAACCGCACCTTGTCCAATTAAACCGAGCTACCTCTCTCTCTCTTGGACGGCAAAGATAATTATATCCTCAGAATCCTTCGTGCGCGTATGCGTATGTATAATAAGGACTGCCGTTTCTGCTTTCGTGAGTCGATGAAATTAGGTTGCAAAGGTAACTGTTGTTCCTTCATCTACCCAAGGTGAACCAATGGTATGTCTCAAAATCTCCACACCATACGGGTTGTATTTGGAGCCATAACCTTGTGCTGATGGTCACAACACCTTGTGAAGCAACATAATTTCTAATCACTCCCGAAAGTAGACATTCGTGGCATTCTTGATCTTGTTGCTGATGGCGATCTGGCTCTGAGGTCTGCGAACCATATTGCTATAATCAGCAATCGACTGGAGAATGCTTTGACGGATCCACCAGATGACATAGGAGATAAACTTGAAGCCACGCGTCTCGTCAAACTTGTTTGCCGCAGTGATGAGACCAAGATTACCTTCATTGATCAGGTCGGAAAGTGGAACGCCTTGATGCCGGTACTGCTTGGCAACGGAGACAACTAAACGGAGATTCGCAGTCACCAATTTATTCTTTGCTTCTTCTCCTTTCTTTCCGCCCTTCCTGATAATCTGGGCTAATTCGACCTCCTGATCTGGGGTGATCATAGGTATACGGTTTATCTCTACAAGGTACTTGTCAAGTGACTCTTCAGAACGATTGGTGTAATTCTTGTTAATCTTAAACTGTTTCATTAGCACATTTTTTTATAATTGTTTTCATGCACAAATATATGAATCTCTTTTTCTATAATATAGTTGATAATATGTATAAATTCAAAATTACGCATGCAGGGAAGGTGGAAAGAAGCAATAATAATGTGAAAATCGCAAAAAATCCAATGTCATTCGAAAAATAATTGTTATTTTTGTGGCATAA
>Ga0256407_10001747_pt1 | contig 44257 bp, 13 predicted proteins | sample RumenRJG_04DNA_FD_193489 | JGI IMG/M metagenome (GOLD analysis project Ga0256407, IMG submission 193489) | Bovine rumen microbial communities from Lethbridge, Alberta, Canada - RJG_04 | ecosystem: Host-associated > Mammals > Digestive system > Stomach > Rumen | place: Canada: Alberta...
GTGGAGGAACAGGTCAAATCAAGGAAGTCAGCAACACTTTCCTAGGCCAAATGGTTAACGTAAGACCATGCAGAGAATGTGGAGGAACAGGTAAGATAATTACCGACCCATGTGAAGACTGCCACGGTAAAGGAAGCAAAAGAAAAACAAAAACAATCAAAATCGAAATTCCAGAAGGTGTTGATGAAGGCAATCACCTGAGAGTTTCCGGCGAAGGAAACTGCGGTGAAGCTGCAGGCCTTGAAGGGGATTTAATAGTGACAGTGAATGTTAAAAAAGATAAGAAATTCACCCGTGAAGGCGACCACATTTACATGGAACAGCAAGTGAGCTTCCCTCAAGCGGCATTGGGTGATGTGTTGAGCATACCTACCATCGAGGGAAAAGAGGTTGAGTTCAAGATTGCTCCAGGAACACAAAGCGGTACAGTATTCAAGCTAAGAGGCCAAGGTATGAACTCCGTCAGACACAAGGGTAGAGGAAACATGTACGTTACCGTTAATGTTGTAGTTCCTAAAAAATTAAATTCAAAACAGAAGGACTTGCTCAAGCAGTTCGCTGAAATAAGCGGAGACGAAATCAAGCAGGTCAAAAGAGGACTCTTTGACAGGGTCAAGGATGCAATGGAGTAGATTAGTCAACACTAATTTACTTTCTTTACTATTTTTTTCTGAAATATTTTCATCACCAATACGATTTCCAGGCAAGATTTTTCCATGCATATTCTTGAAGATATGATTGATTAAATTAGATTCATTGAAAGCAACCATATGAATAAATTATATTACATTTCATATTATTGATCGATGATTGAAAAACAGTTATTTTAAATTGAGTAATCTACATGAAAAAATAAAAAAAAGTAATAGAGATTAAAAATCTCTATTTTTTAACAGTAATTTCCTTACTAATGGTCTTTTTCAAGTAGGTAATTTTAACTGTGTATTTTTTACCCTTTTTAAGTTTTTTAATAACTTTTTTCTTGATGGTGACCTTAGCTACACCGTTCTTATTGGTTTTTGCAGTGTATTTTTTACCTTTGAACTTAAAGGTTATTTTTTTACCTTTAACCGCTTTGCCATTTACTTTTAATGTAGCCTTCAACACAAGTTTTTTAGCAGATTTTTTAACTTTCACGTTTTTGGAAGTTAAAACGATTTTATCCTTAACCGGAGGAACAGGTTCACTTACAACTTTTAGAGTGGTGGATCCAGTGAATGCATTGTATTTGGAATCACCAAGATAGTTATAAGTCAATTGCTTATCTCCTGCAGTTAAACCGGCAATATCCACTTTTGCAACACCATTTTGAACATTTGCATAATATTTATTGCCATCCACATCAACTAAAACTATTCCTGTTGCATCGGCAGGCAAATTAATATTTACGCTGGATGCTTTTCCTGCAGTAATGGTTTCAGGATTATCCACACTGGATGAAGGAGTTGCTTTAGCAACGTTTGCAGACATTTGTTTAGTGAATGCATCATATTTGCCGTCACCAGAGTATTTTACGGATATATCATGTTGACCTGCAGTTAAATTTGAAATAGGCACACTTGCAGCACCGTTCACGACAGGAACAGTTATTTCATTACCATCAACATTAACAGTCAGATTACCTCCCGCATCGCTAGGCAAGTCAATTGATACCACATTATCTCCGGTGGTTAGTTCATCAGGAACACCGATATCCGGAGTGACAACCACATCAGAGCTTGAACCGGATGCAGCATACTTTTTATCTCCGGAGTATACTGCTGATATTTCGTGTTCTCCCATGGATAAGTTGCCTAATGGGATGTTGGCAGTACCGTTTACAACAGGAACTACAACAGTCTCATTATCATCAATTGTTACTGTTACATTACCTGTTGCGTCATTTGGTAACTTAATGGAGATTTCACCGCCATTATATGGGATTTCATCGGGAATGTCAATATTAGCCTCGACATTGATTTCACTGGAAACTGTTTTTGCAGGATATTTGTCGTCACCGGAGTAGCTTACAGTGATTTCGTGACTGCCATAATCTAATGCAGATGCATTAACATGTGCAAAACCATCTTCAACAGTTGCTTTGAATGTTTCATTGTCAATAGTTACGGTCACATTACCTGTAGCTCCGTACGGCAAGTTAATCATAATAATAGAATCTTCGCCGTAAACTGAGTCGCTGTCAATATCTATTTCATAGGATACTTCAAATTCGGCTGTTGCTTCACTTCCATAATATGTGTCGTCACCGGAGTATACCACTTTAACATTGTATGTTCCGTTAGTCAAATCAAATACCCAAATATTTGCGTAACCGTCTTTCAGTTCCACAGTTTTCGGATCTTGACCGTCAACATAGAATGTGACATTGCCAGTAGCATTGGATACGGTAACTTCGATGAATGCGTCCTCGCCAAGTTCGATTGATTCGACACCGATTTTAGGAGTGATTTCGAATTTGTCAACCACTACAGTTACGGTTGTTTCATCCTCAGCAAATACATCGTCACCGGAATACTTGACTGAAAATACGTATGTTCCATTAGTCAAATCAGGAATGCTGATAACAGCAATACCACCATCAATTTCGCCGTAATACTTACCGTCAACAACAACAGAACCATTGGCAGTTTCATTAACGGTGACAATAATCTGAGCCACATCACCAACATGAATCGGTTCAGCACTTGCACTAATGTTAGCATCAAGTTTATCAATTACAAATGAACCGACATGAGAAACCACACCATTATAGATTACAACCAAACTGTGTTCACCATATGAAACATTTTCAAGTGAGTAACTTGCATTACCATCTATGATAGGTATTGTTTTTACTTCATCATCCACAATTACAGTCATTTCACCAGTTGCATCAGGTGCTGAAATTATTATAGCTGAATCTTTAGTTATCTCAGCTTCAACATCAACTTTTACAGCCACGTTTAATTCCGTTACAGTGAAATCAACTGAAGTGCTTGCAGGCATATATTTTTCATCGCCTTTGAAAGTGACGCTTGCAGTATTTTTACCAACTTTTAACGCTGGAATGACAGCTACATATTCACCATCAACCAAGCTAGCGCCATAAGAGGTTCCATCAACTGAAACTACAACAATACCTGTTGCATCTTCAGGAATGCCTGAAATGATGATTGATACATTGTTTCCTGCAGAAGCGTTGATTGAACGAGCACTAATTTCTAAAGAGGTTTTAGATACTTCGAAAACCTGTGAAATTGCACCCATAGCATAATTGGTACCTTCATAAGTTACATTGAACGGATAGACATTTTCTTTTAAGTCAGATATGATGAATACTGCCTTACCTTCAGAAATCGGTTGGACTTTAATGTTTCCATTGATTTCCAATTTGACTGCAGCATCTTCATCATACTCAGAGAATATAAGTTCAATTGTTTGATTTTCACCCACTTTAATTGTTTCATTGAAATTGATCAATGGAGCAATTGACTTTTTAGATATGGTAAATGATGTTTTATTGTTTGCGACATTAAAGTTTTCATCACCATTGTATGTTACGTCAACCTCATATTCACCAGCGTTCAAAATGCCCAAATCAAGTTCAGGATTATTTACATAAACGGTATATGGTTTGTTGTTGATTAAAACGGTAAAGTTACCTGTTGCCTTATTTGAACTTAAGGCTAATGCAATAACTTGTTTTTGACCATATTCGATTGATTTTGCAACGGTTGAAACTTCCACATTTGTTTTTTCAACATTGAAAACGAATTCAATTACATCACTGCCGAAATAGTTTACATCGCCATTATATTGGGCTTTTGAAATATAGTTTCCAACCGCCAAATCATCACCAACATTTAATGTAGCAACACCATCAGTTAAATTTACAGTATATGGAACAGCATTTACCCAAATAGTCACGTTTCCAGTAGGAATTACACCATCTCTACCAGTTACATTAATAGTTATTGTTCCGTTTTCCCACCTAACGGCATTATCGACACCACTTGAGATATTTTCAATGTCCTGTTTGAATGATAAAGACATTGTTAAACCGCTGATTGTAACACTTACTTTTTCACCGACTTTTAACTGTTTTTCCAATGTTGCAGTGGCAACTCCGTTTTCATCCAATTTATCAGCGCTGGAATTGAGATTATCAGAGAAAGCTACAGGAATATCCAATGAGGTCATGTTATCATAAGCACTGCCGTCATTTAAAGTGTTTAAAGTGACTGTGAATACTGTGCTTTCATTATCCCAGGTCATTACGATCCAGTTATTCGGTTTGACTGAAAGGTGTGAGAAGTCAGGGTCGTTTGATGACCAGAAGTTATAATCCAAATTACCTTCACCAATATCAATCCAGGTCCATCTGGTGTTGAAATCCAAATCAGATAGGATACAGTTTGACATGTTGAGAGATTTTGACTGTACAAAACTGGAATATGTCGCTTGTGTTCCTTTCATATTAATGAATATTGAATTTGTAACGACTGCACTAGCACCTGCACCGAATCCTCTGGAACTTTCAATTAACATGTTAGCATATGCCAAGAAATTACTGAATGAAGAGTTATCGATGAAAATTTCATTGCGAGCATTGCTCAATCCTTGATTTACACTATTTGTTGAAATGAGCCCAAATCTTCCATATGATGCCAAATTGTCGAATTTGGAATTTGAAATGGTTAATTTGACGTCATAGTCTTGCAGGTATATTGCACCGGATTTACCGTTTCGAACAAATATATTGTTAACTGTTGAGTTGATGAAATCCAAGTAATCTGCATCGGCAACATTTACAAGACATCCATATGTTGTACTAATGGAGGATAGATTATTAAATGTTACATTAATGAAACGGACATTTACCTTATTGAATGTAAACAGTGATGTTCCAGGCATTTCTGCATCAATAACTGCGTCATTACCAATTATGTCCACATCAATCATTTTTGAGGAGGAATATGTGAGACCGACATTATCTGATCCTGTGAATAAACCATTAAGAACGATTGTTCCATTTCCTTTCAAGAGTGAAAATGCTTTTTTAATTGATTTGAATGGTTTTTCTGCAAAACCAGTTCCATTCTCATCATCACCCTCATCAGCATCAACATAAAGTACATTTACAATAGTGTACATTGATTCAATAGTGGTGTTAAGTTTATTGAAGTTAACGTCACCATTATATTCCACATAAACGTCATGTACTCCACCAGTTAAATCCGCACCGATATTGTAAGTTGCTTCGCCATTTTCATCTAATGTTACTGTTTTATTTATGCCTTTAGAGACAATTATTACATTTCCAGTTGGAATTACTCCATTTACAGGATTGACCTTAATTGAAATAATGTTATCATTACCGACCAAGATTGTAGCCCCACCAGTTACATCCAATGTTGTATCAACAGTATTAATGATAAATGAAGCGTTTTTGGAAGCGAAAAGGTAATTTGCATCACCATCATAATAAACATTGATAGTATGATTGCCTGCAGTTAAATTATAACCTATGTCAAATGTCAATTTACCATTTTCCGCATAAGCAGTATAAACGATATCCCCAATTGTTACATTGAATTTACCTGTAATCGGTTCTTCATCCAAACCAGAGACATTAACGCTAACAGTTATATTTTTACCTAATTCGCAAGTTTCGGGATTTTCAATTTCAATTGTTGGCATTTCCATTCTTTTAACTGTCAACTGAGGAGAAGTGGTTGATGCATTAAAGTAATTATCATCACCACTATATTTAATTTCAGCGGTGTAATTTCCTTTGGTTAAAGAATCTCCAATATCAAAACTTACTTTGCCACCATTCAATTGAACAGTTTTTTCAATATTACCAATTTTGACAGTTATTTCTCCACTTTGAACAAATGTAGGAACATATGTACCTTTAACAGGTTCCTGACCCACTTTACTAATATTCACATCATCAACAATTGTTGTTGAAGCCTGTTTAGTATAAAATCCAAAGTAAAGATTGTCTGCAGTTACAGAAACGCTTCCGAGGACATTACCATTTACATAAAATGTCATTTGCCTATTTTCAATAGTTATTTTAAATATGTCTCCATTTTTTGGTGCTGCAAATCCTTCAAATTTAGTGGAACCAGATTTTCCCCAAAATGTGTAAGTTGAACCAGAATGAGATAAATAACCAATATTGCTTGACCAGGTTTTACCGGTAAATGCATATAATCTGAAGTTGGTTGAACTTACATATTTAAATTCGAATTGACTTCCCGCTTCAGGGAATATGATTGCAGCGTCGTTTCTTAAATATGATTGAGATGAAATTTTAACACCATTGGAGACTATGCTAGTAGTAACCCAATTTGCATAAGTACTTGAGGTGGATACTTTAACCAGACTGGAGGTACTTGTTGAAGTCTTGTCAATGCTGAACAGTGGTTTATCATAATAATAGACTACACCTTCAGGAGTTACTGTTACAGTCATTGTAACGTTGTTTCCTTCATCAATTGTGTCTCTTGCCAATTCAGCAGTTACATCCACATCAAATTTTGGGACATTTAAATACAAATTTGTAGTAACATTATTGAATTTGTTGTCACCACTATATTTTATCACAATTTCATTAGAACCTATAGAAATGTCTCCGCCAACAGGGAAGAAGTTCCTACCATTTACCAAAACTTTAGTTAAATCATTTCCATTAATAGTTACTGTAATTTCACCAGTAGGAGTTGTAAAATCATTTAAAACATTGATAAAAATATAAGTGTCAATTCCCCTGTATACAGTATCATTATCAAGAGTTATTGTAGGATTTAATTTTTCAACTTTAAACAATGAATCTAATTTTACTATGCCTGAATCAGTATAGTTTTCATCACCATTGTATTTAATATAAACATTATATTCACCACCCTCAAGATTATAGCCTAAGTCAATAGAACCTACACCATTATCCTCCAAGTTAATTGTATATAATGTACTGTCCAACCATACAGAAACAGTTCCAGTAGGAGCTACCCCTTCAATTCCTGTCAATTTTACACTAATTGTACCGTTTACTCCCACAGTAGCATTAGAAACAACATTTCCTGAAAGTTCATCGATACTTGGTTTAACTGTAAATGATATAGTTTGTGAATCTATTGTTGCAGTAGCTGGGTAACTATCGCCAATGCTCAACACATTACCCAATAGTATAGTTGCTACTCCATTTTTAGTATTTACAATATCAGAAACTCCATCGATTGAAATGTTAGCTTGTCTAATAGCGATGAAATTAGGTTCTTCAACAGGACTTCCATCATTTAAAGTGTTAATTGTAGCTGAAACATTGTTTCCATCAATTGCATAGCTTAATACTAACCAGTTACTTAAAGTTACTCCTACAGAAGCCGGAGTATTTGTTCCCCACCAGTTAGCTTGGTAATTTGCAGATCCACCAACAGTTTGAGCAACAGTTCCTACAAATACATTATAATTGACAATGGCATCCGCATCAGTTACCCTCATGGTGTTTGGAGCGGAAGTAGCAGTGTTTTCTTCAAAAATATTTCCTTTTAAAATACCGGTTTTAATTAATAAAGCTCCCGCAACGAGTTCACCATTACCTCCGGTCCTAATAGCTGAATTTCTTATGAATCTGGAATTCATGATGTTTGTAGTAGCAGTTGTGGTATATATCGCTCCACCCCCACCACCGACACTGGAAGATGAATAAGAATATCCGTTATATACATTTCCTTCGAATAATGAATTATTTACATCTAATGAACCGCCATTTAAGTAAATAGCAGCCCCACCACCTAAAGAATTGTAGTCTGTTTTAGTTAAAGTATTGTTGATAAAACTACTATTGACAACAGTTATTTGTGCATTATTAGCAGATAATGCCGCACCAGTAAAAGCGGTTACCTTATGGTCAATGACAGTCACATTGATTAAAGTTAATGAGCCTCCGTTAATGTAAATGGCTGCACCTCCAGGAGAGGCAACAGAACCGCTTGTTAAAATCATGTTTTTCAAGGTCACATCAGCATTTGCAATGTTGAAAATCCTAACCTTATTTCCATTTGCATCGGTTGCATTAATTGTGAGTCCATGACCGTCAATTGAAATGCTTTTATCAATTACAATACCGTTTTTATAAGTAGTTTCTTCATTAATATTTACGTCATTTAATTTAATGCCTTTTTCCAAATCAATGACATCATTTTCATTAGCATCTTTAATTTTAGAGTCTAATTGAGCGAAATTATTAAAATCACTTTCAATAGGTTTTAGAGTATAATTTAATTCCAAATCATAAATCCTTACTGTAACATTATAATTTGAATCATAAGTCACTGTTTTGTCAAACTCTATAGCTGCTAAGCCATTTTTAAGATATACTACGTTTACATTTCCGTCCCAGTTAATCTCAATAGGAATTGAAGGTAATTTTTCAGGATTTGGTGCATTGTCACCAGAATTCAATTTATTCAATTCCACTTTGATTAAAGTGTCATCGTTGGATATGGACAATACGATCCAATTATTTAATGTTACCCCAACATTTTCAGGAGTGTTAGTTTTCCACCAGTTATAATCGAAATTACCAGTTCCTGAAACAGTTTGTCCATCTAAGAAAATATTATAATTAGCGATAGCATCATTTCCAAGAGTAACTGCAACAGCAGAATTACCTTCAAATATGCATCCTTCAACAGTACCTTTTTCTATATAAAGAGCGGCTGAAGAAGTTGCGGCATTATTTGCAAAAGTAGAGTTTATTGCTTTAACAATACCATCAACTGAATAAACTGCAGCGCCATTTGTTGCAGTATTCTCAGTGAGAGTGACACCAATTAAATTTAAAGTTCCATCGTCAACAAATATGGCTCCACCGTTTCCAGCAGAAGCGCCAGATAAGATAATATCCTTTAAAGTCACAGTTGCCCCATTAGTAATTTTGAAAATCCTGACTTTATTTCCATTTGCATCGGTAGCATTTATAGTGAGTCCATGACCATCAATAGTTATATTCTTATCAATAACAATACCTTCAGCATAAGTAACTTCCTCACCTGCACCGCCTACATTTAATTGGAAAGTACCTTTAACATCATAAGTGCCGTTAGCGGCAGTATTTTGAATGTTGCTTTCCAAGCTTGCAAAACCTTTGGTTTCATCATTAACGACAAAACTGAAGGACTGGTCATTTACTGTGACAATAACGGTGTTTCCTGCAAATTTGGTGATTGATTCATCCAATGTTAATGTTCCAACACCATTTACTATTTTAACTTTTCTAGTTTCACCAAGACCAGTTATTGTAGCATCCATTTCCGGCAATAATTCAAGATTAGATAATGGAGTGCCATCATTTAATGCAGTTAATTTTGCAACGACATGAGTGTCGTCATGTTCCATAGTCATGACAACCCAGTTGGTCAATTCGACTCCAACATCGGCAGGTTCATTGCTTCCCCACCAATTGTAAGCCCAGTTATAATCCTTATTCTCATTAACATACTGATTTTTACTAATTTTGCCGTCGGTAAATGCATTGTGATGTATTTCACCACCACTTTCAAACTGGGCAGATATGGAGTTATCGGCTGAATTGTTTTCAAATAGACAACCTGTTACAACATAATCAGTACCTCTGAAGTAGAGTGCTGAAACAGAATGCGCGGAGTTATCTCTAAAAGTAGTGTTTACTATCATTGAACTACGAGTGTTAGGAATTGCATACACTGCCCCCGCCAATGCATTAGCTGCAGAACATGTCAATCTATTGTTAACAAATTCTGAGTTGGAAATGGATACGAAAGAATTGAGAGAGGCAATTGCACCTCCACCTGCAGCATTTGAAGTTTTAGCGAAAATAGCCTCGTTGTTTTCGAAATATGTTCCATCAACATATATGGAGGAGCCACCCTGATTAGCGTTTATTGCAGCTCCACCACCTGCAGAATTCGGAGCCTGATCATGTTTAAGAGTGTTGTTTACAAAGGATCCTCCTGTAACATTAACGGTTCCTCCGTTATAGACCATTACTGCGGCAGAACCTATTTTAGTGTTTGCAGTCATTTGTGCATAATTGTTAATGAAGTTTACATTAATCAATGTCAGGTATCCTCCATTTACAGTAATTGCACCACCAATCTGATTGCCACCACCAACATAGCTTGCACCAGTGATGGTCATATCTTTTAAAGTCACATGTGCACCTGAGCTAATGGTAAATACACGAACCTTGTTTCCATTGGCATCGGTTGCATTTATTGTTTGGTCATAACCATTAATAGTAACATCCTTACTAATAGTTATTCCGTTTACGTATGTAGTCTCTTCATCGGAAGTTCCGCCATTTAACGTTACATTTTGATTTAAATGAACAGTTCCTCCGGCATCAACATTCTGAATTGCTGAATCCAATGCTGCGAAATTTCCATCGTCAACATCGGCTTCGTCTGCGTTTAAAACATCATTTCCCAAATTATCGGAAATTAAATCGTCGGAAGAATCATCTGATGAAATTACATCATTGGAATCTTCTGCAGACACAGATCCAACAATCAGAAAAATCAATAATACGATTCCCAAAAGGGAGATTGATTTTCTAATAATTACACCTCATAAATATTTATTTTTTTACCATACTCTAAAAGTATTAAATAAACTTGAGAAAAAATAAAGTATGATATATATAATATAATTAATTAATTATATATAAATATTAAAGTATAATTGAAAAAAAATTAAAAAAAAAAATAAAATGAAAAAAGTCATTTTATTTTCTAATGGTGATTTTATTTTTAATTTTGGACTTGCCATAGCTGGTTTTGATAGTGTATTTACCCACTTTAAGTTTTAATTTAAGCTTTAAAGTGGCAACACCTTTTTTATTGGTTTTAGCCTTGTATTTCTTACCCTTGAATTTAAAAGTGATTTTTTTGCCCTTGAGAGGTTTGCCCTTGCCATTGACCAGTTTGGCCTTAAACCTAATCACCTTTCCTTTCTTTTTAGAGACGTTTTTAGCTGTCAAAACGGGCTTTACGGTAATTTTATTAGAAACCTTATAGTTAGCATATGTAACTACAACTGTATACTTGTCAGGTTTAAGAGTGATCCTTAAAGAGGCATAACCCTCCTTATCCGTTATCACATCATAAGTCTTATCCCTGATTTTAAATTTGACCGAAACACCGCTGCCAACCGGTTTTCCATTTTTACCGATGATTTTAACCTTATATGATGCACCATTATTATAATACATCACCAGATTTTCATTTTCAATAATCGGAGCGAAAACATCAATGGTGCTTTCAATATATTCACCTGTATCCGGATTAATGACTGTGACAAGGTAGCTTTTAGGCGCCAACTCCATATTTACCTTAATTTCCCCTGCGTAATCAGTTCTGTAGACATATTTTATTCCATCAATTATAACATCAACGTCGCAATCAACCAATGGAACTCCATCCTTGCCTATAAATAAAACGGAATAATACTGGCCATCGCCCAATAATTTGACAATCTTATCTGCAAATATTGTAGGCAATATCTCTAAGTCATAGCTTTCGGCAAAGCCATCGTAAGGATTTGTCACACCAATTACATGGCTTCCGGAAGCCAAATTAAGATTGAAGTTGAATACCCCGTCGCTTCCTATTGTGGCAATATAATTTGTTCCGTCAATATTGATAACAAACTGGGCATTTTTAATCAACTCACCATTGCCTGCAAGGAATCTGATATCCAAATAAGGAGTTTCGCCATAATATCTGATTGCATTTTCACCCAAAACTGTTTTTAAAACAGATATTGTTGTCTGATTGAATGAATTTTCAAAAGGAATCCTTCCATAATAATAACATTCAACATCATATATTCCGGGCTTTAAATCAACTTTTAAGGTAATCCAACCGTCATCATCAGTGGTGCAGTTATATGTGACATTATCCACAACAACAACCATTGTCTTATTGGCCAAAGCGGCACCCGTATTACTTACAAGCCTTGCATGGAATTGTGTACCGTTCCTATAATACTTGACCAATTCCAAAGCGTACAACTGTGTTGAATCACCGGATACGAACAGTTTTGTGGAAGTTGAAACTTTTTTATAATCATCATCCCCGGAAAATACTGCCTTAACGGTATATACGTTAGGATACAGCTCAACATCCAAATAGGCCTTGCCTTCCAAGTCAGTTACTGCAGAATAATACTTTCCATCAACTGAAAATGTGATTGGCATATTGACAAGCAATGTTCCGTTAACATCAGCTAAAACAACGTAATATTTTGAGTTTTTAATGTTAGTTTCACCTTTAATCATGACAGTTTTGATTTTGTCATCTGAAGATACTATGTCAATCGTATTTATTGAACTGCTTGGCAGATACAAATCATTTCCATCATATATTGTCCTAACAATATATTTTCCATACTCCAATTCCAAATCAAACATTACAATACCATTCCTATCCGTAGTTTTTGTAATGGTTTTAACAGGTTCGCCGTCAAATGTAGATATTTCAAGAGTAATTTTGCTGCTGGATATGCCCTTATTAATTGGATCAGACAATGTTACCTTAAATTGGGCCGTTTCATTATCCAATGCAACAATATCTCTTGCATTAAGATTTGTTAAGATTTTATCCGAATCTACAACATAAATGATTGAAGAGCCATTGCTCGGCAAATAGTTAGGATTATCCATAGAATAACTAATTGTATACCTTCCCTCATCCAAATTAAGCAATAGTTTCGCAATACCGTCATTGTTTGTTGTTAAATTATACTTTGTTCCGTTAATATCCGCATGAACCTGCATGTTTTTAATCGGAACATTGTTGACATCCCTAAGACTTATTTCATATTGCCTTGTTTCACCATATTGCACAATAACATCCTTGCCTAAAATGGTTGTCGGCATCTTATAAACGGTTATGGTATTTGAACCTGACCCGAAGATATTATAATAGTCATTGGAGTATTTATAGGTGATATTATATTTTCCAGGGTTCAATGTGATTTTCAGCCTGCCCAAACCGAACACGTCAGTTATCACTTCATATGACCTGGACCATTCCTCGGAAGTAATGGACACCTGAAGAGTTTTTCCATATTGACTATATGCGTTCGGATCATTGAACTCGATTATGAAAAATTTGTCTTCGCCATAATATTGAACCAAATCAGTTGAATTAATCTGAATATTCTGTAAAACCGCCTCTTTACTTACTATAATTGTCGCAGCATTTGTTGCATCGGCATACCATTCATTGCCGCCATAATCAAATGTGGTCAGATAATTTCCCTCATCCAGGTCAATGACGAATGACGCTTCACCATTTGAATCAGTACTCAACCGATATGATTTAATCAATTTTCCCTGATAACAATTTAAAATAATTGTTTCATTATTCACCCTTTTTCCATACATGTCACTTAAAACAACAGTGTAAATTCCCTTCAATGGGACAGTGACATGGGAAAATCCGGAAAGGATAGTCAATACTTTTTCAACATGGATTACACTGCTGTTAACGCTAGGACCATAAATTTCGTCCCCTTTAAATTCGGCCCGGACATTATAGGTTCCGGGAAGATAGTTAATTACCAAACCTGCCTTACCGTTGTCATCAGTTTTCAATACAAACCTGTCATAGATTTCACCCTGGGATAAGGTTACCTCAATGTTTTCACCGCGAATCAATGTGCCGTAAACATCCTTTAAAGTAATGTTATAGACATTTCCTTGCCCGTATAATGTGACTTCAGGAACAATCAATGTTGAATTGGCAGGTTTTATTTCGATGCTCCTTTCAACGAAAGACGAATTATACCATGAGTCACCCAAAAATTCTGATCTTATTGTGTATTTTCCCACGTCAAGACTGAAAATAATCTCTGATTGGCCGTACATATCAGTGGTTCCCACTATCTTACTGGATATTCCTTTGGAATTTGTGACTGTGAATGTAATAGGCATATTAACTAATTTTCTTCCTTCCTCACCATATAAAATGGCATAATAGCGATTATTTTTACCGTAATATGTGGAATTATAAGCAACAATGCTTGTAACGGACGGAATTACTTCAATTATTGCAGAATTGTTGGACTTGTCAAAATAGCCATTTCCCATATAATTCACATTAACTGTATAAATGCCTATAGGATAATCGACATTGAAGCTAGCGTGGCCATTTTCATCAGTCAGAATGGTGAATGCATAACTTTCACCACTAGGATCAACAATTTCAACATTCAATGTTTGATTGAATATCTGATAACCATTCACATTAACCAGACTTAACTCATATTTATAATCCTTTCCCTTGAATGCAACATCAGACATTAAGATACGAGTGTTAGTGTTTTTAACATCCAAGTCCAACAGTTGATTATCAATCCTGGCATATACCTTTAAATCCTGAGCATAGAAATCATATGCCAATGTTGCGTTGGCCCTGTTATTGCTCAAATAAGTTAATTCAGGAGCGATAGCACCACCATTAATCATGAAATAAACCGGTCTTACAGGCATTTCATAGCCGATTGGCCTGATGTTGCCCATATCATCGACCAAATTATTCAATGCGGCCTCAACGACCGTGCCGGAAACACTTTCAAGAGACATTATAACCCAATCGTTCAATTTCAAGTTTCCAAGGAAAATGAAAATATTGTCTGTTGTCGGCTTTTGATTGTCTCCCCACCAATTGCTTGAATAATCGACATCACCCGATGCAGAATATATATCATTTCCTGAATATTTGGCAGTATTGTTAACAAATACGCAGTAATGAACTTGTTTTGAGGCTGAAACGGCACCTCCAAAAGATGCCCTATTGTTTATAAATATAGACCGCAATATTGTATCAGCAGAAGCGATTCCTTCCCCAAGATATGCATCATCATAATCAATATACTGGTTTAAATTTTGTTCAAATATTGAATTTTCAATCAGTACCGCACTCACCAAGGCTTCACCACCATATGCCTCACCATGATTATTATAAAAGTAGCAATCATTGACATTGGTGGCATAGGCTATCTTTCCACGGTTTCCAGTAAATGAACAATTCTTAACGAATCCATCGAAGGTTCCGTAACTGTCATGAATCAGCAAACCGACCCCGCTGCTTGAATAACTGCTGCTTTTAAAAACATTGTTCTCAAATACAGTATTTTCAACATAGGCATATCTTCCATAGCTTTCAGAATATTGTGAGTATGTAGCACCTAAAAGAGATGAAGATGAATAGGAATAAGGGTGTAAATTAACAACTCCCACATAATTTTGTCTGAAAAGCGAATCATATATTTCTATGGAGGATGTTATCGGAAATATATTATTATAATATTCCATGCCCTGATAGTTATAATAATTCCGGATATTCTCAAATGTTGAATTTCTTACATATGTCCTTGCAGTTCCCCTGGAAACGGCACCCACAATATCATCGAATTTACAATCCTCAATATAAACCAAACCCCCATAATTGTTTCCTGAAACTGTAAATATGAGTGAAGGAGCAGTTATTCCAGTGAAATTACAATTAATTATAGTTACATTTCCCCCCATTAAATTAATTATAGGGTCATCATACTCCCTGACATCAACTGTGAATTTAATGTTTTTAACTAAAAGATTACCCCATTCCCTAACATTGAAGACACTGAATGCATTTGCTCTGACTAAAGTAACATCCTCAAATCCGACGATTGTGAGATTTTTATCGATAGCCACATTCGAATTGGGATTGAATTTATATGTTCCATTAAGCAAACAGATCGTATTTCCGTTTCCTGCCATTTTCACAGCATATTCCAATGACCAGAACGGTTTTTCGAGTGTCCCATCTTCAGGACCATCATGGCCACCAGGAGATACGAAATATTGATATGCAGACATTCCATCACCTATTGTAATGGACAGTCTTTCATCATCAATAACACAATAAACCAGACAGTCAAGGATGTTGTTGATTAGATAATTTGTGAAATTATTATTGAGTGTTCCTGACTGATACAAGAATCTGCCGTTTTGTGATTCAAAATACACCGGTCTTGACGGCAAATACTCATCAGGTGCAAAATCATAAATACGGCTTCCGTCACTCCATTTGTTAATTGCAGTTATGAATTTTGAATTTGTTCCAACAGACTGGTTGCCATCCTCTGTTTCAAATGTGGCTACTGCCCAATATTCAGTGTAATAGTTTCTGAAATATTCAAATGAAGGACCATTGTTTGAACCCCACCAATTGTATGGGGCAAATAGAAAACCTATTTTTCCACCGCCATAAATAGGCCCCAGAATCGAGGAGTAGGTTATGTTCAGGTCAGTGAATGAACATGAAATAGTATACTGAAAGATTGAATGTATTGCGGTTAGATTTGACTCTGAAATGGACAATATGCTAAATGATGAACTTTGAGCAAAAATTACATTATCTAAAAATACATTTGCACCCCTAAGCTCGGAATTGCCATTGATTCGTGAATTGAATATTCTGGCAGTCATATTTCCAAGTTCAAAATCAGTACAAACTGAATTATTAATAAAAACGAATCCCATATGATAATTATACTCATCATAAACAGGATTTGATTGCAAATTTCCAATCTGGGAATTAATAACATTCAAATTTTTATAATTATAAACTGTCACGGCAACCTCCGAAGAAGAGGTAGGATGTGCAGTGAATTTTGAATTGAGAACTGTACAATCACCAACATTTGTAATTATCTGTGCCATGTTTGCAGAATATGCATTAACCACATTGGTATTGTTTACAGTCAATGATCCCTCATTGAAAATTGCGGCCATGACAGTCCTCATATTATTAAATGAGGAATTGTTTACAATCAACTCCCCCTCATTGTTTATTACACCCAATTGACTGTAGGAGTCGGTTTTACCATTTACGAAATTAATATTCTTTAAAGTCAATGATGAGTCACGACTGACCTTAAAGAACCAATATTTATTTTCACCGTTGATTGTCGCTTTGGACTGGCCTTCAATGGTCAAATGTTTGTTAATTGTAATTCCAGTATTTGAAGTTCCCTTATATGTTCCGTCCCTTACTATAATCTTAGAATTGTTATTTGCAACACTAACAGCAAACCCCACTGATGCGAATGGAGATTCAGATGTACCATTTCCTACAAAATCATCACCGTCACCACTCACATAATATTCATGGACTTCTTCAACAGGAGTGTCGAAATCATCCCCCAAAACTGTTTCAGGACGATTTAATGAAGCAATTTCGGTCTGATTGGAATCATCTGCACTTACTACTGCCATTGAAGATATCAAAACAAATGCCAATATTATAAGCATACATTTTTTATATGAAATCATACCACCTCTTTAATTATACTTTATAAAATAATCAAGCATGTTATATGTTTTATAAAAAATGATATAAAAAAGTTTTTATTAAATATCAAATTCAATTGAAAAAAAGGAAAAAATAGAAAATGAAAAAAATTAATAATTATCTTCATTTTCTTTTTCTTTACGTCTATAACCTATTATTAGTAGAGACAATACAATAATCTCCAAAACAATAAATGCAGTCATTGAAATGCTATTGTCCACCAACTCTTCCAATTTTTCAGTTATTTCATATGATTTGGCCACATCAACATCAGATACTCCTCCAGAAGAGGAACTGGAACCTGATTCTCCAGCTCCTTGAGAACCTCCTTCAGAACTTGAAGAAGCAGCAGCTGCATTTGCAGTCATTCCAACACTTGCAAGATCTGCATTATAGTTGGAACTATTGGATTTGCTTAAACTGTTGGAATTAACGGTACCGTCAACATTGGAATCAACATCAGATTGACCGTCTCTATCAGAGGTTCCTCGAATATTTTGACCATTATACGCATTGTATCCCGGTAAATTCGAATACGAACCCCCATGACCGGTTCCGGAACCTCCAGGACCCAAGTTTGACCCATCACCTGAACCGGAATAACCGTTTCCATTACCATTGCCGTTTCCATTACCGTTACCATTACCATTACCATTGCCATTACCATGCCCACCGATTGAATTGCCGGTAGAGGTACTTGTACCTGTGGAAGTAGGATTTGATGTGCTTGAACCCCCTGGAGACGGTTTTGAACCACCAGGGTTTTCAGGAGTAGGATTGATAGGTTCTTCAGGACCAGGAACAACAGGATCTATTGTGACCTCAGGAGGCTCCCATTTTACCCATTGCCTATGCCATGGTTTAAATACATTATTATTAACATTCCAAACTGAATTATCAGGCCCGTCATATCCTGTTGGAGAAATGCCCCAATAATTATATCTCATATCAATGGAGTAACTTCCACCCATTGAATGGATAGTTGTATATGCCGGAGCAAAATTGTTTACAATGTTGCAGTCATGTATATTCATATTTCCTGAACCAACATTAAATGCACCACCCATGTTCAATGCTCTGTTATTGGATATTGTTGAGTTGTAAACATTGAAAGCATCCTGAATATGACCATAATATCGATAGGAATCATATTCTATAGCTCCACCATACCTAGCAGTGTTGTTTGATATGACCGTCCTCATTATCAAGAAGTTTTTAGCCAAATCTAATGCTCCACCACTGATTCCGGCGATATTTTCCCTAAATGTTGAGTCCAATATCTTACCGTCATTGGCTTTGGCATACAATGTTCCACCATCGGTGGTAGCCTGATTATAATAAAATTCAGAGGATAAAACATATAACTTATCATATGTACCGTAAACCACTCCACCATCATAATCATTATAATACTCAAAGTAATCCAAGTCAACTGAACCTAAAGCACGTCGGGTATCATTTGCCCTATTATTGAAGAAATAACAATTTTCCAAAATTAAATCCACATTGGAATTGAAATTAGATTGGGATGTGAAACTGTCACATTGTGTTGCTATCACTCCTCCCCTTTGAGCGGAATTATCGCTGAAACTTGAATCTGAAATGGATACTGAAGTGTTATTGGTATAAATAACCCCACCGGAACCAATTGGAGATTCACATTCGGAACTCTGCTTATGATGATTTCCGTCAACAATAGACCACATGACTGTTGATAGCCTAATAGCGCAATAGTCAAGAGAAGTCAATGCAGTATTGTGATTGAATATTGAATTTTCAATAGACAAATCGCTTTTGGAATCTGTATATATAACCCCTCCATGAACGCCCTCATTATCATAGAACAATGAGGAGTTTATGTATGTCTGGCCATAATCTGCAATTACTCCTCCCCAATGACCTAAATTGTTATAGAATACACTGGAGTCTATTACAAGATTTCCATTATTTAAAATTGCCCCTCCTTTTCCAGTGCCACTGCAATCAAGAGTGTGAGCTGTTTCAACATCACCTTCACGATTATAAGTGACATTATGGTCAAATACAGGATTGGAATTATCATAATAAGATGAGGAATTGCAGATTACAGAATTGTTAATGTATAACTTACCATTATTCACAAATACTGATCCTCCATCAACATTATATGCATTTTCAATTATGACACCTGAAATTGAAAGAATACCTGTTTTACCAATATCGAATAACTGTTTTAAATTAGCATTTATTGTTACCTTGCCAGGATTCATTGCAATAACCGTTAAATTTTTATCAATCCGAATGTCGGAGTCGACATAATTTCCATCCATAATATAGATTTTACAATGATTTAATGCATTTTGTACAGCTTTTGATAGTGTTGCATATGGAGCGAAAATTGTTCCACCCCCAGTTATGTCACTACCGTTTTGTGAAACATAGATATCCATAGGAGCATTCGTATGCACGATATCATATAATCCATAAACTGCAAAATCAGAACGTTTTGAACCATTTGAACTGACTAAAAAATTCTTAACGACTGTATTGAATAAATCAGGAGTTGACATGGAAATTACAGCATAATCATCCGCATTTTTAGAAAATGCAACAATATAATTTTCACTGACAATATTATTTGATGAACCATCACCGTAATATATTGCTGTTTGATTTGTAACATTTCCAGTTCCAACAATCTCAACATTGTTAAAACTCATTTCACCGGATTTCACATTAGATGCATAATAGCCAAAAATTGAATCTGCACTGCCGGCCAAATTGTTATTCATGATTTTATCCTGATTTGAATTTATTGAATGAATAAAGATTAAATCGTTTGAGGTTGCATTCATATCATTATTCTCAATCAACAAATTATATCCGGCATCATTCACGATGATTTTGGCAATTTCACCAGTGATTTCAAAATTATTATCCCTTATTGTATTGGATTCTGTTTTATTCAATACTATTGCGGAAACATTGGTTGAATTAATGTAAATCACATTATTAATGAATAAATTATTTTCACCTTCATTTATACTCAAAATATTTGAAAGGGACGAATTAAACAGGCTATTCATTATGACGACATTTGAAGCATTATTCAATTCAATTGTAGAATTTACAAGATGCATATCATAAATTTTTATATTTGATGCATTCCCATCAATTATCAATGAAACTGTTGAAGGAATCTCCATATCATATGATGAAATATCAACCGGCACGTTGATTTTCATTATTTGGCCTTTTGTCAAATTATTCAGCAATAAAATACTATTCGGCATTACCATATCTGAATAAAATTTTCCTTCATCATCGAAATAGATGTCATAGTTATTGTCATCAATAATGTATGAGTTTGAAGACACATCCAATTTGCCGTCATCTGTCATATTGACCACATCTATCGGGTTTGTTACATTTGAATAAATTACATTGCCGATTATTGCAGTGTAATTTGTATCCTTAATGATTGCTATTGCTGAGTTTCCAATACCCAACACATCAGAAATTCCCTGAATTTCAGATAAATTTCCTCCATAAATTGAAATATCATTATTTTCGATGGAAATGTTATTGGACATGTAGGTAGCAATACCATAAACTCCATTACAATCACCATACAGATGATTATTTGAAATGGTTGAATTATCTACCATGTGGAATTCAATTAGGTATGCCATTTGCTTACTGTGAATTACAATTTCATTGCATGTAACATTTAATCCGGAAAGTTTTCCAATTAAATTTGCAAATGCGATACCGTAGGCATAATCATCCGAAATGATATTTATCTTATTGGAAATAAATTCGCTTTCAGACAAGGAATCTGTGTAAATTGCCTCAACAACACCACTGGAAATCATGATAATCGTATTTTCCAAAACTGAAAATCCGCTAGATAATTTTTTATTCATGAATCTGGTGGTCGGATTGAATGCAGGTGCATTAATCGCATAAGTATAGTTAATTTTGGAATTTACATAAATGTCATTGTGCGAAATTATCGAATTTTCACAAACATCCTGAATAAGAATCGCAGAGTTTGACAAGCTGCCCCTTCTGAATATTTCGGTAATGCTGTTGCGAGTGATACTTACATCATTAACATGATTTAAGATAATCGCCTCCTTATCATAATTAACAAAATTAAAATCCCTAACCAAAGATCCGTCAGAATCAGGTTCAAATGTAAGAGTAACATTAAATAGGAGGTTATTCATCCTGTTACTGATTACATTGATTTTGTCATTAAAGAAAAGATTTTTATTTGTTAAAAATGTTAAAAATATTACTTTAGTCTTATTTTCTGGGAATTCATAAGTCAAATAACCATTTTTATCAAAATATTCATAAAAATTGCCGTCATTGACTATGATTGCAGTTGAATTCAGGATAATTCCATTAACCATGTTATCCAATTGAGTGTTGGATAACGGATCGGTCACCTCCACATTAATACCTTCGGTTTGATTGGTTTCAATTATATTATCTGTAATAACAGTATTGTAAACCAGACCATTTACTGAAATACCATAACTTTCACTAGTTATCCTATTATTAGTAATGGTGTCGTTATAATATCTGCTTCCACCATTTGTACTTCCAGGTATCGCAATACCTATACTTTTGGTATTGACAATATTATTATCTATGACATCATAACTTCCCAATACAGAAATGCCTTCATCATGATAGTTCTTAATACTATTATATGTTACAGTATTGTGATCACCCTTAACGTTTATCCCAATACCATATCCTTTAATATTAATCCTATTGTCATGAGCATAAACATGATTGGTTATTGTCATACCTGAAGTAACATCGGTAAATGTTATACTATTGTCATGTACTTCACAAGACTTTCCTACACTACCTGAAGCCTGAATACCGACACTAAGACTTTCTCCACTAACATTATTATCATGGACGGTAAAGTCACCGCCGGATACTGAAATACCAATGGCGCTTCCTTGTACAACATTTCCATAAACTGAAACATTTTCCCCACCAAGGTTAATTCCATATGACCCTTTAATAATAGTATTATTTGCAATAACCGTACCATCATGACTGGCGTATTGTGCCTGAATGATTATAGACATCGGCATTGTACAATACCCCTTCAGATAGTTATAGGAAATTATGTTGCCTTCACATAATGGAGACCCAGAATAATCAGCATGACCAAAAGGATTAAAATAAATTAGATTTGTAACGGATAACTCCGAATACGACAATACTTCAAGACTATTATGGGAAATCAGGTTATTGTGACACTGCCCCATAATTATGTTGCAAGTAACATAAGTCTTCATGTCATTGTAAATAATCCTATTATTACTAGACCAGCCCATAGGCATAGCATAAACTCCACCAGTATTTGCAACCCTTATCGTATTATAAGAGATAAGGTTATTATTTGAATTGGATAACCAAATACCATGTAATTGGCCTACGGTTACACCCCTAAGTGTTAAAGTGCCTTTAGTATTGTTAATAGTAAGATTTGTAATTGTTGAACCGTCACTACCTTTAATTAAATGAATAAAACCATTAGATATTTCATCATTTGAAGAAATCGGCATCAATGTAAGTTGGCGATCAATAACAAAAGCCCGACCTGAAATATTTCCGATTTTTAATGTATCTCCACTGGAAATATCCGAATCATCCCTGATTTTACCTGTTCGAATGTCAAAATAACTTTCATAGTTATTTTGAGTAATCTCAAACGTTCTATTCTGAGCGGAAATTACATCCTGAGTATCATCAATAGTCAGCACATCATCCGATGTTGAATCCGGAATTTCTTCTGGAACAATGGTTGAATCAGCAGATAACAAGCTTTTATCATCAATATCCGTTTCATTAGCTGCAAAAGCAAAATTTAAAGATAACAATACAAAACAAATAAATATTAATGTAATAACAATATTCTTTTTCTTGATTATTTTCACCTCCTTTTATACCAATTGATAAAAGTAGTCAAATTATATTGAAGAAATATAATCAAAAATTGACTATAATAATATATTCAAATAAAAGGATATTTAAAGTTTGTGAAAAAATCAAGTTCAGTTGATAAACTGTTAAAAAAATAAAAAAAGTAATAGAGATTAAAAATCTCTATTTTTTAACGGTAATTTTAACTGATTTTGCAACTTTATTGTAAAGGTCGTTTCCAGCAAAGTTAACTTTAGCTGTGTATTTGCCTTTTTTCTTTAAGTTTTTGATTTTAAAGGTAGCTTTACCTTTAGCGTTGGTGGTTGCTTTGTAGGTTTTACCTTTAACTTTTAAAGTGAGTTTAACTTTTTTGATTGCTTTACCTTTACTGTCTTTTAAGACTACAGTGTATTTTTTGGTTTTGACTTTAGCCTTGAAAGTTTTCTTTTTAGCAGTTAATTTGGCAGCTTCTTTGTTGACTTTAATGGTTGCAGTTGCAGTTGTTGCAGCATAGAAACTGTTACCATCGAATTTTAAAGTCATATCATAACTGCCTGCTTTTGCAGCAACCACATTATAGGTGATTTCACCTTTATCATTGGTAGTTGCAGTAGTGGTCTTGCCGTTAAAGACAATAGTTACGTTTTGACCTGCTAAAGCATTGCCGGCATTGTCTTTTAATACGATATTATAGTTGTAACCTGATTTTGCTGCTGAAACCAAAATGCTTATTGCAGGAGCAACGAAAGCAGCTGGTGCTTTTTCAATGGTAAATGCCTTATAAATAGATTTATAAGTGTAGTTATCATCACCATCAAATTTAATTTCAGCAAGATATTCCTCAGGAATGACATTAATGTTAAATGCCACATTACCAGACTCATCAGTAGTGTTAATGAATGTTTGACCAGCAACTAATACTTTAACTGTCTTATTAAATAATTGACGGCCGTATTCATCTAAAAGTTTAACTACAAACAGATCATCAGTGCCATAAACTTTGGTAAATGAGTTAGCGGCGATGATAACTTTGAGTTTATCTGTAGGAGCAGGAGTGTTTCCTTCAGCAGTTACATTACCTAATCCAATAATGGCGTCATCACCTGCACCAACATTACTTGTCATTTGGTTATCTGAGATAGTACCGTTATTGTCACCTAAGTTAGCTGCATAATCACCAGTAGTATAAATGACATTGTCAGTAATGGTGAAATTACCTTTTTTCACAACTATACCTGCGGTTTCAGTTCCCAATTGATCCCAAACAAATTTATTACCTTCATTTGAAGCATCGGAAATGATGGTGTTATCATTAATAGTTATTTCATCAGTAAAAGCACCAATACCAATAGTATGATTACCACTAACTTTAATCTCATTGTCTTCGATTTCTGCATCATTTCCACCCACTTCAATACCTACAACATAGTAAGCTTCACCAGTAATATCATTTTCATAGATAGCTATATCAACAGGTAAATAATTCATTCCGGAGTAAATTGGGTAAGCGGAATTAGAAGCAACAGCGTTTATTATATTATTTGCAATTTGACCTTCTGCAGTTCCTTCAACATCAATACCACAAACATATTCATCAGAAGTTACAGTAATATTATTTTCGGAAATAATGAAACCTTCATCATTAATAATAATAGCATAAGTATAACCTGCACCATTTACAGTAATATTGTTGTATTCAATGCAAGGGTTTTCAGAATTAAAAATATCCACACCATAAATAGTGTTCTGACTATCGCCTCCATTAACGGTTACAGTAACATTATTATAATCAAATATTACATCATCACAGCCGACTAAAACAATACCTTCACTGAAAGAATCACGACCAGCAGCCCAGTTTACAGCAAAAGTAGGAATAGCAATATCAAAATCATTATACTTAATCACAGCATCACTGTTTTTAACAAAAATACCATAAGCATGAGTATTATTAGAGGAATCATAAATTGGATTACCCCAATCATCATAGCCAATGGTTACGAATTGATTATCAACCTTACCAGAGAATGTAACATCATTATTGACAATAGTTAAATCATCAATTTCCTCAGCAACAATAGCATAGTTATCAACTTTACCACTGTTAGCATTTACAACAATTATATTCTTTTCGATGCTTACTTTATCATTTGTAGAATCAACATTGATACCAATAGCGTTAGAAGAAACAGAGTTATTATAGATTGTTGCATTTCCTTCAATTACTTTGATAGCAGAGTTAAGAGTGCCCATACCATCCCAAATTGAGATATTACCTTCATTGGAAGCTAATGCATTGATAGCATTGTCCTTAATTGTTACATCAGAAACTTTAGTTCCAACACCAATAGTGTGATTACCGTTTACATCGACGTTATTATGTTCAATTAAAGCTTTTTTAGCAGCAATTTCCAAACCAACAACATAATATGCTTCAGCTTCAATATCATTATTAGTTATATTAACATTAACCTCCCCTGAAATCATACCAGTGTAAATTGCATAAGCAAATTCACTAGCTTTGAGAGATATATTATTGCCATCAATTACACCTTTAGCAGCACCTTCAACATCAATACCGCAAGCATATTTATCAGAACTTACAACAATATCATTTCCAGAAATATTGAAATTATTATCATTTATAATGATAGCATAAAGATAACCAATGGATTTAAGAGTTACATTGTTATTTTTAATATCAGGATTAGCAGAGTTCAAAATGTCAATACCGTAAACAGTATCCACACTAGACCCATTGTTAGTGGATATAGTGACATTGTTGTCAGCTAACTCTAAATCATCACAACCGACCAATACAATACCTTCACTGAAAGATTCACGAGTAGCACCCCAGTTAACAACAAAAGTAGGAATGGCAATATCAAAATCATTATTCTTGATTACAACATTACTCTTTTTAACATAAATACCATAAGCACAAGTATTATTAGAAGTATCATAAATAGGATATCCATAATCAGTATAGCCAACGATTACGAATTGATTATCCACTAAACCAGCGTAATTTACATCGTTGTTAATAATTCTTAAATCATCAACTTCTTCAGCAACAATAGCATAGTTATCAACTTTACCACTGTTAGCACTCACACTGATAGTATTATTATCTAAAGTAATTTTTTTAGATTCTTTAACAACTTGAATACCAATATTTGTTGAATAAATAGCATTTTCCTTAATTGTTGCATCAACATCGTCAGCATAAGATTTTACAGTGATTGCCATAGAGCTTCCTTTAGGAGTTAATGAGTCTCCAGTTTCATCAACACCCACGTTGGATCCAAAGTTAAAAATAGTATTATTGAATACTAATCCTTTTTTAGAGTCTCCTCTTAAACTTAAAGCAATGCCATAAGTATAATTACCGACTGTAGTGATTACATTACTATCAATAACTGTAGTATCTTCAGCAAATTCCATACCACAAGCCATATAAGCTTGTGCAATTATTTTGTTGTTTTTATAAGTTACATCACTAATAGGAGCTGCCCATGCATAGGAATAAAATCCATAAACTGCATCTGAAGCCTCAACGAAAACTTCATTATCGCTTACATTACCATTACATGAAAGATGATTAAGTGTAATAGCATTAGAATAATGTTCAGAAGTTACATTAAAGTTATTATTTGATATAGTAAAGTTGTCTGCAGCAAAGGCAAGGGCATAAGTACAATTATGTCCTTGGACATTAAATGTATTTCCAGCAATTACAATATTTTTGGAAGTGATTGGATATGTAAAGATTAGATTATCATCATCATCCCAACCATACTCATAACTATTTTCATTAGATTTTACAGCAAGTGCATAAATGCTGTCTGGACTAGTTTTTCCTAATGTAAAAGTGTTATATCTTAAATTTACTTTGTTATCAACGAATTTAAGATTTTCACAGAAAAAGAAAACAATACCTTCAGAATATGTTGTATATGGCATAGTCATATAATTTATTTCAACTGAAGGAATAGCAATGTCAAAAGTATTCCCTTCAACTGTAATATTTTTAGAAGCTTTTTTAGTATTAGAATCTCCTTCTACATAAATCGCATTATTAATTGTAGTTCCATTAGTATTTCCAACATAGGTAATTGTATTTTTAAGAATTTTTAAATTTTCAACAGAAACAGCATATATTGCATAACTGTTTGAACCTTCAATAGCTGTGAAATTTATATTACAATTTGATATAGTTACATTAGAAACATCACTAATTGTAAACAAAGAATAATCTGAACCAGTTAACTTAAATCCATCAATTGCAACATTATTTGCATTGATAACAAAACTTACCCCTTTGAATACAGCATCATTAGTAGTTAATTTAATTGATTTTCCAATAGTTATATAATTTACATCAACCTCACTGAAATCTCCTTCAAATTGCAACTCATCAGCTGTTACTGTATCCAATAATGTACCCTGATCATCAAAATAATCATGGAAGGAACTATTAGTTACAGTTGCACTTGAACCAACAACATTTGAACTTTCATCATCAACACTAAGTGCTTCGGTGTCTTCCCCAACACTTAGAACGTTATCATCAATAGCCATTTCATCATCCACTTCACCTAAAGTAACATTTCCATCAGCAGCAAAGCTTGTACTTACAGCAAACATTAAAACGCAAAGCAAGAGCAATGAAATAAGCAAACTCTTTCCTTTAATAATTTCACCTCATTTATAAATGATTAATTATAAAAAAATATAGTCGAATATTTTTAAAAATATAAGAATAAAAAATTGACTACAGTTTAAAATATTTAATTAAATATATTTAAAAGTTATTAAACTAATATTGAAAAAAAAGTAAAATGAAGGTGAAATACCTTCATTTTTTAATTTTAATAGTATTTTTTATAGTGCATCCACCATAACTGGAAGTAATGGTGAACTTACCCACTTTCAAATTCTTAATTGATACAGTAGCAACACCCTTTTTATTGGTTTTGGCGGTGTATTTTTTGCATTTAATCTTAAAGGTCACTTTTTTACTTTTAACTGCTTTTCCGTTTTTATTAACTACCTTAACTGAAAATTTGATTCTTTTAGCCTTTTTCTTAACGATATTTTTTGCTGACAATGTAGGTTTGAAAGTTAACTTGTTTGAAACTTTATCTCCCTTAAATTCAGCAGTTATTGTATAAGAGCCAGTTTTCAATTTGATGGCTTTAGTTGCATAACCATTCTTATCAGTGCTAACCTTGTAAGTTTGACCATTGACTTTGATTGTCACAGTATTTCCTGCACCAAAACTACCGTCGGACCCTTTAACGCGAACCTTATATGTTATTGTGTTTCCATAATATACGACCGCATTAGAGCTTCCAGACAAGGAAGAAAGCACATTCACTCTCGCACTGTTTTTGGAGTCATAATACTGTTCATCACCAACAAATGAAACTGAAATGCTGTAAGTTCCTTTAGATAAAATTGGCATTGTTATTTCACCTTTGGAATTTGTAATCAATTGGTAGTCACTTGAACCGATTTTAACAAAGACTAATTTATTGGATACTGCCTTACCATATTGGTCTTTCAATATGGCTAAAACCCCATCAGGATAAACATTAGAATTTAAAACAATACTTGTTTTAGTAAGCCAATGTGCAGTTAGATTAGCTGTTCCGGATACGGAGTTAAAGTAATTCGGATTGTCAATCTTTGCAATGATTTTAGGATTATCAGAGTATATTTGAGGTATTTCACCATTTAAAATTGCTGAACCGTCCTTGTCAGTCATGGTCTTACCAATATAGATTAGGGTTCCGTCATTGACCCAGAACTCAACGGATATGCCGGAAACCCCTTCGCCTAAAATATTTTTAACGAGAGCTTTGAATACTGCATTTCGAGCCACTGCTCCAGTAACATTACTTACCAAAACAGCCAGGTCCCCGTTGCCTACAGTAAGCAATGCGGAAAATTCAGTTAATTTATAGTTTTTGGCGTGTACCTTTGCATATATTGTATAAGAGGCAGGAGTGAATTCAGCAAAATTGTATTTGAATGTAGCAGACCCACTTTTAATTACGCTAGCTCCGACAACATTTCCATCAACATCCATGAATTCCACATTTGCATCTTCTAAACCGCTATCGGAAGTATTGAAAACAAATGTTCCTTCTTCTAAATACTTAATTTTGATATCTTCCAATTTTCCAGTCACCAGATAATTATAGTTATCTTGAACAAAATTATCTGATGTGGCATTTACCGCATCATCCCCTATTCCGAACTCTGACTTCAAATTATTATCGCAAACAGTGTTGTTAACTGCAACATCATCGATGCTTATTGCATAGCCTGTTCTAGATGTGATTTTATTGTTGGTAATGTTATTGTAGGATGAATTTGCGAAAATATAAATTCCTGCATTACCTTCCGGAATACTGTCATGATTATTAAATCCTATATTTTCACCGGTACCATTGGCAAAGATAGTATTTTCAAATATCTGGTTGTTTGCAGAGTTTGAAAGTGCTAATCCATAAACCAACTTACCATTCATGTCAAGATTGTTATTGCTAATTATATTATTGTTTGAGCTGAAAATTTCCATTCCATATATGACATCTGAATTCAATAAGAAAGTATTTTTATTAATTGTGGTATATTGAGGAGTTTCAAGATTTACTCCATAAGATACATTATTTGATTTTGCATTAACTGTATTGGATGTGATAAATGTATCTCCAGATTCATGTCCTATGACAAATCCTTCAGTGAAATATGTTCCTTCAAGGATTATGTTATTGTTGATGAATTGAGTATTTGTTGCACCTTGACCTTTAGGGGCATCATGACCCTCATAATAGCCTAAAACTCCCATACCATAAATGTAATTATCATTACCGTATACATAGACATCATTTTTTGAGAAAACATTATCATGAGAATTATAATATAAATCTATTCCAACCAAGGAGTTTGTGGATTCATTAGTACGTAATGTCCTGTTTAACTTAGATGTTACATTTACTTCATTTTCAGAAACGGTACTTCCAGAAGCATAAATCATCAAGATTCCATAGGTTCTAAAGATTCCAGTAACAAAATGGTTTCCATCAAAGCAATTACCGTCAAGACAATTCTGGTTACCGTCAAGACAATTGCCATCCAAACAGTTACCGTCAAGACAATTCTGGTTACCATCAATACATGTCTCACCTCCTGAAAGAACATATGCATTGCCAGTTCCTAAGGTCACAATAGTATTGTTAATGAAATTGCAGTCTTCTACAGTATGTGCCAATAAAGTATAGGTCAAATAATTACCGCTTGAGAATAATTTATTGTTTAATACATCAACACTACTTGATTCGACTACATAAATCGCATAAGCCGCATTAGGATCCCATACTTCAATATCACAATTTTTAATAGTTGCTCCAAAGACCTTATAAACAACTATACCCCATGAATTTACTCTGCTAGACTCATTGTTTATTATTTTTAAATTTTCAAGCCAAACGCTATCAGAAGATACCCTAAAAGTAGTGTTATAAAATGTTGCATTTGCACCATTTATTTTAACTTTTGCATTTACAATAATTATTTCATTTGAAAAGTCCCCTTCAAAGTTCAATATGTCTCCATCTTTAATATCTGATTTAAATGCACCATTTTCTTCCAGATAATCCACATATAAATTAGAAGGAGTAACTGTATAGACTGTTCCATCGAAGTTGTAAATTGGTTTTGTAGGGTCATATTCTCCTTCAGGAGTAACAACTATTCCTCCGTTTTTTGGTATAGTATTTGAACCAATTACATTAACTGAATCCGCATTTGCATCCCTTGCATCGATTGCATATTTATTTCCAGTGAAGATATAATTGTTTGTAATGGTAATGTTTCCAGGCATTCTTTTTGAGCTTAATTTCTGAATTAAAACACCCACTCCAGATTGGCTTGTAATATTATTTCCAATTATGCGAAGATTATATGAATATGTATTATATAGAATTCCAGAACCTGAAAGTGTTGAAATTTTATTATTTCTTATATCGATGTTGGATCCTTGTGGATGAATACCTGTTCCCCTATATGCCACTTGTACAGTGTTATTTTCAACAATTGAATTGTCCAAAACAGAAATTGCAGAACCACTGGAAAGTATTCTTGCATTAATTATAGTATTGTTAACTATTATTGAATTGGAAGCTCCAACAATACCAATATCCCCACCAACTTCAATGGTAGGATGATTATAATCCGCCCCAGTTAAATTTATAATCCGATTATTGATAATCCTATTACCTACATTTGATGTAGAAATTCCCCTAAATGCACCAATAATCCTATTGGAATCCATCGTATTGTTTGAACCCATAATCTGAATACCATATGCCCAAGAAGTGGGCAAAACATTATATTTTACAGTGTTATTGTAAATTACATTAAAATTGGATTCACCCCCTTTCAAAGGCCCTCCAGAGTAACTTGACAAATAAATTCCATTGGCATCATCACAGCCAATATAATTACTGGCAATATAATTATGATGAGCACCTGAAACAAGGAATGGAGTTGTTGACCTAGTTCCATGACCATAGGTTATTCCATAAGCATTAAGACTGTTATTTGTTATATTATTGTAATTTGCCTTGTTTGCAATACATACAGCATAAGAAGACACACCCGTATTGTTTATAAAACAATTTTGAATAGTACAATAGCTTACTCCATTTAAAAATATTCCATATGTTGTTTCTTTTGTATTGAAAATGTTCAATTTTGAAATAGAACTTCCGGAAGCCCCATCAGAAAATGTAAACATACAATTAGAAAATCTGACATTCTCTTTTCCAACAACATTTATTGATTTTTTAAAGACAAAATTAACGTTGGAGAAATCTCCATCCAAGTTAATTGTATCCCCTTCATTAACTGAAGAATCTTTTAACTCACCACTATTTGCATCAAAATAATTATAGTAACTTGTTTGATTTACAGTGTGAGAACTAGAACTTAAGATATCCTCATCAAAAGTCAATACTTCTTTTGAATCAGAAATGTCACTAATAGCTTCATCAATTCCTACCGTGTCGTTTGTATCGTCAACAGCACTTACTGCAGTTACTGACACGAATAAGAGTAATAAAACTAATATAAAATTAATTTTTTTTATCATGATATACCTCTTTTACATAAATAATTTATACTATTATTATGTATTGAAATAAAGTATATTTAAAAATTACTAAATTTGAAAAAAATAAAAAAAAGTTGATGATTAATTAGTAATCATCATATTCATCTTCATCATTTCTTGCATATCCGACTAGGAATATTGCAATTAAAACAATTATTGCAATGATGACAAAAATCGGCATGCTTGATTCGGTTGCGCTTGCGGATTTTGATGCAGATTTATCTGACAATTCATATGCCTTAGCACCTGATTCGCCAGCACCACCGTCAGAAGCAGAACTTTCAGAACTTGAAAGTTCACTGGCAGATCTTGCATCACCACCTTCTGAAGCATCTGCACCCACAGCAGTTCTTCCACCATCACTGCTGCTGGATTTATCATTTGATGTTCCATTTACCAACTGCTGCGCATTGGAATTTTGATTTCCTGCATTTGAAGCACCATTGCTTGAACCGCCTTGCTGTGAGTTGGAACTTTGGTCCTCCTCAGGCATCTGATATAACGGATCGGTATTGGTTGCCTGTGCAAGAATCTCTGCGAATTTTTGCTTTTGAGCCGGAGTAAGTGAGCTCATTTGGATTAGCTGCGCATTGAATGCGAGGTTCTTACATGTGTGGTGACAACATGCTACACCATATTTGTTTACATTATCCATATATTTGTCAACCAAATCCTGAACTGCCTTAGGATCTGCATTCCATGTTCCCTGGTCTGCAAGATAAATCATCCATGCAAGTGATGTCTGATAACCTGCTGCAGTGGTTGCGCTGTTGACATAGCCGTCCATACCCAACAGTTCATTGGCCAATTGATTACCTAATTGTGAATCAAGATTGTTTCCACTTACAGTTAAACCTCCAAACATGTTTTGGAATCTTGCCGCATAGGAGTTCATTCCAGCACCACCACCTGTAATGAGCGGCATGTAATATTTAGGGTTCAAAAGCATTGTCCTTATTTCAAACTCGATTTCCTCTTCATAGGTTCTTGCAATATAATTGTTTTTGCTTCTTATATCCACAAATGAAGTGTCCGGTCTTGACTGACCTGACCTTTCCTTCAATACATTGGCTGCATTATATAATCCGCCAAACCAGTCATAGTAATCATCTGAATCAAAGAGTCTCCATGTACTGTCAAAGTTCTGAGTAATCAAATCAGTCCTGTTGAGCAGATATATGAAGTTATCCTTCTGATTTGTTATTACAATATTGCCTTTATCGTCTATTGTCCATGAATAGGATACCCTTGAGAGATATACGTCCATTGCAAACTCATTGACAGTATTTATATCCCAATCGGCGGTGTTCGGTATGAGTGTTGACATACCGGTTCCTTCAAGGACATTGCCCGGAAGACCGAACAGCCTGTCAAGTGAAGGGTTTTCAGCATAATGCTTTTTCACAAAGTTGTTGCTTGCATTTTCGCCTTCAGCAAAAGCAGCGAATTTTACCGCTTTCAACATCCATGTGAGCCAATCCTTATTGCTTGTAACGATACTTGCAAACACATCAATTCTAGGTCTGTTTACAACGCTGCCGTTGGCCAACTTGACTGTAAGCTTATCCAAAGGAAGCATTTCAACATCAATGACCTTACCGTTGTCTGCCCATACAGGCTTACATCCAAGGAAATACAGGAATTCGGCAACACCGATACCTTCAGTTCTTGATATTTCAGTACCCCATAAGATCAATGAAGTCAATTCCGGCCATTTGCCGTGCTTTTCATAATATTCGGACAGGAGCAAATCAACAATCTTGATTGCAGATTCATAAGCTGACTCTGAAGGCATCCTTGTAGGGTCTGATGCATAACCGTCATAACCTGTAGGAATTGAATCCCCATAGGAAGGGTCTGCAAAGAGTCCGGATTTCACATATCCTCCTTCAAGAGCAGTAAATATTGCATTCCATTCATTGTTGTTTTGAATATTGACAATCACCTGTGCGGCGTACAATGTTGAGTTGTATAATGAAGATCCAACTGGAATTCCATATTTCTGTGTCAGTTCACTTATTGAAGAACCGTTTACCAAATCCGTTACATAATCCTTTAGGAACTGTTTGATTGCACTGGCCTGAGTGAGATAATTCAGATTTCCTGAAATGTCTTCATAGAAATTCAATCCTTTCAGTTCAGGATACAGGAGTTCCATGATGTATGTGTAAATCTTGGTCTGGGAAGTTGTAATTGTAATGACCTCTTCCACAAGCTCTTCACCGGTCAATATTTTACCCAAAGTATGTAAACCGTAACTTATGAAATCATCACTCATTGCCTCCAAATACAAATGCAAATCATCCAACCATTGTTCAAATGTTTCAGCATTTGTATAGTTTCTGAAACCTAGGCTTGGAGCCAAATTAATGATTTTAGCCTTATACTCTTCCGCATTTGAAGTTACATTGAGAGCCACCTGATCCTTATAGTATGTAATATAATTATTTAACACTGTGTAGTTACCATATAAACCGGATGTTACCATTGCCGGAGTCATATGGGTAATCAGCAATGCTGCAATCCTGTCACGAGCAACCATTGCTTCTCCAGGGTTTGATACGATATAAGGATATAGGGTCGGATTCAAGGTTAGCTCAAATGTCCAGTCGCCTTCAACAGCACCCAAATTAGTGCCAGGCAACCATTCAAGAGTTCCATGGGTTCCCATATTCACGATTGCATTTACCTTTGCGGTTTGGTCCAACCATTTGTAGAATGATACATAGTATTGTGTTGGAGGCAGAGTCAAATCGTGGTAATTTTCAACTGTCTTGAGCTCTTCCCAACCTCTACTTGGCTGGAATGTCACGAATACCTTACCGAACCACATTCCAGGAACAATCATGTACTGCTCATCGGTACCGTTGTAAACCATTGACGGTCCTAAACCTGAACCCCAATAATCGGTCATGTTTTTAATCAGATTCATTGGAATGTCTTTAATCAGATTACGGAAGTCCCTTGTTGAAATCAATTGGTTGTGTCTGACCAGCTCGTCATAGTTTTCCTCAACATACTGTTTCAGCAAACCGTAAGCCCATGATCCCTTGTTACCCATTTTGAAAATGCGCTCTTCGAGTTCCTGCGGAGTCATTATTTTTCTGATGTCTCCACCAGTATCATATCCTTGCTCATATAACTTAACAATCAAATCATAAGTGGATTGAGTTACATTCAAGTATGAAGCCCCAATTTCAGCCTTACCCGGCGGATAATTGTAAAGTACAATAGCTATGGTCTTGTCAGAATTATTGAAATCCTTTAAATCTGCCCAGCCACAGCTTAACTTGACCATCTTGTCCACACCGGTTTGAATTACATGAGTCTTGCCTGCACCGTCAACATATGATAGGATTACAGGTCCGTAAACACCTTCAAAACTTGGGTAGGTCACTGCATATGTCCATTCGATTTGTGGACCCAATTCAGAATTATAACTGTATTCTGATATATCATTGACACCTTTAAGAACTGCCAAATCTATTTCAGATAAATCAGGTTCCGCTGAACCGTTAGCATAACTTAAAGACCAACTATATAATGAAGTAATCAGTGAAATTCCCAATTTTGAGGAATTTGTGATGCTGTTTAAAATAGAAGACATTGACGGGGTAGTACTTGTCTTGAATACGTTAAAGGCAGGCCTACCGCTTGCGGCATAACTTCTAATTAAGGCATCAACAACATCTCCACCACAATAGTAAGTAGCGATAGCTATGAGTTTTTTATCTGGATTAAGCTTAGCAGTATAATTATTTTCAAAAAGGTTGAATAATTCTTTAGGATTTAAAGTGTGCTCAACCCAATATTGATAGTTCTCATTCATCCAGTTGAGGCTACCGTCAGGGGTTTTAGAATAACCTGGATTTGTTGTAATCCACTCGTGAATCAGATTTGCTTCAGGAACGAGAGTATACATTCCCAAATCCGGATGGTAAAAACCACATTCGGGACTCATCATAGGAATTCCGCCATCGGTTAATGTAGGATTGGAATACTTATCCGGTTCGATTTGATAACAAACGTAATCAAAGTAATTCCTCATGTTTTTAACCAGAACATCGGAATCCTTGATGTCTTCCGCCTGGAAATATGATCCAATGTAGGTATTTTCAATGGTATCATAATAGTTATTGGTTGGATTAGCACCAATAATATGAATACCTGTTGTATTTAATATCTCCTGGGAGTAAACTCCAAAAGTGTATGCAACCTTATAGTTTCTATTAGCCGGAGAGTTTTTCAACAATTCCTTTAGATATGATGCTGTAAACCTATTATAAGCTGAGTTTTCAGCAAACATATCAATGTGGATGTAGTTTGCGTAATCCGCCAGCCATGCCCTTGACTCATCGAAGTTTGTTGTACTGATGTATGCAACACGCCTTGACATGTTCATCAACAGGTCAACCTTTTCGTTGTGTGAAGCATAATCTACTAACAATAATATATCAGGAATGAACATCACATCCTTAATGTCCAATGTACCGCTGTTTTTAGTAAAATCAATGCCTTTGAGATAAATCGGATTGTATGTCAGGTAGGTAAGTTCCAAATTATATATTTGAGAACCTAATCCTGTGAATGTTGCAATACCATTATTATTAGTTGTCTGAGTTGAAATCAACTTATTTGTAGAATTTTCATATAGTTTTACGGTAGCTCCCTTAAGTTCAATTCCATCTTCTGTCCATGTTTTGCCTGTTTCATTGAAAGAATCATAAACGTGAACATTAATTACATTATCCCCTGCTTCAAGGATTCCCTCATCTGATTGAGAAGACTGAACATCTGTAACATCTGGAACTTGCGTTATTTCTTCTAACTCTCTTGGAGCACCCACCACATCAGATATTGTTTCATTATCTCCTGCAAATACACAACTTACAGAAAATACAAGCAATATTGAAATAATTAATGCAAATAATAATCTCTTATCGGTTTTCGTTTTTTCACCTCCTTCATGCCCAATTGAAACATAGCAAAATCAAATATTTACTATAAGTTTAAATTTGATTTGAGAACATATAAAATTAACTAAACTAAATTTTGTTTTCCCATTATTGAAAAAATGTATACACAAAAAAGATACATTTAAATACTTAATAAACTAAATAAAATTTACCACAATTAAAAGAGGTGATACTAATGCGCAAGATAATGATTTTACTAGCCATAATCGTTGTTGGAATGCTCATTCCAGTGGGATTTTCAACCAATGACTCCCAAGTGGTAATAACCTATGGTGAGACAACATATAACAATGCAAATTATAAAACTACTGTAGACACATTTTTTGAAAATAATGCTGGAGGCAATTTGAAAAACATAGATTCAAAAATCATCACAGCTTCAGACGTTAATAAGATTTCAGGTTCAATTACCGGAAAAACCTACTCTTCAGACCAGGTATTTTCATCCGCGCTGGTGAATTTAAAGGAGAACGACAATCTGGAGGTAAGCGTTGACAAATCCAAAATCACAACAATAACCGGAGACATGTACATTTCTGCCCTAAAATCTTCAGGAATTACAGCAGGACATGTTTATGTGACAAGTCCAGTGGAAGCTACCGGTGAATCCGCTCTTGCAGGCATCATGAATTCATATGAAGAGGTAACCGATGTCAAAATTCCAGATACCGTAAAAGAAGCGGCAAACAATGAAATTTATACACAAGCGGAAATTGTCAAAAACTCAAATGTCGATGCCGAGAAGTTATCTGATTTGGTTGATGACGTAAAAGAAGAAGTGAAAGTGAATAATGTTACAAATCACAATACCATCGTGAACATTATCAACAACCATACTGTTACAAACAACATCAACATTACAAACAGCGACATTGAAAACCTTGCAACAAGCATTGAGCAAACACAAAACGTTCAGGGTGACGTAAACACTTACCAAAGCGAAGTGTCTGATGTCATGAACGGCACCAATGCCAGTGAACCAAAAGGACTATTAGATGGATTTTTCAATTAATCCATCATCTTATTTTTTAAATCAATTTTCTCAATTCATTGAGATTAATCTCAATGAACTCTCTATTCTTAGGGTCTGCCAATATTTGATACTGCTTTAGTTTTGTTCGTATGTAAGCCTGCTTCATCAAATTCTGCAAATCCCCAACATCACTATCCAATATAACTTCTAATTTGCCTTTTTGCTCATCATTCATTTTATTCAAATGAGATTCGATTGTCGGTTGGAATTTTCTGACCAGATTGGAATTCTTTTTGGCCATTGCCCTCAATATGAATGACGGAGCCATTGTAAAGAGATGCTGATGCTCTTTTAAATCATCATATGTAATTTCATTTTCCATGATATCTCCCCTAATTACATCTTTTACTTAATAAAAATTATTCATTTTTTAATAGAAACTCTTTTATATTTACAAAATGATAAATATACTTGGTGAATTTTAATGTTAGAACAATATTTACCTTTTATGGGATTAATAATTTTTGGAAATATAGAAAACCTTATCCTATCATCTCAAGGTGTGGTTCAAGGTGTGGACCCTAAGGTTTTAGGTGGGTTAAGCATTATTGCTGTAATTATATGGTTAATAATCGGATTTGTAGCAACTGATCTCGCTATACAATACTCCAATTACATCACATTTATTGGAGGACTTGCAATAGTCATTTTAGGACTTATTTCAGTTAAAGATGCAATAATAAACCTAAGAAAAGCAAAAAGAGGTGAATAATATGGTTAATTTAAAAGATTATGCACCATTTACTGGACTGCTAATTTTTGGAAACATTGAAAACCTCATTTTAGCTTCACAAGGTGCTGTGGCCCATGTGAATCCGATTATTTTAAGTGTATTAAGCCTTATAGCTGTAATCATATGGTTACTGCTTGGAACTTATGGAACAAAGATAGCCATCAAATATGCTGATTATATCGAGATTATCGGAGGAGTGGCAATCATTATTTTAGGTTTAGAATCAATTTTTGAGGCAATGGGATTCATATAAATAATCTCATAATATATGAATAGAGAAAACGAGGTGTAATATGGGTAGAAAAGATATAGGCAATATCGTAGAGATAATGAAAAATGATTTTAAAGCCGCATTTTCAAATCCCATTGTAACAATAGTTCTTATTGCAATAATAATTTTACCGTCCCTTTATGCTCTTTTGAACATATATGCATGCTGGGACCCTTATGGAAATACCGACGAAGTAGAATTTGCAATTGCCAATCTCGATAATGGCACCTCCTTCGAAGACACAAAAATAAATGTTGGAAATGAACTTGTTAAAGATTTAAAAAATAACACCAAATTCAAATGGACATTTGTCACGGAGGATGAGCTGCGAGATGGGGTGCATAAGGGTGATTATTATGCAGGCATAGTAATACCCAAAAACTTGAGCGAAAACATTGTGTCGATTGCGACGGACAATCCAGAACAGGCCAAATTGGAATATGTTGTAAATGTTAAAGCCAACCCTGTGGCCGCCAAATTGACCAACACTGCCGCCAACACTGTCTATACCAATCTTAATGCAAGGATTGTTGAATTTATAAACCTTGCTGCATATGGCAAACTTGGGGAATTGCAGGAAGGTCTTGCTTCAGGAGCAGGGCAGTTATCCGATGGAGGATCACAACTCCAATCAGGTGCAGACCAGGTATCTTCCGGTGCAGACCAAGTCAATGCCGGAGCATCACAGGTTCAAGACGGATCCAAAAAAATTAAACAGGGATCCGATACGATAAAAGAAAAATCAACTGAGATAGAGAAAGGTAAAAAGACTGTTGAAGATGGGTCAAGCACCCTTCAAGAAAAATCGAACGAACTTCAGCAAGGTGCTGAAGAGATACAATCAACTGTTGACCCTTCATTAATACCAGAAGGACCTATAAAAGAATATGCCGAAGGAAATGCCAAAGTTGCAGATGGAAGCGGTCAGATAGCAGAAGGTTCAAGCAAACTTGCAGAAGGTTCCGTAAAATTGGCTGAAGGTTCATCAAAAATCACTAACGGTAGCGTACTGTTAGCTGAAAAATCCGGTGAATTAGCAGACGGTTCCAATAAGGTTGCAGAAGGTTCAGTAACCCTTGCAGCAGGAGCGGAAATGCTTTCCAATGCAGCGGCGCAAGCATTATTCAGCGCATCAGCTGCTCTTTTCTCATCTGCAGATGCACTTTCAAGCATTACAGGAATCAACGAAACATTGCTCGGAGACTATTTCTTCTCACCAGTCAAATTGGAAACAAATGAAATATTTTCAGTGCCTGATTATGGATCTAACGTATCCCCATTTTATATCGCATTATCAATGTGGGTCGGTGCTTTAATTACTTGTGTAATGATGGAACCTAAATCAAGTGTTGGAACCAAATATTCCCCATTTGAAATGTATTCAGGCAAACTGCTGATTTATGTGACAATGAGTATCCTGCAGGCCTGTGTAACTCTGATTGGAGCACATATCCTGGGAGTCTATGTCGATAATTATCCGTTGTTCTACTTATCGGCAATATTGGTATCGGTAGTGTTCATGATACTGATGTATTCCATGATTTCAGCAATAGGAACAGTTGGAAAAGGAGTTGCAGTGCTTCTTTTAGTACTTCAGATATCTGCAACGGGAGGAATTTACCCTATCGAAATCATGGCGAAATTTTTCCATTACATACATCCATATATGCCAATGACGTATGCGATTAATCTATTGCGTGAGGCGCAGCTTGGAGTCGTCTGGTCAAATTACATTCCATCATTGATAATCCTTTTAGTAATTGGAGTTGCAACAGTTATTGCTTCAGTTCTTGTTAAAGAAAAAGCAGACAAACCTTCAAAATACTTTGAAGACCGTTTAGAGGATAGTGGATTATTTTAGAAGTTATTCCAATAACTTCTAATTATTTTTTTAGAAAAAGGTGAGAACAAAATGAAAAAAAAGAGTTTGCTGATAATTTTATTGGTTGCTTGCATGATTTTTAGTGTTACAAGCGTTGTAGCTAGTGACGTAAATGATGCGTTAGCGAATGAAGGAAATGATACCTCTTTAGCCAGTGATGAAAACACTTTTGTTGTCGATAGTGACATTGACAATGTGAAAACATCCAGCAATGTTGAAAATCAACCGTTAAAGGAAAGCAACACAGATGACGGAACTTTCACATCATTACAACTAAAAATCCTTTCAGCAGATGACAGAAGCACAGTCACCCTATACAATGACTACAAGTACAATGATGACTTTAAACTCACTAGCGGAATTTTCATCAATAAGGACATAACCATCGACGGCAACGGACATAGCATTGATGCAATGGGCAAATCCAGAATTTTCAATATCAACTATGGTATAGGCATAAAGCAACACCAAGTTACATTGAAAAACATCAACTTCAAAAATGGACATGCCAATATTTACGGCGGTGCAATTTTAAACTTTGCACACCTGACAGTTGACCACTGTACTTTCACAGGCAACAATGCCGGAACTGCTGCCGGAGCCATTAATTCTTTAGGCGTTTTAAACTTAAAGAATTCTGTATTCAACAGAAATTCCGCAGGAGGAGATGCAGGCGCAGTCTTTTCACTGACATTCCAAAAAAGTCAACTGTTCTTTTACCAATATTTTGAAGGCCGCAATGCAACCGAGGATTCAAACCTCCTTTTTACATTGATGCAGGCACCTGTTGAACATAATAAAGATACAATATCCAACTGTGTATTCACCAACAACATAGCCAACGGCCGTGGTGGAGGGGCAGTATATGCATTCTCTCATATGGATATTAGTTCCTGCACATTCACTTCAAACAAAGCAGGTGAAGATGGAGGTGCGGTATTTGGAAACAAGGATCTCTTCATAAGAAATTCCCAATTCAAATACAACACAGTATCAGAATATGGTGGTGCAGTCTATTTCAGATGCCATGAAGTTGCAGGCAAATATGTAAACGGCAAATGGGTTCCAGAGGTTAAATTCTACAATAACCTAATCGAATCCTCAACATTTCTAAAAAATGTTGCAAAACATGGTGGAGCCATTTATGGATTTAAATACAATGCTTCAGACAAGATACATGGTGCAAAGGCTGTGAAATGTACCTTTGAAGAAAACAAGGCACAAAAAGGCAGAAGTGTATATGGAGGAACAACATCAAAATGTACCTTCATCTACTACAAGGTGACACTGAAAAAGGCCACCGTGAAAAAATCCGCCAAAAAGCTTGTCCTGAAGGCAACTTTGAAGAAAGGCAAAAAAGTGGCAAAGGGCAAAAAAGTCACATTTAAATTCAAAGGCAAAAAATACACTGCAAAAACCAATAAAAAAGGTATTGCCAAAGTAACAATTAAGAAATCTGTCCTCAAAAAGCTTAAGGTTGGCAAAAAAGTAAAATATACTGCTACCTACAAAGCATTTTCAGGAAAGGTAACCGCCAAAAAAACAGTTAAAGTAAAAAAGTAAATGTTTAAACATTTACTTATTTTATTTTTTAGATCAATTTCAGACCATCATATTATCAAAAATACGCTTATTTTAAATACACATTATACTAGTTTTTGGTGATTTAAAGTATCGCTTCATTCATTAAATTAAAGGACCAAATCAAAAGCGACAATCTAATTTGTCAAATCTATATCAAACCACTTGTGAATGAAAAGTTAACAGACAACAGGGTCACTTTGACGTTCCACCCTATTGAATAGCCATTTAACAAATCCGTAGTAAACAAAAGCGAAGACAATCTCTTCAATCGATAATGCAAGCAAAAGACATAATCCAAACGGAAGTACCCCCTTACCTAAAACCAAAACAGCAACCTTCAATCCCAATTTGAATGTATTCAGCACCAGAGGATAATAACTTTTTCCAAACCCATCCACCATTTTTGCGGGAATGGCTGAAAAAGGCCTGGATATGAGGATGACCGCTCCGAAAATAGCAATCCAAAAAATGGAGGTTTCCATATTAACCACAGAAAACGATTGATAGACATAGTCACGCATCAAAAAGAATGCGAAACTGACAATGATGGATGTGGCAAGATTGACCTTAAGCACATAGCGATAAAGGTCCCTTGCCCTTTCGAATTTTTTGGCACCGTACAAATGTCCGGAAACAGACATTAATCCATTACCGAAAGCTTCAGTTGGGGTTTTAAGCAAATCTTCAATTTTGCTGGATACGGAAAACAGCAGCACGCCAACCTGACCCATCTGTTGGAAAAGCAGTGCATTGACGAAAACTGAAACGGAACACCTTACGATATCGTCACAAAGATTAGGAATGCCCACCTTTAAAATTTCATAGATGATATGCATTTTAAACTTGAAATACCTTAAGCTTAATGGAATCTTTGTTCGTCCGGAAAAATACAGAAACAGGAATATGCAAACGGAAAATACTGAAGAAATGACTGTGGCATATGCAGCTCCTGAAACGCCCAACTTTAAATTGAATATGAAAATAGGGTCCAAAGCCAAATTCAAAAGGTTTGAAACAATAATTATGATGGTCGGACTTTTAGAGTCGCCCTCAGACTGAAGGGTATTGCTGAAGAGATCTGATAAGATCAATACGCTTGCACCTAAAAAAAGGGGAAAGAGATACTGCTTAGCCAATTCAACAGATTCTGATACGTCCATAAACTTCAATACTTCATTTAAAAAAAACGCTAAAATTATAAAAGCAACCGAAACGATTATGCTTATTAGAATTCCATGAATCAGCGCGTTGTATGATTCATCATAACTATCATGACCGATAT
>Ga0256407_10001750_pt1 | contig 44180 bp, 28 predicted proteins | sample RumenRJG_04DNA_FD_193489 | JGI IMG/M metagenome (GOLD analysis project Ga0256407, IMG submission 193489) | Bovine rumen microbial communities from Lethbridge, Alberta, Canada - RJG_04 | ecosystem: Host-associated > Mammals > Digestive system > Stomach > Rumen | place: Canada: Alberta...
CGTCATGCGGCGTTCACTCACATGGAGCTTTAATCCAACTTTCGCTGGGCTATTCCCCGACTATGGACAGATTGCACACCTGTTACGCACCCGTGCGCCGGTCGCCGCCAGGAAAAGCAAGCTTTCCCCGCGCTGCCCCTCGACTTGCATGTGTTAGGCCTGTCGCTAGCGTTCATCCTGAGCCAGGATCAAACTCTTCGTTGTAAAAGAATAATATAACTTAGCTCAGAATAATCGAATTTATCAAGTGTAGAAATCTTAGGGAACCTGTTTAATGGGTTAGTGGATTAGGGGATTAGAGGATTAGAGGAAAACCGCTAACCGCTAACCGAAAAACCGCTAACCGTTAATTTGTTCTTGTACTACACTAATTGTATCAATCTTTCAAAGATGTTTTCTTCGGTTTGGCGCAAAAAAATTAGGTCCTCGTTCGAGAATCTGAATTTTAATGTCCGGGCCTCCGGTAGAAAATCGAAACTCACTTGTTTCTCAAAAGCGAGTGCAAAGGTACTGCTTTTTTTTGAATTGACCAAATATTTTTGCAAAAAAATGCACCTAAAAATGCATTTTCTTTGTAACTCGCTGATTATCAGTTGTTGTATTTTTAGCTATTTTTTGACGATTTTGGTAGAATATGCTATAAAACACAAAAAGAAAGACTTTTGCTACGCACACACGATCGCGTACGCGTATATAAGGAACGCGCGCGTGCGCGCAAAACACAAGCATAAACATATACATTGTTAATGTAAAAAAAGATCATTTCCGGAGAAATGACCTTTTTCTGAGTGTCGCTTTGTGCCGTCAGGCATTGCGTCGGCGGTAATACTTGAATCCGAAGAAAGCGAAGGCAAAGAGTATCAGGATCAGCGGTTCACCGACGGGGGTATTGACAACAGCTATTTCTTCTTCATCGGGTTCGTCATCCCAAATATCTTTCTTTGCCCTCTTCGGTCCGAGAGATGCAGGTGAACTGCAGCCCGGCGCATATACCGTGATGTTGACCGTCGGGGTATAGGCAGAGGTGGACCGGAACTGGTACGACAGTTGCATATCCGTACTGAGGGTAGGCGTGGTGCGCCAAGCGGCAGGCGGTGTAGCGGATTGAAAAGCGCACAGCGCGGGCTGACAACTCATTAATAGCCACAAGGCTATAAGCCATTTATATATCCTGTTTCTTGCTTTCATTCTTACCTCACTTTCTGTCCTAACATGGTATATATATGGCCGTCACGGATGATATACACGTGACCTTCCTTAAGGATCTTGCTCACCCGATTGCTTTCCGCCGTATCGATATAGTCGATAGCGGTCGTTATCGGTGCGTCCGGATCTTGCGGACGATATCCCGGGCGACGGATGTAATACCGCCTCTGATGGCTCTTCTCCGGTGTCTCGATCGTCAAGCAAATACCGTCAATGATCATGCGCTCGCTGTTCGTCCACTCGTCGTAGAGCACCAGTTGGCCATTGATATTATTGACACCGGTGAACCACAAGTTGGTGACGGGTTCATAGGGCAGGTCACTGATGAAGAACGATAGCGGAATGTTCACCACTTCTTCACGCAGGTCGATACTCAGTCCGTAACTGCCTTCCGCTGCGTAGATATTAAACGGCGTAGCAGGCGTGCTGGTATTGGAGTAGTTATCGATATTGATGGTCGTCAATACCGCATCTTCTCCATCGCGGATGGTGTTATGGTATCCTTGTCCGATGAGCAATCTCGACGTGCACCGCGGTGAACAGGGGTTCTTGGCCGTAACGGTCATGATACCTCGCGTCAAACCAGAAGTACTGACGCGACGCGGAGCGGAAGCAGGTCGGCTGACAGGGCTTGTTACCACACGGCTCGTATTGAGTCTCAAGGTGAGCGAAGTAGCTGCGTCTTTCTTGAGCACGATCGCACGCATTGGTGGCAGATAGCGTAGCGGATTGGTGATGACGTTATCCGTAGCCTCTGCTGCCGCTCGGCTTACCGATGTATACAAACTCGCACCCGACGGACGCTCATCCATGAAATCAAATCGTCCCCTCAGGCTGTTATCATCGATGAAGCCCCAGATATCGATATAAGCCATGGTCGGGTTTCCAAAGACAAATACGGTGTCGCTGATAGGATTGCCATGCTCGTCATTACCGTTTGTCAAGGTATATTCCGCATACGCTTCGTCAGGATGGTAGATCAACTCTCCGGCTACACCGGGACTTGCCAATTCGTTCCGTTTATCGCGCAGGTGTCCCACATATTTGTCATCGATTCGCTCACCGTAGGTACCGTAGAAATAATAGGTATCATCATTCTTAGGCAGACGCACGATAGGGGTCGCTATACCCTCTCTTGCACGGGCGTAGATGGCGAGACCTTGTCCTTCCTTGAGCGGCAAATCGATCGCATTGGTGACTCTGGACCAGTCGGCCGTAGCGGTACGGGTAGAGTCAGCACCGGTAGCATTGATTTTTTTGGTCTCGGTGTTATACGCGGAGAGCCAGAACGAACCGTTACCGGTCTTGTAACTACGTCCCGAAGCATCGAACTCACCTACTTCCCACAGCGGCGTCTCACCGTTGAGATCGGCTTCGGACATATACAGGTCACCGCTGATCATACCCTTGATTGGAGCGGAACGGAAGGCCCATTTCTTATTCGGGAAATCCATATCGACCACCACATCGGTCTGGTCGTTGAGATACTGCTGCTGTCCGATTGCAGCACCCGGCAGAAAGCGGATGACATTGCATTGGTTGTACTGGAAGCCGACCTGTTTCACTGAGTCGTAGGTGGCAGGGACCGTCAAGTCAGGCAGTTCCGGATAAGGTTTGCCGTCTGTCATGGCCGGTATGATGATCGATGTAGTGGCCAGCGGTGCGAAGCGGGCCGTGGCATGCATAGGCCGGTTGTACTGATCGATACCCATCCAGTTGCCATGCTTGTTCCATTGCGTACTGATCGAGTCTTGCGGATCCCAACGCAGGTAACTCGGAACGACCGCAAGGGTGAACGGCACAGTTCCCACCTTACAACCTCCATCTAAGGTATCCTTGCCGAGAATAGTCTGCAAATCGATAGCAAAGGTATAGTTGTAGCCTTGCTTCATCGTATAGTTGTTGCTACTTGCGGGCTGCAGGATGATATCGTGGCCCTTCAGGTAGTACTCCGTTTGTGGATAGTCCAAATCAGGTACCAACGCCAGTTTATGGAATCCCTCTTGGAAATCGGGATCATCGGTCGTAAGCAGCTTGACGGAAGCGATTCCTATGTTCGGCATGATCGAATCGACCTTAAGCGTTATTTGCTGGTTGGCCATATTCATATCGGCCAGTACAACTACCGGCAGTTTCATCTCGCTCGAGTCGCGGTTCAGTCCGCCTACGATGAGAGGTACCGCGGAGCTGGACTGTGGTTTGAGCTTGATCAGCAGCGGCATCGGACAAACATCCACACTCGAGTGCAGCTTCGTGTCAGTACCCGTACCCAATATCGGGAAGATGACATACTGCACCGAATCGCCTGCATAGACGTTGGCAGTTAGCGTCGGCTTGTAGAGCGTCAGGAATCCTTTGTTGACCAGATCGGCCAATATGTCATACGGATGCGCCGTCGTATCCAGGGTCACACTCTGAGCTTCTTTGATACGCCACATCTCGTTACGGCTGACGGCGGCCAGGTTCGGCGCGAACTGGTTGGCATTCTCGGTGCCCTTGGGTTCGCAACGCAGGATATCTTTCACTACCTTCACGATATCGCTGTACTTATAGCCATAGCGTCTCTTAGGCGAACCGGTCATATCGGCTGTGTCGCCATAGAGCAACCAGTCATTGACGCAGGTTCCGTTGAGGTTGATCGGCGCAACGCTATCGAGATAGAGCGAACCCTTGACGCGCAAACCGATATCGTAGGTTGAGTTGGCGCACAGGTCGAGCGACTCGGTCGTGGGTTGCTCATCACCGTTGAGCTCCAGCACCATCTGGTTGCTTACTTTCAGGTGGCTGGTCATACCGCACAGACTGCTGAGCATGTCCTTATAGGAGCCCGACATATGTACGGTAAAGGTATCGACGACATTTACGTATGCGCTATGTACGACGTACTTGACAGGACGTATGTCACCCTCGAGAATCTCGTAGATATAGCCCTCATTGAATATCTTGTAGGAGGCATCCGTCGAGTGCTTTTTGGAAGAGACATCGAAGGTGTCGATCAATTGGTTCATGTTAACGAAGATCGAGTCCGGATTTGTCGGTTCGTAGGTCTTGCCCGGGATAAAGAGTTTACCACAGATGGTATCGTTATGGGTTTCTTGATCCAGATATCCGTCTATCATATGTACATACGTGACAACTCGATCCTTGTTGACGCTCTTGAGGGTATAATAGACGGTGGTGTCGTTGTAGCCATCACCTACGATACCCTGGTAGTCCACACGCAAGATGACATGCGACGGGAGGTCCTCGTCTGCTTTCTCCTTACAAGCCGTATTGGCCTGATAAGCGATCAACGGCGGTTTGGTAGCGAAGATACACATATCATCGATGATGAAGTCGTTTCCGTCCCAGTCGGATGATACGTTGTAAATGCGTACGCGGAATTGCTTGTAGTCGATATTCTCGTCAAAGACGATCGGGAAGTAGATCTGACTCCACTGGCTCGAGGGCTTGATACCTCCCGTAGTATAAGAGGTGATGTCAACCCAATCGGTTCCGTTGACCGAACCCTGTACGGCAAAGGTGAAGTTCGGGTCCGCCTTACCGGTCTGGCTACTGGGGTTGCACACATAACCGGAGAAGAACATCTTCTGTCCAGAGCACAGATGCGTCTCCAAGGAGAGGGCGGCTACCTGACCGGACGACGACATACCGTCGCAGTAGATCATGTATCCGTTGGAAGCTCCTCCGTGTTGCTCCATCGGACGCCAATAGGACGTGACACCGTCCCCCCAATGACTTGCTGTCGGAATGCGGTTGATCAGTCCGTACTCACCGTGGTTCGGGAAGTCGGAATGGACGTGCAGTCGGTTGTGGGGCAGGTCGGGTGTCTCAGGATAGGTATAGCCGTACGAAGCATCCGCCCACGGCAGCGGGTGAGGATAGATCGTATATTCGGGTCCCGGCCTGTTGTAGTCGAAGTTCAAGCGCTCCAGCACTTCATAGTGCTGCTCTATATCATCGTTGGTGATCAGGGCTTTGACATTACCTGCCTTATCTTTCGTCTCCGCCAACGGACCGTACTTGCCGGGCTTGTGGTATATCAGCTTATAGCGGCATATATTGAACATATATTTACCATCCACCGTTTTTTCATTCACACCCGGTTCACCCGTTGTGGACTGACTTTGCGCGCGCAAACAATAATATACAGTATCGAACTCCTTTCCGTTGGTGATGTTTTCCTTTGCCGGCACTTTCAGGAAGTCGTCGCTCACTGTTGTCGGGTGGTTGCAGACGGAGTATTTCTGGGTCTTGGGATTGTAGGTGTACCATTGGCAGGTAGCATCCCAACCGCCGCACCAGATCATCGTATCTTTACGTGCATCACTCCAACCGCCGTCGGACCAGTGGTCATCGCGCATATAGTAACCTAATAGCGACTCCGACTGTTTCGTCGATACCAGGTGCTCTTTGATGTAACGTTGCTCGGTGGAGAGTAACAACTCGTTGCCGGTAGGAGCCATCATGACGTGATCCTCCATGTATTTCTCGTTCGCCAAGGGGAAGACCTTATTGGTATGTGCTCCTTCTCCGTCAGGAATTCGCGTTTTGTAGTGATCCAGCGTGTCCGCCATCTCCGTCCACGGATGCAGTTCGAAGATCTCACGCAGCGAAAGTGTCGGCTCCGGAATGGCGGTCATGGTGTCCATCATCGCGGTATCCACCTGGTTCTTGTACCTTAAGGACATCGGCAGGTTGTCGTAGTAGTTACTGAGCTCAGCCGCATAGGTCACCGTCGGTTTTTCTGCATCTGCCACGCCGTATGTTGTGATCGGCGGTGCTACACGAGCAACCTTGACGGGAGGATTATTCTTATTGTCATTATATTCTGCCGCCTTGTAATGGAAGACGGTGTAGCGACCCATCGTCACCAATACTTTTATGGAGTCATCTGGATCATCAGGCGTTTCCGTATTCGGCACTTTGACCGAGTCACCGATGATAAGGAACGGGAAGTTATAGGAGCCGCTTCTTCCGGAACCGGTGTTTTGCGGCTGCTTACGCCATACCGTGTTCGGTATATCCGAGTCACCTATCTCGCCTGCGCCCTCACGGAACCAGCGCCACCATCCGAAGAAGTGGTAGTCGCGAACCGGCAGTTCGACATCCTGCTCGGGATAGTAGTAGAGAATACGTTTGTTCTCATGCACCTGCTGCATACCGTCGGCTCGCAGCGGATCGCCCGAAGCACCGGGAGAGTGAACCAGGTGCTGGTTATTGGCATACTGGAAATAACTGGGTTGGGATACGGTCAACTGTTCGGTGACGACATACATCTTGTCATCTATCATAACGATATAGAAGATGCGTAAATACGCCATACGCGGCGTACGGATACCGCTCTGCGTACATTCTACCGTAATGGAGGTGGCCGTCTTACCGGAGATACGACACCAACTCGGCGTATTACCGAATTCGTCCAAGAGTAGTACCTCTGCCATGGCTGTACTGCTCAAATCCATACGGCCGGATACCGTTACGTCCGTTTCTTCCTTATCCAACACCTCTATCGTCGTGTTCGCTACGTCCAGTACGTGACGACCGGTGCGATCCTCTGTACCGAGATTGAAGGTATAGGATACCGGATCGGTGATCGTATTGGGGAAGATATGGTTGTAGACATCGTTTTTAACGACACATATGAGCGAGTCGTAGTTCGCTTCGTGGTAGGTCTTACGTATCAGCGGTATCTTCAGTTCCGCATCGCTTACGGACCGGAACTTGCTCCAGTCGCCCTTGAAACGATATGCCGGCGCACCGGTTTGCAACGAGAGAGTCACATGCAGCGTATCGACGATATTGACGTACTTGCCGCCTATCTTCACATCCCTCGGGCTGGTTGGACGTCCCGAAGTGGAAACGGTGCTTCCCGTACGACTGATGCCGCTCGTGGGATTCGGATCGCCGTCAAAGTCACGTGCGTCGGTGATGATGCTGAAGGTCTGATTGGTTTTCCATTCCTGGCTGCTACTCTGCAGGTTAGACATGTCGGTCTCCTGTTCGCGGCAGCAATTAACCATACTGCTACCCACCAACATCGAGTATTCCTTATACGCCTTGTAGGGCGCCCGGATAGTTACCGACATGTCGGTGTTGTAACCGAAGATGACGGTATCGCGGTCGGGATAAGCACCGTTGTTGAGCAGGCTATACTCTTGATTCAGATAGCTCCATGAGAAAACGGAAGCATCAGCAGAATCAGCCACCAGTACCAGTTTGGCTCCTTCACCGCCTGTCAGCGTGAATTGCAACCATTTATCAGCGCCATACTGGAGCTTCACCAGCTCCTCTTCGTTGGCATTGTCGTTGGTTAAAACATCCACGTAATGGAAGGTCAGCAGAGACGAGTCGGATATACCAACGCCGCCCTTGGAACCAACCTCCTCTCCAAGCATCTTGAAATAGCAATTTACGGGATCCTCCGTTTTCAGCACCAACTGATTTGCGTTCGATGGATTGTACCGGAAGCGCCACGGGGTGATATACTTATCATCGCTGTTGGTGGCATTGGCCGAACCTTTGACGAGTGCAGTTTTGTTCTTACCGTCGTTTTTGTATAGCGTCCCGTCCTTGAGTGCAAATTGGCGGAAGATCAATCCGCCGGTACCTGCCATGATATAGTAGCGCTTTTTGCCGCTCTCTACCGACCAGATCAGTTCATCGCCTTCCAGCGAGGCCTGCATCAGCGGCACACGTGCTGTCACGGGATATACTTCGTCACCGTAGGTCACGTTCATGGAGATAATCAGGGTATCATGGTTATCGACCTCTTTGTTCACCGCTTTCGTTGCGAGCGTGACGTACTCGTTCTTCGCTTCGGAGATATTGAAATAGGAGCCGGGACTACCCGAACTGAAACTACATGCGCTCGGAATGAGACTCAGACTCGATGTGATGTCTTCGGAGGAAATAACCTCTTCCTCGCCTATCGGATTACCTTTCACGTCAACCAATCGATGCGCGGTCACGTTCTTCAGCGTGAAGTTAATCACCTGACTGTTGCCCTCCAGCGGGGTGAAGATATAGGACTTGAATTCGGGTTTCAGTTCCAGATGGGTGATCGTTTCGCCGTAGTGGTATGTCTTCGTACGAACGATCACATCGCGGGTACGAACCGAACCGTCTCCATTGACCTTCAGACCGCGTGCGCCCTTCTTCCAACGGCCGTAGTACTGTTTGATCTTACTGATACCGCCATGACTCATCGTGATACGGAAGGTATCGACGATATCGATGTAATTGCCTTCCCCATCCTTCACATCAATCGGACTGTTGAGACCGCTGACGATATCGTTGTGCCAGTGGTAAGAGGTCGTTTCATGCGTCGCACGATCCTCTTCCGCTACAGCGGTGCTCACACGGCTATCCGGGATATACTCAAAGACCTGCGAAACGCGGTAGTTCTTATCCAGATACAGGTTGTTCGGGTCGTGGAGAATATGATCGGGATCCGGATGGAAATAGACCGTGTCGTTGCCCACCTTCGTTACCGCCAGCAGCTGTTTACCGATCATGGATGTCCATACCTGTTCTCGCGACTGCTCGCCATTATGATAGCCGAACTCAATCGTATCGCGCCATATATGCGAAGTAGTATCCGGCAATACAACGTAATGCTCATCCGCTACGCGGACACGCGAGATCTGGAAAGTCGTTGCTTCCTCTGCCGTCTCCACACCGTCGAACTGGTTGAGCTCCTCGTTGTACTTCACGAACGAAGAGTCTATACTGGGGCGCTCGTGACGTTGAATATTACTCTCTAAAAATCCATCCAGATAGTCCTCAGACTTCAGTTTCGTATCCTGCACATCCGCCACGCTGTAGTCAGGCCAGCCGGCCGTGGAGGTGAATATACCCGCCCATGTATTGTTGGCTACGATGGTGACGGGGTCCTTAAACGGAGTCGCCGGGTTTTCGTAATACAAACCCAAATACACATCATTCGCCGGCGCAAAATTGCTATAGAACAGTAACGAGTCTTTGGCTCCGTACCGCCATTCACGGCGCGGGTCCAGCAAATACTCTCCTGATACACACTCCTTACAAGGATTAGGGCCTCCAATCAACTTATACGTGTTGATGTAGTTCGGTTCGGTATTATAGGGGTCCGACATACCCTGATAGGTATTGGTCCAGTCGCCTACCGGACGAGCACGGACAAAACGGTTGGTCTCGCCTATCGGTTGGGTCAGGAAATAGCGCTTGCCGTTCGACTCAAACGAGAAAGCGACATGGTACGTTCCGGTATAGGAGCCTTGGGCATATAGCGTCAGGATGGAGTCGTTAACTAACGCGCCATCCGGAAGGCTGGGAAAGTTAACCACATCGTTCGGCTGATAGGTCGTTCCACTGCCGTTTGCTTTCGTATTCCAACCCGTAAAATTGAATCCGTTTACCAGTCGCGATTTCTCTACCGTTACGGTCGTTGCTTCGTCTCCCGGATACTGGTCGGGCACTTGTATTCCCAACAAGCCGTTGTTGTCGTAGTGGATATGATAACGCGGGTTGGCTTTGACGAACTCTATATAGCCGTTCGGCTCCGATCGGTTGGTATAAATACGTGCCCAACCGTCCATACCACCCGTCACGTATTGGCTGTGGTTCGTGGCCAAGGGCACCTTCGTTCCGTTCACATTCACACTCCAACCCGGGATGTCTATTCCCTCGTCGTCCGGGCTATACTCCGAACTGGAATAGATCTTCGCCCGGATCTGATGTTCCGTATAAGCACTCGTGATATGCCACATCTCCTCGCAGGTCCATACTGTGCTATCCGCATTCGGGCGCATCTGGACGTTCGTAAAGCCCACAGGGGTTGTTACTTGCAGGAAATAACCTGCAGGCTTGAACCGCACATCCAGGTTGGCTACTGCTGAAGTCGTATCTGCTACCATCCGTCCGATAGCTCCTTTCGGTGCCTTGAATGTACTCGGCAGACCGAATATCGGCAGTTCGCGTATCTTGGTGAAACGGGATTTAGCACCATTCGTACCCATCGATTCTCCGGTATCGTCTTTATAGGCGTTGTTATAACCTACATAGTAATACGTGCTGTCCGAATCCGGCACACGTATCAGATCCGTCTGGTAATACTTCGTGCTGCCCTTGCGGGTCATACACGTCAGACGGTCCATCGTGTAGATCTTTCTAAACGCGGTACTATCCGCAGCTGTTTGAGAATTGGGGAGACGATCTTCGTTCTTGCGGTATCTCTTGTAATCCTGTTCGTCGGTCGCAAAGAAATAGCTGCTGCAACTATTCATCGGGTTGTCCAACAGATAGAGACGGAAGAGCGTTCGAGTCGTCTTATCGTGCTTGCTATCTGCATAAGCGTAAGCGGCATGACCTTTTGCAATAGTTCCGGCCGACCATGCTTTGTTCTCTAGCGTCGTATTGAAGGTCACCAAGCCTGCATTGGTATAGGATTGCGGACTGTTAGCTTTCGGGATTTGTAACATATAGACCTCGCGATAGGTCATACCCAGGAAACCCGTTCCCATCCTTCCGTTGAAAGGAGTCTTACCCCGACCCAACGTACCGCTCGGGGCTAGCGGGTCAAAAGAAGAGAGACCGGGACGACCATCTACCGTAGGCACACCGCGTTCGGTAGGATTGACGAACACGACATCACAGGCTTTACCATCGGCGTAATTGCCCGTCAGTTCACCCAGGAACTTAAACGCATCACTCGTTTTAAGGGTCTTACCGTCGTTCCAAATCGTATAAACGATACCGCCCAACGCTTTGTTACCGCGATCCAACGGCGCACCCACCGACCATTCGTTCATCTCGGTTACTTCCGTGGCAGGGAGCAGTTTCATATACGTTCCCGGTCCATAATCATAATAACCGCCCGTGTAGCGGGTATAGTTACTAACAAAGAACTCCTCACCTTCTTCTTCTGTGCCGTTACCGTTCTTATCAACCCATACCGACAACAGGAACCGTTCACCTTGTTCCAGATTCGCCACCAAACCGGCATCCGTCGGCGTCCAACCGACTCCCCACATTCCTACAGAGTACATTACTACCGAAATCAACAACAGAATTCGTACCTTAAATTTACAGACTTTATTCATATCAAATATTATAAATTTCGTTAAAATGGCTGCAAAAGTACATAAAAACAAGCACATACACAAGTGTACGGCGCAATAATTGTTTTAGAATCGAGAAAAAGTAGTTAAATTTTTACGTATTGTCGTTTTCAGCAATCCACTCCTTCGGTGTTCTTCCTGTCTCTCTCGCGAAGACGCGTCCGAAGACAGTGGACGAAGAGAAGCCGCACCTGTCCGAGATTTCCTGCACTTTCATCTGGGGGTTCTCTCTCATCAGACGCTTCGCCTCGTCTATGCGGTAGTTGGTCACATAATGGTAGAAAGAGCACCCGTATTCGGTATTGATGAACTGCGAGAGATAGGTCCTGTTCAGCGGTAAGACTTGCCGGAGATCGGTCAGGCGGAAATCTTTGTTGAGATAGGGTTTCCCGGTGACCATCCATTGCTCTAACGCCGCCCGATAGTGCGATTCGTTTCCCGTCAAAGAAGAACCGTTATCTTCTCCTTCCGGTTCATCTTCTTTCCTCTCTCGTACACGCCCTACCCATGGGTCTGGCCGGAAAAGGATCTGTTCATTACTATAAAAAAGGAGAAAGAACAGCAACCATTGCTGTGTAAAAAGTCTGGTCGGGAAACGGGCAAAAGAGAGAAAACAATAGGAGGCTCCTAAGATAACAAGCATTATGATATACCGTACCACCCACTGTACATCAATATCTTCCATGGAAGAATAGTAATTCTCGCAATAAGCACGGTAAGCACGTATGTTCACAACGATAAATGCCAACAAGACAAAAGGATAAGCAGCCAAGAGCCATCGCATGTCCGTATCCAGCACTGCGTCAAGGACTCCGATAACAGCAACCGGCATAAGATCGCACATCGCGCGTTTGAAATTGAGCCATCCCGGACGCAGCAGCTCCGTCGGATAAACAAGCAAAAGCCATCCGAGAATGCTGCCCAGCACAAACTCCCAACCGTCCATACTGAGCATACCATCAGCAGCGGTGAGCGAATTATGCCTACTCAGCTTCATCCACATGCCGATAAACAGGACCACCCCCCAAGCCGTCATCACATAGGCACTCATTTTACGCACACGTATTCCCTGATGATGACGGAAAAGGGCCCACGCGCTCATAGCGCAACATACCAAAATGGCACAATTCAACGTTGGAGATATGATCATCCGATATACCTCCAAGGGAATCAAGGGCGAGAGCATATAACTCGCCACTACCAAAGCCGTTAACAAAAAGCCGAATACCAGCTCTGAGCGGTATTCGTAATAAAATTCTCGAATAGACATTTTACCCCCCCCCCACACACACTTTACAACTCTCTGATTTAGAGTACTTTATGCTACTCATACATACTACTTATCTTATACTGTCTTATACTGAAATAGGTTTACTCACAAAATAGAATGCAAATGTACAACAAATTTTGCACATATGCAAGACTATAGAGTAAAAATTTACTTATTGTAAAGAAGAATTGACAAATTATTACGCAGAGTCTATTTTTTCGAGAATCAAATCAAAAAAACGGTGTGCCATTTTGATATGACACACCATTTTCTATATTTCTCTCCCGAAGGGAGACAAAGCGAGATATTGCTATTAATCCTCTCCGTTGAGTGCAGCATCAGCCGCTTCTCGTGCAGCTTGGATAGCAGCGTACTCCTCCCGGTTATGCACAGCAATCTTAGCGAACTCGCGTAGTCCGGTACCGGCCGGTATAAGGTTACCGCAGATCACGTTCTCTTTCATGCCTTCGAGGTAATCGACGCGTCCTCGTATAGCGGCTTCGTTGAGCACCTTGGTAGTCTCCTGGAAGGATGCAGCGGACATGAATGATTTAGTACCGAGCGCTGCCCGCGTGATACCCTGTAGGATTTGTTTAGCGGTAGCGCACTCGGCATCACGCGCCTTGACGAGTTTCTTATCGCGGCGACGGAGGCTGGAGTTTTCGTCGTGTAGCCGTCTTGCGGTAACGATCTGTCCCTCACGTAGGTTCTCCGACGCACCTGCATCGGTGACTACCTTACGCCCCCATATACGGTCGTTCTCCTCAAGGAAGTCGAGTTTATCGACGATATCTCCTTCGAGGTAACGTGTGTCACCGGGATCGACTATTTCCACCTTACGCATCATCTGCCGAACGATGATCTCGAAATGCTTATCATTGATTTCCACACCCTGCATTCGATAAACAGCCTGTGCCTCATTGACGATATAGTCCTGTACAGCGGTCGGTCCCTGAATAGCCAAGATATCATCGGGGGTGATAGAGCCGTCTGAGAGCGCCACACCGGCACGTACATAGTCGCCTTCCTGCACGAGTATCTGCTTGGACAGCGGAATGAGATAAGCCTTCTGCTCTCCGAGTTTGGAGGTGATAAAGAGTTCACGGTTACCACGTTTGATCTTGCCGAAGGATATCTCTCCGTCGATCTCCGCAACAACAGCGGGGTTGGATGGGTTCCGCGCCTCGAAGAGCTCCGTGATACGCGGCAGACCGGATGTAATATCACCGCCTGAGTTAGTAGCGCGCGCCATAGAGAAGAGGGTGTCTCCGATATGCACCTCAGCCCCATCGGTGAAGATGAGCGATGCTTTCACCGGCAGGTTGTAGGTACGGAGGATATTACCATCCTTGTCCACGATATGCGCTTGTGGCATCTTGGTCTTATCTTTGGTATCCGTGATGGATACCTCACGTTTACCGGTTTGCTCATCGACTTCCGTCTTGGAGGTAACGCCTTCGATGACATCTTCGTATTTGATGAAACCGTCTTGTTCGATGATCAACGGAGTCTTATACGGATCCCATTCGCAGATGACCGTACCCTTTTCGTATTTCTGACCCGGAGTAACAAGCAGTTTAGCAGCGTACGGGATATCGAAGTTAGAGAGGATGACCCCTGTCTTTTCGTCCTTGAGCGACATGGCGTTCTGGCGGCTGACGATGATGATATCCCCAGCAGCGGTAGTGATCGTACGGAGGTCTTCAATCTCGACGATCCCTTCGCGTGTGAGTTCATACGTACCTTGTGCAGCAGCACCTCCGGCAAGACCTCCCGAGTGGAAGGTACGGAGGGTCAGCTGTGTACCCGGTTCACCGATAGCTTGCGCTGCGATGACGCCGACCGCCTCACCTTTCTGCACCATCTTACGTGAAGCGAGGTTACGACCGTAGCACTTCGCGCAAACACCATGTTTGGATTCACAAGTGAGCACTGAACGGATCTCGACCTCTTCAATACCCGCTGCTTCGATGGCTTCGCATTGCGGTTCGCGGATCTCTTCTCCTGCAGCAACAATGAGGTTACCTTCATTATCGAGGATATCGTGTACCGAGACACGACCGAGGATACGTAGTGTAAGCGAAGCGATGGTATGCCCGTTAGCATCCTTGATAGCGCGTGCTGTCAGACCACGTAGGGTACCGCAGTCTTCCTCATTGATGATGACATCATGCGATACATCGACCAGACGACGTGTCAGATAACCGGCATCGGCAGTCTTCAAAGCGGTATCAGCAAGACCCTTACGGGCACCGTGGGTAGAGATGAAGTACTCCAACACGGACATACCCTCTTTGAAGTTAGCGAGGACAGGGTTCTCAATATCCGGACGTGTATCAATAGCACCGGCTTTCATCGGCTTCGCCATGATACCACGGATACCTGCCAACTGTTTGATCTGCTGTTGGTTACCACGCGCACCGGAGTCCATCATCATATAAACGGAGTTGAAGCCTTGGTCGGCAGATTTCATATGATCCATGAGGATCGTCGTCATCTCGCCGTCGATCTGCTTCCATGTATCAACCACCTGACGGTACCGCTGATCGTCAGAAACCTCACCTTCGTTATAGAGTTCGGTGATCTGATCCACGATATCGTTACCCTTGTCAATGAGGGCTTTCTTCTCCTCCGGAATGATGATATCATTCAAGTTGAAGGACAGACCACCACGGAAGGCACGGTAGTAACCGAGGTCTTTGATATCATCGAGGAACTGCGCAGCGCGAGCCACACCGCAGGTCTTGATGACCTTTGAGATGATGGATTTGACTGCACCTTTCTTCATGAGGACGTTCTGATAGCCGAGCTCAGCCGGTACGTATTGGTTGACGATGACACGCCCCGGGGTCGTCTCAACGAGCTCACCCTTGATACGCACTTTGACTTTCGCATGGATATCCACACGACCCTCGTTGAGGGCGATGAGTGCCTCCTCTTCGGAATAGAAAACGAGTCCTTCTCCCTTCACTCCCTCGCGCTCCTTAGTAATATAATAGAGACCGAGGATCATATCCTGAGACGGTACGGTGATCGGGTTTCCGTTCGCGGGGTCGAGGATGTTATGCGAGCCGAGCATGAGGAGTTGTGCCTCGAGGATCGCCTCGTTGGACAGGGGCAAGTGAACAGCCATCTGGTCACCATCGAAGTCGGCGTTGAATCCGGCGCAGGCGAGCGGGTGTAGCTGGATAGCCTTACCCTCGATCATCTTCGGCTGGAAAGCCAAGATACCATGACGGTGCAGAGTCGGGGCACGGTTGAGGAGCACCGGGTGTCCCTCCATCACATGCTCAAGGATCTCATAGATAACCGGCTCACGGCGATCGATGATCTTCTTCGCCGATTTAACGGTTTTAACCGTACCGCGCTCGATGAGCTTACGGATAATAAACGGTTTATAGAGTTCGGCAGCCATCTCTTTAGGCAGACCGCACTCGTGCATCTTCAGTTCGGGACCTACGACGATTACGGAACGGGCGGAGTAGTCCACACGTTTACCGAGGAGGTTCTGACGGAAACGTCCCTGTTTACCCTTGAGCGAATCAGAGAGCGATTTCAGCGGACGGTTGGCATCGGATTTCATTGCCGTAGTCTTACGGCTGTTATCGAAGAGAGCGTCCACAGCCTCCTGCAACATACGTTTCTCATTACGGAGGATCACATCCGGCGCCTTGATCTCAACAAGACGTTTGAGACGGTTATTCCGGATGATGACACGACGATAGAGGTCGTTGAGATCCGAGGTAGCGAAACGTCCACCATCGAGTGGCACGAGCGGTCGGAGCTCCGGAGGAGTGACAGGCAGCGCCTGAAGGATCATCCACTCGGGGCGGTTCTTACCGTTCGAAGCACGGAAAGCCTCTACTACTTGTAAACGTTTCAGTGCCTCCTGACGACGCTGAACGGAGGTCGTTTTATCCGCTGTAGCGCGCAGTTCATAAGAGAGCTCGTCGAGGTTAAGACCGCAGAGCAGTTCATAAACCGCCTCGGCACCCATCTTCACGATGACTTTGTTAGGATCGGTGTCCTCGAGCAAATCGTTATCCTCCGGGATGATTGCCAATACCTGCTGGTACTGATCCTCATCGAGGAGCATCTTGTTCTCGATAGGCAAACGATTCTTATCTGTCTCATGCTTCTCGCCGATCTCCTGACCTTCCAAAGCACCGGCACGAACAACGAGGTATTTCTCGTAGTAGATGACAGACTCCAGTTTCTTGGTCGGGATACCGAGCAGCGCCGCCATTTTGGACGGCAGCGAACGCAGATACCAGATATGCGCAACGGGTACCACCAGTTTGATGTGGCCCATACGCTCACGACGCACTTTTTTCTCCGTTACCTCTACGCCGCAACGCTCGCAGACAATTCCTTTATAACGGATACGTTTGTATTTACCGCAGTGACATTCGTAGTCTTTGGTAGGACCGAAGATACGCTCACAGAACAAACCATCACGTTCGGGTTTGTAGGTACGATAGTTAATTGTTTCCGGTTTGAGCACCTCTCCCGAAGAGATCTGCATGATCTCGTCCGGGGAAGCCAGACCGATAGTGATCTTAGTGAAACCGGTTTTCTTATTATTATCTTGTTTAAAAGCCATACTTGTCCTCCATTATTCCATATTAATACTAAGAGCGAGACCTTGCAGCTCGTGCAGTAGCACGTTGAGCGACTCGGGCAGACCCGGTGTAGGGAAGTTTTCTCCTTTGACGATAGCCTCGTAGGTACGGGCACGCCCGGTGACATCATCGGACTTGATAGTCAGTATCTCCTGGAGCACATGTGCGGCACCGTGTGCCTCGAGTGCCCAGACCTCCATCTCTCCGAAACGCTGTCCACCGAACTGCGCCTTACCACCGAGCGGTTGCTGTGTGATCAAGCTGTACGGACCGATCGAACGGGCGTGCATCTTATCATCGACCATGTGACCGAGTTTCATGAAGTATGTCACACCGACGGTAGCCATCTGGTCGAAAGGCTCTCCGGTCTCACCGTCATAGAGCTGTGTCTTACCACCGCGCGGCAGACCTGCTTTGTCGGTCCACTCGTCGAGTTGCTCCATCGTACAACCATCGAAAATAGGAGTAGAGAACTTAACGCCCAGCTCCTGACCAGCCCAACCGAGGACAGCCTCGAAGATCTGACCGATGTTCATACGGGAAGGCACACCCATCGGGTTGAGGACGATATCTACCGGCGTACCATCAGCGAGGAACGGCATGTCTTCCACACGCACGATCTTCGATACGATACCCTTGTTACCGTGACGACCCGCCATCTTATCACCTACGCGGATCTTACGACGTTTGGCGATATAGACTTTTGCCATCTGGATGATACCGTTGGGCAGCTCGTCGCCGATAGTGAGGTTGAATTTCTCACGTTTGAGCTGCGCGTCCATCTCTTTGTATTTAGCAATATAATTGATTACGCATTGCGCGATGAGCTCGTTCTTGTGCTCGTCCGCGGTCCAGCCTTCTAGCAGCACAGAGAAGAAATCGATCTCGTTGAGACGCTCCTTGCTGAAATGCTGACCCTTAGCGATGAGTTCGGTACCGAGGATATCCTTCACGGATACAGCCTGACGCCCATTGAGCATCGTATAGAGTTTATCGATGAGTTTATCACGCAGTGCCTCTGCCTGCTGTTTGAACTTACCGTCCATCTCGGCGATGGTGATCTTATCGTCCATCTTCTGCTTGCGGTCTTTGGTAGCGCGGCAGTAGAGTTTCTTATCAATGATCACACCATCGAGTGAGGGCGAAGCCTTGAGGGAAGCATCCTTCACGTCTCCGGCTTTGTCACCGAAGATAGCCTTGAGCAGTTTCTCCTCCGGAGACGGGTCGGTCTCACCCTTCGGGGTGATTTTACCGATGAGGATATCACCCGGTTGGATGTATGCACCGATACGGATGATACCGTTCTCGTCGAGGTCTTTGGTTGCATCCTCGGACACGTTCGGGATATCGGCTGTGAACTCCTCCATACCACGCTTCGTATCACGTACCTCAAGCAGCTGCTCAACAACGTGTACGGAGGTGTACATATCTTCGCGCACGATACGCTCGGAGAGGACGATTGCATCCTCATAGTTATAACCTTTCCAAGGGATATAAGCCACTTTGAGATTCTTACCCAACGCTAGTTCGCCGCCCTGCGAGCAGTAACCCTCGGTCATGATCTGACCTTTCGTCACTTTGTCGCCCTTACGGACTACAGGATGGAGGTCGATGGTTGTGTTCTGGTTGGTCTTCTCGAACTTAGGCATCTTGTATTCCTTCTCGTCCGAGTTGAAGCTAACCAGTTCCTCTTCCTCGGTACGCTCGTACTTAACTCGGATAACGTCAGCATCGACATACGTGACCGTTCCGTTACCCTCGGCTACGATCTGCGTACGGCTGTCGGTGACGAGTTGCTCCTCGATACCGGTACCGACGATCGGCGCCTCGTTGGTGATCAGAGGTACAGCCTGTCGCATCATGTTCGATCCCATCAACGCACGGTGGGCATCATCGTGCTCGAGGAACGGAATGAGCGAAGCGGCAACCGAAGCAATCTGGCAGGGAGCTACGTCCATGAGGTTCACCTCAGACGGCGTAACGACAGGAAAATCAGCGCCCAGACGGGTCTTGACTTTCGAGCGGATGAACGAACCGTCCTCGCGGAGCGGTGCGTTACCCTGTGCCACCACTTTTGCCTCCTCATCCTCAGCGGAGAGGTAGATCACATGGTCATTATCCAAATCCACCACACTGTCCTTCACCGGACGATACGGGGTCTCGATGAATCCGAGGTTATTGATCTTCGCATAGATACACATGGACGAGATCAGACCGATGTTCGGTCCTTCCGGACTCTCAATCGGGCAGAGACGACCATAGTGGGTATAGTGTACGTCTCGCACCTCGAAACCAGCACGGTCACGGCTCAGACCACCGGGGCCGAGCGCCGACATACGACGCTTATGGGTTATCTCTGCCAGCGGGTTCTGCTGGTCCATAAACTGGCTCAGGGCGTTGGTGCCGAAATAGCTATTGATGATCGACGAGATCGACTTGGCGTTGATCAGGTCGGTCGGGGTGAAGACCTCGTTATCACGAACGTTCATACGCTCACGAACGGTACGTGCCATACGCGCCAGACCGATACCGAATTGGTTGAAGAGCTGTTCGCCTACGGTGCGGACACGACGGTTAGAGAGGTGGTCAATATCGTCCACCTCGGCATTGGAGTTGATCAGCGAAACGAGGTACTTGATGATCTCGATGATGTCCTCCTTGGTCAGCACGCGGGTGTCGTCAGGGATGGACATGTTCAACTTGCGGTTGATACGGTAACGTCCTACCTCTCCCAGGTCATACCGCTTCTGGGAGAAGAAGAGGTTCTGGATCATCTCTCGTGCCGTAGCATCATCTGCAGGCTCTGCATTACGGAGCTGACGGTAGATATAGAGGACAGCCTCTTTCTCGGTCTTAGCCGGATCTTTCTGCAAGGTATTGAAGATGATTGCGAAATCGTTCTCTCGATCCTCCTGTTTATGCAGCAGGATAGTCTTCGAGCCGGACTCGAGGATCGTCTCAATCGTGTCGGGAGTCAACTCCTCCTCACGCTCAACGACGATGGTATTACGCTCGATGGACGATACCTCACCGGTATCCTCATCTACGAAGTCCTCGACCCAAGCACGCATCACATCACCCGCTAATTTGCGGCCCATACAAGCCTCCAGGGTCTCCTTGTTCACCTTTACCTCTTCCGCCAGGTCAAAGCAGTTGAGGATGTCCTTGTCAGACTCAAAACCGATTGCACGGAGAAGGGTTGTTACGGGCAGTTTCTTCTTACGGTCGATGTAGGCATACATCACTTTGTTGATATCCGTTGCGAACTCGATCCACGAACCGCGGAACGGGATGATACGCGCCGAATAGAGCTTCGTGCCGTTAGAGTGCATGGATGTTCCGAAGAACACACCGGGCGAACGGTGGAGCTGAGAAACGACAACGCGCTCGGCTCCATTGATGACGAAAGTACCTTTCGGGGTCATGTAAGGGATGGTACCGAGATACACATCGCTTACTACGGTATCGAAGTCCTCATGATCTGGATCCTCGCAACTAAGACGCAACTTCGCTTTCAAAGGAACCGAATAGGTCAAACCGCGTTTGATACACTCCTCGATGGAGTAACGGGGACGGTCCACACTGTAATCCAAAAAAGCTAAGGTGAAACTGTTGCGGGTATCCTGAATCGGGAAGTTCTCCGAGAATACCTTAAAGAGTCCTTCTTTACGGCGCTGCTCAGGAGTACTATCCATCTGCATGAATTCCTCGAAGGACTTTAACTGAATCTCCAGAAAGTCAGGATACGGCATATGCTTTTGCATACGACTGAAATTGACTCTCTGCTGTTTTTTAGTTGTAGCCATTATTTTAGATGGTTAATAATTGTTTAACAGAATTAAACTGTTGGTAATGAATAATTTAAATCTAAATCGGCGGGTTAGTATTTTATAGTATTTTAACTTTAACCCCTAAATAATTACCTTATATTTCAGTTTTTTAAGCATTCTGTCCTATTGAGCAGAAAAGGTTTAGACCCGCATTTGTGTGCGGATCTAAACCTATTCCACCCTACGTTAGGTGGTTGGTTAGGAGGTATTACTTGAGTTCTACCTCAGCGCCTACCTCTTCGAGAGCTTTCTTCAAAGCCTCTGCAGTAGCTTTATCTACGCCCTCTTTTACGTTTGCAGGAGCAGCGTCAACGATGTCCTTAGCCTCTTTCAGACCAAGACCAGTTTGCTCTTTAACGGCTTTAACAACCTGGAGTTTATTAGCACCTGCGCTCTTCAGAACTACGTCGAAAGAGGTTTTCTCCTCAGCTGCCTCAGCGGCTGCGCCACCTGCAGCAGGACCAGCAGCAACTGCTACAGCTGCAGCAGCCGGCTCAATTCCGTACTCCTCTTTGAGGATAGTAGCGAGTTCATTTACTTCCTTAACGGTAAGGTTAACTAATGTTTCAGCAATAACTTTAAGATCTGCCATTGTCTTATAAATTTTAAATGTTAATTTTTCTGTTAATTTTAAATGTTTCGATATATCGGTATTTCGAGAAATCGATATTTCGATGTTTTATTCTGCGCGCTCGCCGAGAGTTTGCAGTACACCATGGATGGTGTTTTGACCGCTCTGCAGCGCAGAAACAACGTTCTTCGCCGGGCTCTGGAGCAATGCCACGAGTTCTGCGATAAGTTCGTTCTTCGACTTGATAGTGCAGAGGAAATCGAGATTTTGCTTGCCTACGTAAACAGTCTCTTCTACGTAAGCAGCTTTGAGTTGCGGCTTAGCCTCACCTGTCTTGTCGCCTTTGGTAAACTCCTTGATGAGTTTAGCAGGTGCGTTACCGGTGTTGCTGAGCATCAATGCGGTGTTTCCCTTCAGAGCGGTGAACAACTCTGCATCAATACCCTTTTTCTCAAGGGCTTTCTGGAGCAGTGTGTTCTTAGCTACATGAAGTTTGATGTCCTGTTTGAAGCATGCACGACGCAGTGCGCTGGTACCCTCTGCATCCAAACCCTCAATATTAACGAGGTAGAAATGGGAGTACTCAGCGAGTTGAGCGCCAAGAGCTTCAATGACGAGATTTTTATCTTCCTTTTTCATACTTGTCTGTGATTTTTAAGAGATTAAAGCGATTTGGTATCGATCTTAATACCCTGACTCATCGTGCTGGAAAGATAAACGCTCTTTATATACTCACCTTTGGAAACAGCAGGTTTGAGGTGCTTGATCGTATCGATGAATGCAAGTGCATTCTCCGCGATCTTGTCCGCCGTGAAACTTACTTTACCGATAGAGGTGTGTACAATACCGAACTTGTCAACTTTGAAGTCGATCTTACCACCTTTTACCTCTTTAACAGCTTTCGCTACGTCCATGGTAACGGTACCACTCTTGGGGTTCGGCATCAATCCGCGAGGACCGAGTACTCGACCGAGGGCACCGATCTTACCCATAATCTGAGGCATGGTGATGATGACGTCAATGTCGGTCCATCCACCTTTGATCTTTTCAATATACTCATCCAGACCTACATAGTCAGCTCCTGCTTCTTTAGCAGCAGCCTCCTGATCCGGAGTACAGAGTGCGAGAACGCGAACCACTTTACCTGTTCCGTTAGGGAGTGCAACGACGCCACGAACCATTTGGTTAGCTTTACGCGGGTCAACGCCCAGACGTACGTCGATATCAACACTTGCATCGAATTTGGTAGTAGTGATCTCTTTTACGAGAGCAGCTGCCTCTTCGATGGTGTAGAGCTTTCCTGCTTCAATCTTCTCAGCAGCAAGCTTCTGTTTTTTTGTCAGTTTTGCCATAATTGTTGATGTGATTGAAGTTAATTACTTTACTACGATACCCATAGAGCGTGCAGTACCTTTGACCATTTTGAGCGCAGACTCTACAGTGAAGCAGTTGAGGTCCACCATTTTGTCCTGAGCGATTGCCTGAGCCTGCTCCTCGGTGATCGTTGCCACCTTGTTACGGTTCGGCTGGTCGCTTCCGCTCTTCACCTTAGCTGCTTCCAAGAGCTGGATAGCTACAGGAGGAGTCTTAACGATGAAATCAAACGACTTGTCCGCATAAACGGTAATTACTACAGGCAGCACTTTGCCTGCTTTGTCTTGCGTTCTGGCATTGAACTGTTTGCAGAACTCCATGATGTTCACACCCTTCGAACCCAGAGCCGGGCCTACCGGAGGCGCAGGGTTGGCAGCGCCACCCTTGATTTGGAGTTTGATAAAACCAGCAATTTCTTTAGCCATAGTTTTACGATTGTTAATAGTTTTTGACTTACAAACGAGCTTTTCGCTCTCAGTCGGTTAATAAATTGAAACTACCGAGTAGTGACTAACGACCTGTAACGGGGTCTCCTACTCTTTTTCTACTTGGTTGTAGCCCAACTCCAGAGGAGTCTGGCGATCAAAGATCGTAACGACAACTTTGAGTTTGTGCTTATCATCCGCTACTTCTTGGATTGTTCCCTTGAAGCCGTTGAACGGACCATCGATAACCTTGACACTCTCGCCGACAAGGAATTCAATTTCGCTTGCCGCACGCACCTCAGATTCGGAAGCCAGACCAACGAGTTTGTTGACCTCGGCCTGCGAAACCGGTCTCGGTTTGACAGTCGTCTTACCACCACTAAGGAAACCCAACACGTTGGGGATGTTGCGCAAGAGCGGGAAGCTCTCGTCACAAAGGTAACACTCTACCAACAGATAACCGGGGAGGAGGTTTTTCTCCTTCTCCGTACGTTTACCGTTCTTGAGAGTCACCACTTTCTCCCGAGGGATGAGCACTTGCGACACATACTCGCGAAAGAGGGACGAAGAAACGAGTGCATTATTAATATACTCCTCTACTTTATTCTCCTTACCGCTGATTGCGCGCAAAACGTACCATTGTTTTTTGTTTTCAGCCATTTTAATTCGAATTAAAAATTAAAAATTAAAAATTACGAATTAGAAGAGGCCGTAAACAAAAGTCATGATAGACTCAAAGCACCAGTCCATAAGCCACACGATGAGCGCGAGGATGATGGAAGCAATCAATACGATCACCGCACTTTGCGCCAACTCTTTACGGGTTGGCCAACTTACTTTGTGAACCAATTCGTTGTACGATTCTTTAACACTTTCTACAAAAGCCATATCAGTAGATTTTAATATTCCTTATTTGCGTAGCACAATTCGGCTCTAACATGCGTTAAAGTCGAATTGGAAGCTATGTTTTGTAACAGCACGGAAGGCAGGAATCGAACCCACATTGACGGTTTTGGAGACCGCTCTCCTACCATTGGAGGACTTCCGTAAAGTGCTCGGGGCTCGACACCCCGAGCGATTCTTCGACTGAGTATTAGTCAATCAGTTTGGTGATCTGACCCGAACCTACGGTACGACCACCCTCACGGATTGCGAAACGCAGACCCTCAGAGCAAGCTACCGGATAGATCAGCTTAACCTGAATCTCGAGGTTATCACCCGGCATTACCATCTCAGTTCCTTCCGGCAGAGTGATCTCACCGGTTACGTCCATGGTACGGATATAGAACTGCGGACGATAGTGGTTGTGGAACGGAGTGTGACGGCCACCTTCCTCTTTCTTCAAGATATAAACGGAAGCCTTGAACTCACTGTACGGTTTAACGCAACCCGGGTGAGTCAATACCATACCACGCTTAACCTCATCTTTGTCGATACCACGGAGGAGCAGACCTACGTTATCACCAGCCTCACCTTGATCGAGGAGCTTACGGAACATCTCAACGCCGGTTACAACGCTCTTCTTGCCCTCTGCACCGAGACCGATCAGCTGAACCTCGTCACCAACTTTGACGACACCGGTCTCGATACGACCAGTAGCAACTGTACCACGACCGGTGATCGAGAATACGTCCTCAACCGGCATCAGGAACGGTTTATCAACGGCACGTACCGGCAACTGGATCCAGTTGTCGCAAGCATCCATCAACTCCATTATCTTCTCCTCCCACTCAGGAACACCGTTCAGTGCACCCAGTGCAGAACCGCGGATAACAGGAGTGTTGTCACCATCGAAATCATAGAAGTTCAACAGCTCACGCATCTCCATCTCAACGAGGTCAAGCATCTCAGGATCGTCAACCATATCGCACTTGTTCATGAATACAACCAGGCGCGGTACGTTTACTTGGCGAGCCAAAAGGATGTGCTCGCGGGTCTGAGGCATAGGACCATCAGTAGCAGCTACAACGATGATAGCACCATCCATCTGAGCAGCACCAGTTACCATGTTCTTTACATAGTCAGCGTGGCCCGGGCAGTCTACGTGTGCGTAGTGACGGTTAGCTGTTTGATACTCTACGTGAGCGGTGTTGATAGTAATACCACGCTCTTTCTCCTCAGGAGCGTTATCAATAGAATCGAACGAACGCTGCTCTGAAAGACCTTTCTTTGCCAATACTGTAGTAATAGCTGCGGTCAGAGTCGTTTTTCCGTGGTCTACGTGACCGATGGTACCGATGTTAACGTGCGGTTTCGAACGGTCAAATTTTTCTTTTGCCATAGTAATTCTTAATTTTTATTAACGTTAATAAACAAAAAGTGTTTAATATTGTCGTTTAACTTGAAAAAGGTCGGTCAAGTTTGACCGTTGACCAACCTTTATTCTTCGCGTTAGCACGCGAGAGAGCTGCTTCCGAGAGTTGAACTCGGGACCTCATCCTTACCAAGGATGCGCTCTACCACTGAGCTAAAGCAGCATAAGAGCGAAAGACGGGACTCAAACCCGCGACCCCCAGCTTGGAAGGCTAGTGCTCTATCGACTGAGCTACTTTCGCGCGCTTGAGCTAATACTGGCGTAACTCGCGGCAAAGCCGCTCGATGACGCTACATATTGCTCTACGCTTTTCGAGCTGCAAAGTTAGACTTTGCATCTCGAGGTGAGAGATATGCTCTCGATTGCGCGTGTGGGTGCGGATGGATTCGAACCACCGAAGTCGAAGACAGCAGATTTACAGTCTGCCCCATTTGGCCACTCTGGAACACACCCAATTTTCAAAGAACATTTGTCATTTGACATTTTCTCGGAGCCTCTAGTCGGACTCGAACCAACGACCGCTGGATTACAAATCTAGTGCTCTACCAACTGAGCTATAGAGGCGCGCTTGCATTGACATTTGCGTGACTGCGCGTTTCACGCTTGTATAACGCTCCATGTCATGCCACGCTTTTCGATCTGCAAACACTTCGTTGGTTTACATCCCGAGGTTATCAAACCCCGTTTTTGTCGAAAGCGGGTGCAAAGGTACTGCTTTTTTTTGACATGACCAAATATTTTTGAAAAAAAATGCAAAAAAAATGCACTTTTGCTATTTTTTCTTAACATTTTGCCCTCTCTTACGCGCGCACACACTGATATAAATAAGGAAAAAGCGACTTTGCTCGTCGCATTTCCCAATTCACACTGTACTAAAAAAATGAATGGGGTTGCGTTGGGTCTCGGACATTACGTAGTGGTAACGATATGGTAACGTAAATGACAGGTGAATGGCAGGCAAAAGGCGGCTAAATGGGTGACAGATAGACCGGCGGACACCCTTGTTTATATATCTCACACACGCGTGGGTGTATATTACTAAGAAAAGGGTGTCCGCCGGTCTACCTGTCACCCTCGCCCCTCGATGTTCCTGTTGGCATTCACCTCCTCCATGCGAGCGGAGGGACGGAAAAAGTAAAAAATATCCATAAAAAGAGAGTGAATGGCACGATTTTCGATAATTGAAAATTGATCTTTTAGATAAGAAATAAACACAAAAAACATTTTTTAGTAGTCGAAAATTATCGAAAATTAAGGAAAATTTTTATTTTTAGTCCAAAACAACCCATAACACCCCCCCCAAAAAAAAATCAAAAAGAAAAAATTAGAGGAAATGAAAATTGTTTTTTAGTTTTTTTTCTAAAATCACCAACAGGGAAACTTAAATTAGATAATTAATAAATTACTATATAGATTATGCAAGTAGATATTCGTGAACTGCAAGAGCGCGTGGAGCGCGAGAGTTCGTTTGTAGATGCGTTGACCTTAGGAATGAATCAAGTGATTGTGGGTCAGAAGCATCTGGTAGAGAGTTTGCTTATTGGTCTTTTGAGCGATGGGCACATATTGTTGGAAGGCGTGCCGGGTTTGGCAAAAACCCTCGCTATCAAGACCTTAAGCGACTTGATTAAGGCTGATTTCAGCCGTATTCAGTTTACACCGGATTTGTTACCTGCCGATGTGCTTGGTACGCAGATTTACAGTCAGAAGAGCGAAGAGTTCAAGATCAAGAAGGGTCCTATCTTCGCTAATTTTGTGTTAGCCGATGAGATCAACCGTGCTCCGGCAAAGGTTCAGAGTGCGTTGTTAGAGGCAATGCAGGAGCGTCAAGTGACTATCGGCGAGCAGACCTTCAAGTTAGATGATCCGTTCTTGGTTCTGGCTACCCAGAACCCGATCGAGCAAGAAGGAACGTATCCTCTTCCGGAAGCGCAGACCGACCGTTTCATGCTGAAAGTTGTGATCGGTTATCCAAAGAAAGAGGAGGAGCAGGCAATTATCCGTCAGAACATAGCTTCTGAGAAGAAGACCGTTCTGCCGATACTCTCGACCGCGGATATCATCAAAGCTCGTAAGATCGTGGAAGAGGTGTATCTGGACGAGAAGATCGAGAAATACATCGTGGATATCGTGTTTGCGACCCGTCAGCCGGAAGAGTACGGACTGAAGGACCAAAAACAGATGATCGCTTTCGGCGGTAGTCCCCGTGCAAGTATCAACCTGGCAAAAGCAGCGCGTGCGTACGCGTTCATTCACAGAAGAGGTTATGTAACGCCGGAAGACGTACGCGCGGTATGTTATGACGTACTGAGACATAGGATCGGTCTGACTTACGAGGCAGAGGCAAACAATGTGACGACGGAGGATATAATTACGGAAGTACTTAACGCGGTACAAGTACCTTAATTGTTTTTGTTTTTTCGCGGAGTCTTCAGCTTTTCGGTTCGGTCATTATGGACCCCATAACTCCCTTACCGGAAAAACCAAATCCTCTCACGAAAAATTCAAAAACGGAAATTACTAATGAGGCATAATTTATGACTTCAGAAGAATTATTACAACGAGTTCGGAAGATAGAAATCAAGACGCACGGGTTGAGTCGGAACATCTTCGCAGGCGAATACCACAGCCAGTTCAAGGGCCGTGGTATGGCATTCAGCGAAGTGCGCGAATATCAGCCGGGGGATGACGTACGGTCGATAGACTGGAACGTGACAGCCCGGATGAACAGACCGTACATCAAGGTCTATGAGGAGGAGCGCGAGTTGACAGTGATGCTGCTCGTCGATGTGAGCGGAAGCCGGAACTTTGGTACACAAAGTCAGATGAAACGCGACACGATGGCGGAAGTAGCTGCGACGCTGGCGTTCTCAACGATCGAGAACAACGATAAAGTAGGTGTGATCTTCTTTAGCGACCAAGTGGAGAAATTCATTCCGCCGAAGAAAGGCAAAAGCCATGTGCTGCATATCATCCGCGAGTTGCTGTCGTTCGATCCGGCACATACGGGTACGAACATCAACGCGGCGCTGGAGTACCTGACAAACGCACAGAAAAGAAGGTGTACTGCGTTTTTGATTTCGGATTTTATAGGAGCCTTCCCCCAACCCCTCCCTAAAGGGAAGGGAGTAACAGACCCCGTAACCATCGCAAGCAGGAAGCATGATCTGAGTGCGATACAGATCTATGACCGAAGGGATGCGGAGATGCCGGATGTGGGATTACTCAAAGTACGCGATCCGGAGACAGGCGTACGCGTATGGGCGGACACGAGTATAAAGAGCGTGCGCGACGCGTATGCGAAAGCATGGAGAGGGCAACAGGAGGCGCTAGAAGAGATGTACAACAAAACCGGCATGAACCATGTGTCGATGCGGACGGATGAGGACTACGTGAAAAAGTTGATGCAACTTTTTAAGTAATGAATAATGATTAATGAATAATGAATATTTCGCAGTAACATGTTGAATATTTTATTAGCGATAGTAGTTAGTGCGGCGATTGATTCGACGACCCTGATGATTGGCGACCAGACGGACTTGCATCTGCGTGTAACGCAGGAGGCGGGTGAGCGTGTGGAATGGCCTGTTTTCGGTGAGACACTTCAAGACGGAATCGAGATAGTGGACCGCACGATTGTGGACACGCTGACGATGAACGACGGACGGCTACAGTTGAACCAATACCTGACTCTGACCAGTTTCAAGGACAGTTTGTTTGCCATCAACCCGATTGCTTTTGCCAGCGGTAACGACACGTTTTGGACCGAGGGGTTGGCAATCAATATCGTACAGCCGTTTGAGGTGGACACGACACTTGCCATCACGGATATCAAGGACATCGAGAAAGCTCCAATCTGGTGGTGGGGCATCTTCCGTTGGATTCTCTTAGCGCTGCTGTCAGGCGGTATAGGCGTTGGAGCTTATTACCTATGGAGATGGTACAAGAAGAACCGTAAGCGCGAAGAAGAGCCCGTTAATCCGGAGTTATTGAGGCCGGCAGACGAGGTGGCGCTGGAAAAACTGGATGCTATCAAGGCGCAGAAGATATGGAAAGACGGTAAGGTCAAAGAATACCAGACCGAATTGACGGATGTCGTGCGCGAGTATATCAGCAGGCGTTTCAACGTACAGAGTACCGAAAAGACGAGTGACGAGACCTTAAAGGAGGTAAAACCTCTATTGGTGAATGGTGATTTGGCATTGGAAGATGGCAAAGAGCTCTACGAGCGGCTGAGCAAGATGCTACGCACGGCAGATCTCGTCAAGTTCGCCAAATGGCACACTACACCCGATGAGAACGAACAGGCACTGACCACGGCGTATGATTTCGTGAAGGAGACAACCCCACCCCAACCCTCCCCACAAGGGAGGGAGGAGGAAACGCTTCAAGCCTAAATGACTAAAAGGTAAATGACAAAATAGTAAATGATTATGACATTTGCGAACCCAGGATATTTATTTTTGCTTCTGCTGCTGATACCAGTTATCGGCTGGTATGTATACGAACTCAGGAAGAGCGATGCGAGCGTACAGATCTCGGACACAAGCGTGTTGGCAGCTCAGCCTAAAAGTTGGCGTATATGGATGCTACACGTACCATTTGCTTTACGCGTAGCCGTAGTGACGTTATTGAGTCTGGCGTTGGCGCGACCGCAGCTGACCAACCGCTGGTCATCCGAATCGACCGAAGGAATCGACATCATGATGGCGCTCGATATATCGGGTACCATGCTTGCCGAGGACCTCAAACCGAACCGTCTGGAGGCAGCCAAACAGGTAGCGTCGGACTTTGTGATTGCCCGTCCGAACGACCAGATAGGTCTGGTTGTATTCGCCGGCGAGAGTTTCACCCAATGCCCGCTGACTACCGACCACGCGGTGCTCGTCAACCTCTTCAAGTCCGTGGACTATGGTATGATCGAAGATGGTACGGCTATCGGTCTGGGGCTCGCTAACGCGGTGAACCGAATGAAGGACAGTCAGACCAAATCGAAAGTGGTGATCCTGCTGACCGACGGTAGCAACAACCGCGGAGACATCGATCCGCAGACGGCTGCCGAGATCGCCAAAACCTTTGGAATAAGGGTCTATACGGTAGGTGTGGGCAGTTACGGACAGACACGTGTGCCGGTGAACACCCCGATGGGACGGCAGTACGTGACGATGGATTCGGAGTTTGACGAAGGCACCCTCCGCGGCATTGCGGAGGTTACCGGAGGACAGTATTTCCGCGCTACTGATAACACCAGCCTCAAACGTATCTATGAGCAGATAGACCAACTGGAGAAGACCAAACTGCGGGTGCGCGAGTACTCGAAACACACGGAGAACTTCGCTCCCTTCCTCTATGCGGCACTCATCTGCCTGCTGCTGGAGATCATTCTGAGGTATTTTGTATTACGAACAATAAGCAACTAACCACTATGCAAGAACGTCATCGTAACCGTCTGCTCTATTTCCATGAGCAGGCAGAGACAACAGAGAAATACGTGATTCCCTTTATAGAGCAGGTATTCCCGCTGCGCGAGGGACTGCGCGTGCTCGAGATCGGGTGCGGCGAAGGAGGAAACCTGAAGCCGTTTCTGGATCGCGGTTTTCACTGCACCGGTATAGACCTGAACAAAGCGCAGATTGAGAACGCCAAGGTCTTTATGGCAGACCATCCGCATCTGGACAAACTGACTCTGATTGCGGAAGATATCTATAATATCGAGCCTGCCCCTTTCGACCTGATCATCCTGCGCGACGTGATCGAGCACATCCATAACCAGGAGCGTTTCATGGGCTTCCTCAAACGCTTTATTGCCCCCGGGGGCGTTGTGTTCTTCGGTTTCCCGGCGTGGATGATGCCGTTCGGCGGACACCAGCAGGTATGTATCAGCAAGCTATCCAAGACGCCGTTCATCCATCTGCTTCCTGCCAAACTCTACGCAGGACTGATGCGGAAAGCCGGTGAGTCAGAAGGCACTATCGAAGCGTTGCTGGAAATCAAAGAAACAGGCATTACGATCGAGCGGTTTGAGCGTATTCTAAAGCACGAGAACTACCGGACACTGGTCAAAACGCTGTGGTTCATACAGCCTAATTATGAGGTCAAGTTCCATCTGCACAAGATGCGTGTCTGGCCGGTGCTGCGTGCACTGCCGTGGGTAAGGAATTTCTACACCACCGCCGGGTATTACGTGGTTGGCATATGATGTATGATGTTTGATGTTTGATGTTTGAGATTTATGTTTAGATTTGCAAATATAGAGGTTTTATGGCTGGGTGTGACTATTCCGGTTTTCATCGCAGCCTATCTATGGTACACCGGCCGCAAAAGAAAGCAGTTGGAGGAGTTCGGCGACCCCGAACTGATGGAGGCGCTGATGCCCAATGCCAGCCGTGTTCGTCCGGCGGTCAAGTTCTCCATCCTCATGGTGGCATTGGCATTGCTGATTTTCGCTGCCGCCCGGCCGCAATACGGTCAGAGCGAGCACACCGAGAAGAGGCAAGGCATTGAGGCCATCGTGGCACTGGATATATCCAACTCCATGCTCGCCGAAGATGTCGCCCCTAACCGTCTGGACCGCGCCAAACAGATGCTGAGCAAACTGATGGACAACATGGTGAACGACAAAGTGGGACTGGTGGTGTTTGCCGGAGAGGCATTCGTGCAACTGCCGATCACCTGCGATTACGTGTCCGCGAAGATGTTCCTCAACTCGATCAAACCGGAGTTGATCAAGACGCAAGGAACAGCGATTGGTTCGGCGTTGAGTACGTCAATACGTTGTTTTGGCGAACAGTCCGAGACGAGCCGTGCAATCATCCTCATCACCGATGGAGAAAACCATGAGGACGATGCTGTTGCCGTAGCCCAGAAAGCCAAAGAAATGGGTATCCAAGTGTTAGTGGTAGGTATCGGTAAACCCGAAGGAAGTCCTATTCCTCTTCCGGGAACGAATAACTTCATCAAAGATCGTCAGGGCAACGTAGTGGTCAGTAAGCTGAACGAAGAGATGTGTCGAGAAATTGCGCAGGCGGGAGGAGGAATATACGTGCGTTGCGACAACAGCAACACCGCTACCAAAGCTATTCAGAAAGAGTTAAACAAACTGGCGACACAAGAGATTGAGACACAAGTATTCACCGACTACAACGAGCAGTTCCAGAGTTTTGCGCTATTGGCATTGCTGCTTCTCGTCATCGATTTCTTCATCTTCAATCGTAAGAACAAATCATTAACTAAATTGGATATATTCGGGGAAAAGGATTGAGAACCCCACCCCAACCCTCCCCACTGAGGGAGGAAGAAAAAGATTAAAAACATGAATAGGATATATAATATATTAGTTTTGGTTATCGCCTTCAGTTCGGCGGTATATGCGCAGAAGGAGTCGGGCGATGTGCGTCGCGGCAACAAAGAATACCGCAAACAGGACTACACGGCGGCGGAAGTGAACTATCGTCGCGGTTTGGAGAAGAACAAGAACGGTTACGAGGCACATTATAACCTTGGCGATGCGCTCTTCAAACAAGACAAGTACGCAGACGCACAGACAGAGTTTGAGACCGCAGCCAAAATACTGGACAAGGACAAAGACAAAGGGCGTTATGCGAAAGCGATGCACAATATCGGTAACTGCGCTTTTGCCCAGCAACAGTATGACAAGGCAGTAGGCGCTTACCAGGAGTCTTTGCGCGCCAACCCGAAGGATGATGACACGCGTTACAACCTGGTGAAAGCTATGCAATTATTGCAGCAACAGCAACAACAGCAGAATCAGCAGAATCAAGACCAAAAACAGGATCAGCAGCAACAACAGCAACAACAGGAACAGCAAGATCAGCAGCAACAAGAACAGCAACAAGAACAGCAGCAAGAACAGCAGCAGAATGAAGACCAGATGGATAAAGAGACGGCAGAGCAGATTCTGCAAGCTTTGGAGCAAGACGAGCAAGATACACAGGAGAAATTGCAGCGTCAACAAGGACGCAAGAAAAGAGTAGAGAAAGAATGGTGATATGAAGAAGATTTTATCGATATTAGTATTCATCGGCATCGCACTAAGTGTGTTTGCCGAAGATGTAGTTTTTAAGGCACAGGCACCAAAGCAGGTGATTGTAGGCAGACCTTTCCAGATCTCCTATACGGTTAATCACCGCTGTCGGGATTTGCAAGCACCGGAGTTCACAGATTTCGATGTACTGAGCGGTCCGTACAGCAGTACGAGCAGCAGTACTTCGTTTACGAATGGTCATATGACATCGAGTTACGAGCAGACGTATACCTATATGCTCATGGCTCGCAAGGCAGGTTCGTTCACCATCGGTCCAGCAAGCGTCAAAGTGAGCGGAGACCGTGTCCAATCGAACGGTGTGCGGATTGAGGTGCTACCCGAAGATCAACAGACAACCCAATCTCAACCCACCTCACAAGGAAGAGGGCAAGGAGGGCAAACATCCCAAAGTTCTCAAACAAGTCAAACATCTTCCGAGAATATCTTTGTAAGGACGATAGCCACAAAGACCCGTGTACATGAGCAGGAGGCGTTGATGATTAGTTACAAGCTCTATTTTGCGAACGTAGATGTAGCGCAGCTGACGAATAACATCAAGATTCCTGAGTTCACGGGTTTCCTCAAACAGGACTTGGAGCAAGGTGAGATCCAAACCGAGTTAGAACACTATAACGGCAGGAATTACCAGACAGCTGTTCTATACCGCACGATCCTTTATCCGCAACACTCCGGCGATATTGCTATCGACCCTGCGCATTTTGAAGTCATTCTTCGTGTGCAGACCCAACAACGCGTTCGGTCTATCTTCGATGATTTCTTCGGATCGTACACAAACGTAACCAAAGCCCTTACGGCACCGGGCGTCACTATTCACGTAGCGTCCTTGCCGAGCGGTAAGCCAGCTGGATTTAGCGGCGGTGTCGGAAAGTTCTCCATGACACCATCTATCAGCCAGACGGAGATCCAAGCGAACGAGGCAGTGACCATCAAGTTAGACATCTCCGGTTCGGGCAACATGAAACTCATCAAGACCCCTGCTATCGATTGGCCGGAAGGGTTTGAGCCGTACGACCCGAAGGTAACGAATAACTTCAAGACCACGACAGCAGGTGTAAGCGGCACCAAATCCATTGAGTACCTCGCAATTCCCCGGAGCGCCGGAGAATACAACATCCCTGCGGTTAAGTTCAGTTATTTCGACATCGAGGAGAAGGTTTACAAGACCCTCTCTACCCCTGAATACACGATCCGTGTGAAGCGTGGAGCGAATGAGCAGTCCACCGTAAGTGGTGAGCCGTCAGCCGTCGTATCCTACACCCAGAAAGAGGACATCAAACAGCTCGGCACCGACATTCGCTATATTGATACCAAGCCGCTCAAGAAGCAAAAAAGCCGTCAGTTATCGGACCTCAGCTATCAGTGGATGTGGTTGTGGTACGTAATCCCGCTGATGATTTCCGCAATCCTATTGGTAATCATGCGCAAGCAGATCAAGGAAGCATCCGACCTGACGCGAGTACGCTATAAACGTGCGAACAAAGTAGCCAAGAAACGACTCAAAGCCGCAGAAAAAGCCCTCAAGGCGAACGACAAAGAGGCGTTCTATGCCGCGATTGAGCAAGCCGCATGGACGTACCTCAGCGACCGTCTGTCCATCCCGACCGCGGATCTGAACAAGGATAACATCACCGCCCTGCTGACGCAGAAAGGTGTTTCTGAAACCCTTATTGCAGAGGTCAAGAACGTGCTCTCTACTGCAGAGTTTGCGCGCTACGCACCGACGACCGATCACGCGATGGACGAGCTGTACACTGCTACAACAAATCTGATAAATAACCTGGAGGAGGAAAAAATATGATTATAAAGTTGAAAGTTGAAAGTTTAAAGTTGAAAGGACTTTGCCTGACGGTAATACTCTTTTTTAGTCTCAACGCTTTTGCACAGAGCGATTTCGACCTTGCAAACGCTGCTTACGCAGACGGTCGATACGAAGAGGCTGCTGCTGGATATCAGGCCTTGCTGGAAGAAGAACCGAGTGCAACCCTCTATTATAATCTCGGTAACGCTTGTTTCAAACAGGGCGAGTTGTCGCAAGCTATCCTCAATTATGAGCGGGCGTTGCGTCTCAACCCGAACCATAAAGATGCGCAGCATAATCTGAAATTTGCAGAGAGCCGTATTACCGATAATATTGTAGAGCAGGATTTCTTCCTGTCCGCGTGGGCTCGCACAGTACGTAACAGTCTGAGCGAAATAACCTGGTGGAGAGGCTCAATAGGATTGTTTATTCTGGCATTGATCGGATGTTCTCTCTTCCTCTTGGGGCGCGAGTTATGGTTGCGTAAGACCGCATTTCATGTAGCATGGCTTGCACTACTCTTCTCATTGATAGCAGGGCTGAACGCAGGTTCATTACATCAACGAAACACCCTGCGCAATGAGGCTATCATCACACAGGGTGTTGTCAATGTCAAGTCTTCCCCCGACCGTTCGGGCACAGACCTGTTCACGATTCACGAGGGCACCAAAGTGACTATCCGTGAGACCCTCGGCGAATGGGTCAACGTACGCGTTGCCCAGAACGAGGGCTGGATGAGGTCTGCGTATCTGGAGCGGATATAGCTCCGCTGGTACGCGTAGAAGTACCACTCCTTTGAGCACCGATACTGCCCGTACGGGTAGTATTCACGCTCTCCCTTTTCACTATATTTGTACGACCTGTTTCATCGGTGGTTGTCACCATGGTACGGGTCGTACCGCTTTTATTGACGCGGGTAGAGATCGAGTTGACCGCTCCGGATGAACGAGACGTATTAGAGGAACCAGAGGTACCAAACGATCTCGTAACATTAGAGGTATTCGACGTTCTGGTCGCAGAGGTAGCGCCAGAGGATCTGGTCGTAGTAGAGGAACCAGATGCGCCAGTCGTACCCGATGATTTAGACGCTCCAGGAGCATTGGAAACAGAGGAGCCAGAAGTGCCGGTAATAGCTCCGGATGTACGGGGAGAAGTCTTCTCGACCTCCATACGGAGCTGCTCGGCATTGCGCACGGTAACACCGGACGAAGCCGCTGCACGGGTCACACGCTGATCAAAGGAGTCGGACGGATGCTGCGCTCCATAATCATTCCTGCTGTACGACCGCGTCATCTCCGTATAACCGCTATAAAACGGCTGGGATGGGTAGTCACAATGATGGCAGTAATGATGGTTCGTCATATAAGTCTTCACATACGCCTGATAATGGTTGATATACACCGGCTTAAGCTGCGTGTAATACGACGGGAAAGCCCCATAATAATACGGTGAAGACCAAACGGCATATGTCGAACGACCATAGGCAGTCCATAACGGCGGACGTTTCACAAAGGCAGGCCGAACAATATAGTTATATCCATATAGATACCTATCTCCAATCACCTCTACAAACAGCAAATCCGGTCGGCGCTCCGCCACAATAGTAGCTACGTCTTGGAACACTCCGGGTGCCAGACAAGCCTGCAACAAGAGCGAATGGTAATAGCCTTTGGAGGTCTCTATAACACGTACATAATCAACCCACCCGTCTCGATTGAGGTCGAGGTTGTTAATCATATAGCGGCTGGAGTTCAAAATCTGCTCGAAGTTGCGTACCGAGTTAGACTCCGCGAACGCCGCAGCTACCGCATTGAGATCCAAATAGAAGCAAGGATCCGTATTATAGCGCGTCACAGTAAAGGTGGTTACCGTTTTTACCTTCGGCGAGGATGTAGTAACCGTCGTCACATATGTCGGAGCAGGTTTCCTTTCATGCACCACTACCGGTTCAGAGACCGTGTATATTGACGTCCAGCAGCCCGTCAAAAGGAAGGACAAAGGGACAATATACAATGTACGAAGGAACTTATTCATAATCATCAACTATCAATTATCAACTTAAAGTGTCTTCGCTACTTCAATTTCTTCGAAGGACTCCAGGATATCACCTTCCTTGAGGTCATCATATGCCTTGAGGCTCAGACCGCACTCCGTGTTGACACCAGCTTCCTTAATATCATCCTTAACGTGCTTGAGGGATGCGAGTTCGGCGGTCTTGATCACAATACCGTCACGGATGACGCGTACTTTGTTACCGCGTTTGATCTTACCCTCACGCACAATACAACCGGCTATTGTACCGACTTTGGAGATATGGAACGTCTGGAGAACCTCAAGGGTAGCCGTAACCTCCTCTTTGACCTCCGGAGCCAACATACCTTCCATCGCGGCTTTGACCTCGTTGATTGCATCATAGATGATGGAGTAGATACGGATATCCACCTCCTCCGTCTCCGCCATCTTACGAGCCGTACCTGTCGGACGGACGTTAAAGCCTACGATGATCGCATCCGAAGCAGCTGCTAACATCACATCGCTGTCAGATATAGCACCCACAGCGCCGTGAATGACGTTGACTTGGATATTCTCCGTGGAGAGTTTGATAAGCGAGTCTTTGATAGCCTCTACCGAACCGTCCACATCGGCTTTGACGATAATATTCAGTTCTTTGAAGTCACCAATAGCCAGACGACGACCAATCTCCTCCAGTCCGACGTGTTTCTTCGTGCGGATAGATTGTTCACGCTGGAGCTGCTCACGTTTGTTAGCTATCTCGCGTGCCTCTTGCTCGTTCGGCAGGACGTTAAACTCGTCACCCGCCTGCGGAGCACCGTTCAGACCAAGAATCGAACAGGGTTCACCCGGACGTACCTCGGTGATTTTCTGACCACGCTCATTGAACATGGCTTTGATACGTCCGTGGAACGTACCGGCAAGCACGATATCGCCCATATGCAGCGTACCGTCTTGTACCAACAGCGTAGCTACGTATCCGCGACCTTTGTCCAGCGACGACTCGATGACTGATCCTTTTGCACGACGCTTCGGATTCGCCTTGAGGTCGAGCATCTCTGCCTCAAGGAGCACTTTCTCCAAAAGTTCATAGACACCGTCACCTTTCTTCGCAGAGATCTCCTGACACTGGTATTTACCACCCCAGTCTTCCACCAAGATATTCATGTTCGACAACTGCTCGCGGATCTTATCGGGGTTAGCGCCGGGTTTATCCACTTTGTTGATCGCGAATACCATCGGCACGCCGGCAGCCTGCGCATGGTTGATGGCCTCAATGGTCTGCGGCATGACGGCATCATCGGCGGCGATGATGATGATCGCTATATCCGTCACTTTCGCTCCACGAGCACGCATGGCGGTAAACGCTGCGTGACCCGGAGTATCGAGGAAGGTGATATGCTGACCATTCTTGAGTTTGACGTTATAGGCACCGATATGCTGGGTGATACCACCCGCCTCACCGGCGATGACGTTTGCGTTACGGATATGGTCCAACAATGACGTCTTACCGTGATCCACGTGTCCCATGACCGTGACGATCGGGCAGCGCGGTTCTATATCCTCCTCGTTCACCACCTCATCGGCATTGATCTCATCTGCCACATGCGCAGAGACATATTCCGTCTGGAAACCGAACTCCTCTGCCACAAGGTTGATGGTCTCCGCGTCAAGACGCTGGTTGATTGAAACGAACAGACCGAGGGACATACAGGTACCGATGATTTTATTCACCGGCACGTTCATCATGACAGCGAGGTCATTTGCGGTCACGAACTCTGTCAGTTTCAGCACTTTGGATTGCTCCTGTGCCTCCATCTTCTCCAATTCGTGTTTCTCTCGTTCCTGCTCACGGCGTTCGCGTTTGTACTTGGAAGTATTGGATTTATTCTGTTTTTGCTGCAGACGATTGAGCGTCTCTTTCAGCGCCTTATCCACCTCTTCCTGTGTAGCCTCACGGGGTTTATTATTCTTATTCTTGTTTTTACCCGCTTGGTTACGCTTATCGTTCGGATCTACTTTTGCCGCTCCTTTGATACGCTCTCTTTTACGCTTCTCGGCAGCGGCTTGTTGCTGTGCCTGCTGTGCCTGCTGACGTTCCTCACGCTCCTTGCGTTTCTGCTCTTTGGTCTTCTTGGCAGGGCGAGTAGAGGTATCTATAGAGTCGAGGTCGATCTTACCGAGCACTTTCGGAGCTTTTTTCAATTCCGGCTTGCCGAGGGTGAAGATTTCCTTTTTGGGTTTCTCCGGCGCAGGAGTTGGTTTCGCCGCTTCTTGGGCAGTCTTAGCAGCTTCTGCAGCGGCTTTCTCCGCAGCCAGACGAGCTTTCTCGGCCTCTTCGGCAGCACGTTGCGCCGCGACACGAGCCGCTTCGCGTTTGGCTTCCTCCGCAGCCAGACGCGCCGCCTCTTCCGCTTCCTTGGCACGTTTCGCCTCTTCCGCCGCTTGACGCTCTGCGTCTTCGCGGGCCTGACGAGCGGCAGCCTGACGATCCGCTTCTATCTTCGTCGCCATGTCTTTATTGAACTCTTTGGCAAGCAAGAGATAGAGATCGTCATCGATACGTACGTTCGGGTCCGACTCAATGGGATGACCGTTTTTCTCACACCATGCGGTGAGAGTAGCCATACCGATATTTAATTCTTTACATGCTTTAATTAACTTTATTGCCATAATGTCATTTACGATTTTACGATTTACGATTTAGCGATTTATTTACGATTTATTTTATTGACGATTTATTACGAACAATCGATCAATTATTTCAATTGAACAATCAATCGTGCCCTAAGGGCTAAGAATCTATTCTTAAACTCGTCAATCGTCCAATCGTCAATTAGGCCTTAGGCCTATTCGTTTGCAAACTCGGCAGAGAGAATGCGGAGTACCTCATCCACCGTCTCCTCCTCCAAGTCTGTCTTGGCGAGCAACTCATCTTTAGGCATAGCCAACACATCCTTGGCGGTGTCCAGACCGATGGCCTTGAAGGCATCCAGTACCCACTGATCGATCTCATCGTTGAACTCGTCCAGATAGATATCATCCATGTCTTGCTCGCTCATCTCACGGTAAACATCAATCTCATAGCCGGTCAGCATCGATGCCAACTTGATGTTATAACCACCCTTACCGATAGCCAGGCTCACCTCATCCGGCTGGAGGTACACTTTTGCGCTCTTTGCCTCCTCGTCAATCTCCATCGACGAGATCTTAGCGGGCGCAAGCGCACGCTGGATATACAGGTTAATGTTCGGTGTATAGTTAATGACATCGATGTTCTCGTTACGCAACTCGCGCACGATACCATGAATGCGCGCGCCCTTCACGCCGACACAAGCACCCACCGGATCAATACGCTCATCGAATGTTTCCACTGCAACTTTAGCACGTTCACCGGGGATGCGGGCGATTTTCTTAATAGCAATCAGCCCCTCTTTCACCTCCGGTACTTCCTGCTCGAAGAGACGTTGCAAGAAGAGCGGGCTGGTACGGCTGAGGATGATTTTCGGGTTCTGGTTCTTGTTATCCACCTGTACCACCACGGCGCGAACCATCTCACCTTTGCGGTAATAATCCGTGGGGATCTGGTTCTGCTTGGGCAGGTACATCTCGTTACCCTCTTCGTCGAGCAGCAACATCTCTTTCTTCCAAACCTGGTAGAGCTCACCGGTCACCACCTGACCCATCATCTCCGAGTATTTCAGATAGAGGTTCTCCTTCTGCAACTCAAGGATTTTCGAAGCCAGGGTCTGACGCAAGTTAAGAATCATACGACGACCGAAGGACTGCATGTCCACTTTGTCGGTAAAGTCCTCTCCCACCTCAATTTCGGGGTCTGTTTCACGCGCCTCACTGAGCGAGATCTGCGTCTCGGGGTTCGCAACATCATCATCCTCCATTACCAGACGGTTTCGGTATATCTCAAGGTCACCTTTGTCCGGGTTGATGATCACATCGTAGTTAGCGTCCGTACCGTACATCTTCGCGATCACGTTGCGGAACGAATCCTCCAGTACGTTAATAAACGTCTGTTTGTCAATTCTTTTGAAGTCCTTAAACTCCGAAAAGATGTCAATCAAATTGATTGTTTCTGGGTTTTTAGTAGCCATTTTGTATTTAGAATTTTAAATCATATTTCACATATTTCGGCTCGTCGTACCGCCATGTATGCGTTACGCTCTGCGTCAGTTTGCGTTTCTTGCCTTCGACAGCCACTTTCTCCTCCACATCTACAGAGAAAGTATCTTCATCCACACTCACCAGCTGTCCGTGGAACTTCTTTCCGTCCGCCAACACCTCGACATCATGCCCGAGGTTTTTCTCATACTGAATCTTCGTTTTGAAAGGGTCGGTCAGGCTCACACTTCCCACTTCCAGCGAGTAATCGGGCTCTACGTCATCCAACTTCTCCACGAGGAAATGATTCAACTCCGCACAGAAATCTACATCCACGCCAGCAAGACGATCCACCTCCACCAAAATATCATTCCCCGCTGATACATTCAGCGTGACCAACTCATAATCAGTACCCTTCAGGTACTCTTCAATCCATTCTTGTAAATCTTCTTTCAACATAATTTTTAAAGCGTGAGGGAACTCCTTTCGGGGTCCCCTCTATCATTTCACGATGCAAAGGTACTACTTTTTTTTGAATTGACCAAATTTTTTAGTAAAAAAATCATTTTTTGTCATATAATTCCTTTTTTATTGTATAAAATGTAAGTTCGATTTCGCATTTTCAGGTTAGAGACATTATTTTTCTATTTTTATTTGCATATATCAAAAAAAAGCAGTACTTTTGCAAATCGTTTTGTAATGATCAAGACGCACGACATGACCGTAGTCGGACTGATTGTCGGTCTGCTCGGTATAGCTGTTTCATATTCTGTTGTACTTTTTTTCCCATTCTAAGATGAAAAGAAGCATTTTAATCTGTATCCTCTGTGCGTTATGCGGTCTTCCTGTTTGGGCTCAAGACAGTGCAAGAATAGCGAAGAGAGAAGCCGTCAAATCGCACCTCAAGCAGCATTTCAAGCCTTACGGATTCATCCGCAACTTTTTTGTTTACGATAGTCGGGAATCGATATCCGGAACGGGTGATTTGTATAACTATCAGCCGAAAGATGAGAACTGGAACGTGAAGACTCAGGAAGAAGCGGATCAACTGGGTGTAGAACGTCAGGATCTGAATGCTATCTCCACGTTCCGTTTCCTCACTCTCACCACACGTGTGGGTCTGAATATTGTCGGCTATAAATGGCGCAACACGGAGTTCGGAGGTAAGATTGAAGCGGACTTTTATGCCGGCTTGAGTACTAAAGGCTCAGGCACTCACTCCGTATCCGGGGCCGCCCAAATGCGTCTCCGTCAGGCATATATGACGCTCGCATGGGATAGCCTGCGCATGAATGACAAAGATTTTGCACGTGTCGATCTGCTTCTCGGCCAGACATGGCACCCGATGGCGGCAGACCTCTGCGACGCGATTGCGCTTAACTCAGGTGCTCCGTTCGGCCCTTTCTCGCGTACGCCGCAAGTGAAGATGGATGCCCGTTTGGGTAATCTGTTTACGCTTACGGGTGCTTTGATTTGGCAGATGCAATACTGCTCCATCGGCCCGGACGGACAATCGGCAGAGTACATCGGTTATAGCAAGACTCCGGAGGCATATTTAGGTCTGAGTTTCCACCACAAAGGATGGTTAGTACGTGCCGGAGCGGATGTGCTGAGTATCAAGCCGCGTCATATAGGAAAAGTAATACCAACGCCAGGAGATACAGTTGCAGTAAAAGTTTCCGACCGCCTTACGACCATTTCTCCGTTCGTGTATTTGCAGTATAAGAAAGGCGAGTTCTCCATCAAAGCGAAATCTATCTTCGCGGAAGCAGGAGAGCATATGAATATGAACGGTGGTTACGGAGTGAGCGACGTGAAGAGTGACGGTTCTTGGGCATATACCCCGACACGCACTTCATCGTCTTGGATCAGCATTGTGTATGGCGGCAAAGTCGGAGCGCAGGAAGACAAACATCCGCAGAAGTTACAGGGAATTCTTTTTGCCGGTTACGTTCGTAATTTCGGCACAAAAGATGCACTATATGACCCCAACGGGAACGGCCGTCTAGACGCAGACGAGGTAAAAAAATACTACTTTTATCCGCGTGCAAATAATATGAACCGGATGTTTCGTTTCTCGCCCACCCTTCTATACACAGTTGGTAAGTTCCAAGTGGGTCTGGAGTATGAGATTACTTCCGTTCATTACGGAGATGCCGCCCAAGGTCTGAATGCAAACAACGGTCTTGCAGACCTGGGTTTGCACTGGGTCACCAACCATCGCGTACAACTCATGACCAAGTTTAACTTCTAAACATGAGAAAGTAGGAAAATACCACGGGCATCCTATGTAACCAAAACAAAAAACTGCTTGCTTGAGTAAACTCAGACAAACAGTTTTTTGTTTTGTTAACCTGTTGGCGGAATTAATTTAGTGCATACTTAATTCTGCCAATGGGCTTGTCGTTAATGAAGTTTACGTATTGCAGAATGGTAAGTGCACTAATTTTGCCAATGATCCTGGCAAACAAACCAT
>Ga0256407_10001751_pt1 | contig 44153 bp, 41 predicted proteins | sample RumenRJG_04DNA_FD_193489 | JGI IMG/M metagenome (GOLD analysis project Ga0256407, IMG submission 193489) | Bovine rumen microbial communities from Lethbridge, Alberta, Canada - RJG_04 | ecosystem: Host-associated > Mammals > Digestive system > Stomach > Rumen | place: Canada: Alberta...
GTAATTAAAGTCAACAACAGCGACATTCCATATGAGTACACTATGGTAAATGGTATTGCTACTGCAGTTATTCCTAATTTACAGCCTGGTGAGTATGAAGTCAATGTCACTTATAAAGGTGATGGTAAATACTCTGCTAAAGACAAGAACGGAACTAAATTTAGAGTAACTGGAACAAGTGTTTATGACATCAAGATTAATGTTGAAAGCCATCCTTATGGTGAATATTCAATTATTAATGTAACTGTTCCTAGAGATGTTGAAAATAATGTAACAATTACAGTTGATGGTGTTCCATACTCTGTTAAAGCAAACACTACAACTGGAATTGCTACTTTAAGATTGAATAATTTATCTGGTGGATTACATGCAGTAATTGCATCTTATCCTGGTGATATGGAATACGATGCTCGTTCAAACAGTACTACTTTCACAGTTGCAAGAGCATCCACTACAATCGATGTTAAATTTACAACTCCTAAATTCGTTGGAGACAATGTAATAGTTAATGTGGAATTAAATCAGAAAGTTAACGGAACCGTAACATTACATGTTGATAATAATAACTACACTGTATATGTCAAAAATGGTAAAGGAAGCTATAATATTGGTGATTTAATCAATAAAACATATAGTATAAGTGCTTCATTTGCTGGTGATGTGAACTTCACAGGATCTGCTTCAGCTGTTAAACACTTAGCTGTTAATAAAATCCCAACCAACTTAACTGTAACTCTTAGTGAAGCTGTGATTAGGGTTGATGGAACAAGTGTTGTTAATATTAAACTCAATCAAAAAATCAACGCTACAGTAACTGTTAAAGTAAATGGTAAGGAATACACAGTATCATTAACTAATGGTGAAGGCAGTTTAACTTTAAGTGATTTGGCAAATGCAACATACACAATTAACGCTACATTTGCTGAAACCGACAAATATCTAGGAAACACTTCAAACACTGTAACTTTAAAAGTCAATAAAATATCTACTTCTGTTGATGTAAGTGTTGACTCTCCTATTGTTGTTGGCGATGATGCAATATTTAAAGTTACAATGAATCCGGGCATTAATGCTACTGTTAAGTTAATCGTTGGCAGCAAATCATATGATGTTGCTGTTGTTAATGGTAAAGGTAACTACACTGTATCTAATTTGGTTAAAGCTACTTACAATGTTAAAGCAGTATTTGCCGGTGATGATAAGTATACTGGCAGTTCTTCTGCTACTAAACAGTTAGTTGTTAATCAAGTTCCTACTAAATTATCCGTTAAATTAGATAAGACCCCTATAATCGTCGGCGATAAGGCTGTTGTCAGTGTTGAATTGGATAAATCAATTACTACTGCTGTAACTGTTAAAGTTAATGGAAAAAATCATGTTGTTGGTCTTGTAAATGGTAAAGGCAGTTTAACTTTAAGTGATTTGGCTGAAGGCACCTACACCATTAATGCAACATATGCTGGTGATACTAAATACATCGGAAGCACTTCAAACACTGTAACTCTAAAAGTTGAAGGAAAAACAGTCACTGAAATGTCTGTTGACATTGATGTGGAAAAAGGTATTGCAACTGTTGTGTTACCTGATGGTGTTACTGGTAATGTAACTGTTGTCATTGATGGAAAAGTCTATAATGTAACTGATATCACTGAAATTCCGGTTACTATTGGCATTGGTGATTTAAAACCAGGAAACCACACAGTTGAAGTGATTTATTCTGGTGATAAATACTTCACTCCTGCTTCAAAAATCAATGATGTTGAAGTTCCAAAAGTTGATGATTATAAAATCAATGTCGATACTAAAGTGGATGGATCTTCTGTTGATATTACTGTAAGTTTACCTAAAGATGTAACTGGTCCTGTACTTATTGATGTTGATGGTGTTGGATACTATGCAAATGTAACAGGCGGTCAGGCTACATTACACTTGGATGACTTGTCTAAAGGAGAACATAATGTTGTTGTAAAATATCCTGGTGACGATTACTATGCACCTAACGGAAATACAACTTCATTTGAAATTGATGCTAAAGAAACTTCAATGAGCATTAAAGTTGATGATGATGAGATTGTTATTGAATTGCCTGAAGATGCTACTGGTAGTGTAGAAGTATCTATTGACGGTAAGCCTCAAACCGTACCACTTAAAGGCGGTAGGGCTGTTGTGGATATTTCCGGTTTGGAACCTGGTCAGCACACTGTTGATGTAACTTATCCTGGTGATGATAATTACGGTCCTGCTTCAAACTCAACCAGCTTTGAAGTTCCTAAAGTTTCAGATTATCCAATTGATATAACTCAAAAAGATGATAAATTAGTTGTTAGTGTTCCTAAAGATGCTACTGGTAGTGTAACTGTATCTATTGACGGTAAGCCTCAAACTGTTCCGGTTTCAGGTGGTAAGGCTGTTGTGGATATTTCCGGTTTAGAACCTGGTAAACATGGTGTTGAAGTAACCTATCCTGGTGATAAGAAATATGCTCAAGAGTCCAATGCAACAATCATCGATATTCCAAAAGTTGATGATTATAAAATCACTGCTAATGCTAAAGTCGATGGATCTTCTGTTGATATTACTGTAAGTTTACCTAAAGATGTAACTGGTCCTGTACTTATTGATGTTAATGGCGTTGGATACTATGCAAATGCAACAGGTGGCCAAGCTAAATTACACTTGGAAGACTTATCTAAAGGAAAATATGATGTTGTTGTAAAATATCCTGGTGATGATAAATATGCACCAAATAGAAATGCTACTTCATTTGAAATTGATGCTAAAGAAACTTCAATGAGCATTAAAGTTGATGATGATGAGATTGTTATTGAATTGCCTGAAGATGCTACTGGTAATGTGACTGTATCTATTGACGGTAAGCCTCAAACTGTTCCGGTTTCAGGCGGTAGGGCTGTTGTGGATATTTCCGGTTTAGAACCTGGTCAGCATACTGTTGATGTAACTTATCCTGGTGATGACAATTATGATCCTGTTTCAAACTCAACCAGCTTTGAAGTTCCTAAAGTTTCAGATTATCCAATTGACATAACTGAAGAAGACGGTAAATTAGTTATTACTGTTCCTGATGATGCTACTGGTAGTGTGACTGTATCTATTGACGGTAAGCCTCAAACTGTTCCTGTTGAAGATGGTAAGGCTGTTGTGGATATTTCCGGTTTGGAACCTGGTAAACATGGTGTTGAAGTAACCTATCCTGGTGATAAGAAATATGCTCCAGTATCTAATGCAACAATCATCGACATTCCAAAAGTCGTTGATTATCCATTCGAAGTAATAGCTGAAGACATTAATGTTGGACAAAAAACTAATATAACTGTAAACTTACCTAAAGATATAAACGGTCAGGTATTAGTTGATATTGGTGGTGTCGGATATTATGTAACTGTAACTAATGGTGTTGCTCATATAGAGTTACCGCTTGATTTAAAACCAGGATCTTATGATGCTGTTGTTACATTCCCTGGAAACGATAAATATGAATCAAAAACAGTAAAAGATTCATTTAAAGTTGTGGATGAAAAAGTTCCTGTGGACATTAAAGTTGAAGGTGATGAAATTGTCGTTGAATTGCCTGAAGATGCTACTGGAAATGTGACAGTATCTATCAACGGAAAAACTCAAACTGTGCCGGTTATTGATGGTAAAGCTGTTGTAAATATTTCTGATTTAGAACCTGGCAATTACACTGTTGATGTTACTTACTCTGGTGACGATAAATATCCTTCAGCTTCCAATTCAACCAGCTTTGAAGTTCCTAAGATAGTTGATTATCCAATTGACATATCCAATACTGATGATAAATTTATCGTTACAGTTCCTGAGGATGCTACTGGTGATGTAAAAGTAACTATTGATGGTAAATCATATACTGTTCCTATTAAAGATGGTAAAGCTGTCATTGATATCTCTGATTTGCCTGAGGGTAGTCATAACTTTGAAGTTACCTATCCGGGTAATGATAAATATGCTTCAAAAACTGTTAACGGAACTATTGTCAAAGAACGCTATCTTATCATGACTGCTCCTGCTGTAGTAAAATATTACAGTGGTTCTGAGAGATTTATTGTCTATCTAACAGATAATAAAGGTAATAAGTTAAGTGGTTTGGAAGTTAAAATAACCATTAATGGCAAAACTTACACTAGAACTAGTGAAAATGGTGAAGCTTCCATTGCATTAAACTTAATTAGTAGAAATTACACTGTTAAAGTTGACTTTGCTGGTAATGATGAATTCAAACCTCAAAGCATTAATTCAACTGTTGAAATTCTCCCTACTATCTATGCAAAAGATGTACTTAAAGTCTTTAATAATGGAACTCATTATTATGGATTGTTCCTAGATGGTCAAGGTAACCCATTAGCTAATACTGAGGTTAATTTCAATATTAATGGTGTATTCTACACTAGAACTACTAATGCATCAGGTTGGGCTAAATTAAATATTAACCTTCCAGAAGGAAAATATATATTAACTGCAATAAACCCTGTCACTGGTGAAATGAGGACTAATAATGTTACTGTATTTAATTTGATTGAATCCGGTGATTTAGTAAAATATTACAAAAATGGTACTCAATTTATTGCACGTATCCACTCTGACGATGGTGGCTGGGTTAAAGCTGGTGTAGATGTAACATTTAACATTAATGGTGTATTCTATACTCGCCAAACTAATGAAACAGGCCATGTAAAATTAAATATTAATTTACCTCCTGGAGATTATATTATTACAGCATTTTACAAAAATGCCCGTAAAAGTAATAATGTTAAAGTACTTTCTAAGTTAGTTACTTCAGATTTAAACATGAAGTATCATGATGGATCTAAATTTGTTGTAAAAACTTTAGATGGTCAGGGTAATCCTGCTCCTCATCAAAATGTTTCATTTAACATTAATGGAATATTATATTCCCGTATGACTAATGATGTAGGGGAAGCTGGATTAAATATTAATTTACAGCCAGGTAAATATATAATTACTTCAAAATATGGAGAGGAAAGTAAATCAAATACAATTACAATAGGAGAGTAACTTCTTCTATTGCTATTTTTTTTAACTTTTTATTTTTTTATTTATTATACGAATACATGTATAACCAGTTATTTTTAATTATTTTCCATTGCTTTGATATTATTGAATGGTCATTAGATTATATTAACTAATTTTTCTTGTTCTATTTAAATTATCGTTCCTTATTCTAAGAATATTCATTTGAATTTCTATCTCATTTTTTACTATAAATTTATATTCATGCTTTGATAAAATATTTATTAGGTGAAATTATATGGATAAAAAATTTATTGCAATTCTTGCTGGTATTGTAATTATTGCAATAGCAATTAGTACATATATTAATTTTGTACAGGACGATGATGTTGTCACAATAGGTTATTTGCTAGCAGATTATGACCCTGCTTTAACGGTGGCTAATAAAACAGACATGTTTAATGCTCAGGGTCTTAAAACCAAAGTAGTTGTTTATAATAATGATTATGAATTAATTAATGCTATAGCATCTGGTGATATTGATGCTGCATATATGGATATAAGGTTTGTATTGCATGGTGCTGAAAAAGGAGTTCCAATTAAAATTATTTCAGCTTCACAAAATGGTGGAAGCGGATTATTTGTTTCTAATATGTCTGGAATTAATTCTGTTTCAGATTTGAAGGGTAAAAATATTGCCATGCCTGGTGAAGACTCAATTCAATATGTATTGCTTAGTAATTATTTAAAAAAACATGGTATGTCAATAGATGATTTGAATGTATCTTCATGTTCATGTTCTGAAATGGATAAATCAATTAAAAAAGGTAAACTTGATGGGGCAATTTCATATCAGCCTTATGTGGCTATTAGTCAAAATAATGGAAGTAAACTTTTAATTAATTCTGATGAGTTAATGCCTGATCATCCTAATTGTGTTTTAATAGCCTCAGATGAGTTTATTTCCAGACATCCTAATGATGTTGAAAATCTTGTCAAGATTCATGAAAACGCAACGAATTACATTAACAATAATTCGGATAGTGCAATTGGTTTAATTCCTATGGATAAAGTTGTTAATCGTGAAATAAAAAAGGAATATTTAAATAATGTTTCTTTGGTTTATGGATTAAATGATACTTTCAAACAAAAAATTGATGAGTTTATGAAAATTGAAGTTGATTTGGGCATTTTAAAAGAACCTATATCTCATGATAAGCTTTTTTGGAAAGGTAGTTAATTATCTACCTTTAATTTTCATTATATTTTATATTTCATAAAAATGATACTTATCAGTATAAATTCAGCTATTGTATTTATTAAAATCTTATAAACTGTTTTTTTTTATAAAAATATGGTGATTTAATGAAATTGTAGTTTTAATCGCTTTACTTGCTATAGTATATTTTAATGCAGGCGTTTTTAATTTTTCAAGTAGTAAAAATTCTGATAATACGGTAACTATAGGGCATTTGCCTTCTGACCATAATGCAGCTTTATTTGTCGCTGATAAGCAAGGTTTATTTAAAGAAAAAAATATAAGTGTGGAATTAGTGCAGTTTAACAGTGGTGGAGATTTAATGGTTTCTATGGCAAGTGGAAAAGTTGATATTGGTTATGTTGGTATATCTCCTGTATTGGCTGCAGTTGAAAAAGAGGTTCCGGTAAAAATCATTTCTGCTGCACAGTCTGAAGGTAGTGGAATTATACTTTCCAAAGACTCAAATATTTCTACAGTTTCAGATTTAAGGGGTAAAATTATTGCAACTCCTGGTGAAGCATCTATTCAATATGTTTTATTAAACTATTACTTAAATAAAAACGGTTTATCTATTAAACAAGTAAATTCTTCTGTAATGAAAACTCCTTCAATCAATGATGCAATCAAATCCAATACAATTGATGCCTGTGTAACTTTCCAACCATATGTGAGTTCCTCCCAAGCAAATGGAAACAAAGTTTTAATAAATTCACATGAAATTTTACCAAATCACCCATGCTGTGTCGTTGTAGCTTCTCAAGATTTTATTGATAAAAAACCGGATACTGTTAAAGATATCGTGGCAATTCATGAAAATGCTACTGAATTTATAAATAATAATGTTAAAAACAACACCAGTGCTGTTGTAGATTTATTGCCTAATGACATTGTTTCTAATAAAGATGTTGAAGCAAAATCATTGGAGAGTTTTCCATTTGTTTATGGATTAAATGATACGTTCAAATCTGATATAGATAATTTCATGAAAATAGAAGTAGATTTAGGTTTATTAAAACATCCTATTTCACATGATCAATTATTCTGGGATGGAAAATAATTCATTCCAAATATTATTTTTTTTAATAGGTTGTCAATAAATTATTAATTTGATTATTTTGCCTATAAAGTAAATTGTTGTAATAATCAATAATATTGTAAGTTCATGTGTATGTCAACGTTTCCTTAATCATATTTAGTATAACACTGCTATTATTTTAAATTAATATTTAATTATTCAACATGTTTTATTAAAAATTTTAATTTAATTAATCATTATTATATTTAAAATGGCAACAAATTTTTTGGTGTTTTTGGAATTGTTTTGAAAAATAAAAAAAGAGTTAAATTTCTCAATTAAGAGAAATTATAATTTAATTTTAATATCTAATGCACTTGAACCTTCTTCATATACGAAAATCGGGTTAATATCAAGTTCAGATATTTCTGGGAAGTCTAAAGTTAATCTGGCTACTCTTTTAATAGCTTCTCTTACTTCTTCGACATCACATGGGGCTTCGCCTCTGTAACCTTCAAGTAATTTAGAAACTTTGGTAGAGTCGATTTGTTCATCGATTTCATCAGATGACAATCCTTTAGCTAATTTGAATGATACATCTTCAATAAGGTTAACATATATTCCACCCATACCGAATGCAATCATTGGTCCAAATTGCTTGTCTCTAATCATACCTACAATGACTTCTTCACCGGAATCCATCATTTTCTGTACTTCCACACCATCAGGAACAATATCTGGGTGAGCTTTATTGGCATTAGCTATGATTTCTTCATAAGTTTCTTTTGCTTCTTCAGCACTTGAAATTCCAACTTTTACTCCGCCAATATCTGACTTGTGCAAGATTTTATCAGATGCGATTTTAAGTACAACAGGGAATTCCATTTCTTCAGCCAATTCAGCTGCTTCATCTGCACTTGTTGATAATTTGATTGGTGCTGCAGAAATTCCATATGCTTCTGCAACAGCATAAGCTTCACTTCCAAGTAAGGTGTCTCTTCCGTCTGCTTTTACTTTTTCAAATATTGCCTGCACTGCATCTTTATCCATATCTGTGATTTTATCAACAACATCGTCATATTTTCTATCGCCTAATTTTGCGAATTTAGTCATTGCAGATAATGCTTGAACAGCAGTTTCAGGGAAAACATAAGTTGGAATACCATTTTCTCTTAAAAGTTCATTTGCATCTTCAAATGATGGTCCGCCCATGTTAACTACAATAATTGGTTTTTCGGATTCTTTTCTGCCGTTTAAAATTGCTTGTGCAATTCCGTCAGGGTCTGCTGAAGCGGTAGGACATACCATAACAATTAAACTGTCAACCAGTTCATCATGCAATACGATGTCAAGTGATTCCTGATACCTTTGTACTGGAGCGTCACCTAATACGTCAATAGGGTTATTTGCACTACCTTCCTCAGGAATACATCCTTTTAACTTTGCAGTGGTTTCTTCATCAAATTTAACAAGATCCAAACCGGCTTTTTCCATTGCATCCACGGTTAAAACTCCTCCGCCTCCGGCATTTGTAATGATAGCTACATTACTGCCTTCTGGGAGAGGTGCTTTGGAGAATGCCAATCCTAAATCAAATAATTCTGCCATTGTTTCTACACGCATAATTCCGGATTGTTTGAATGCTGTGTCAAATGCCAAGTCACTGCCTGCTAGTGCACCTGTGTGTGAAGATGCGGCTTCTGCTCCTGCAGATGATGATCCGGATTTAAGAACGATAATCGGTTTTTTGACTGCAGTTTCTCTCATGGTTCTGACAAAGTCATCATTGTCTGAAATTGATTCTAAATAACAGATGATTACATTGGTTTCATCGTCTTCAGCCAGGTATTGCAATAATTCAATTTCATTAACTCCAGCTTTGTTTCCAAGACTGATTACTTTACTGAATCCAATTCCTGAAGTTACACTCCAATCGATAATCGCTACCATCATTGCTCCACTTTGTGAGATGAATGCAATGTTTCCTTTCGGCGGCATCATTTGTGAGAATGATCCGTTTAATGGTGTGTGTGAATCGGTAATTCCTAAACTGTTAGGTCCAATGATATTGATGTTGTATTTTTCACCGAGTGCAGTTAATTCTTCTTCTAATTTAACTCCTTCTCCACCAATTTCTTTAAAACCTGCCGTAATTACAACCATGTTTTCTACGCCGGCTTCTCCACAGTCTTTTACTGTTTCATTAACAAAGACTGACGGGATTGTTATTATTACCAAATCTACTTTTTCAGGTATGTCTTTTATACTTGCATACGCTTGTTTACCTAAGATTTCTCCGCCTTTAGGGTTTACTGGGTATATTTTTCCTTCAAATCCATCGTTTATTAAATTGTCCACGATGATGTATCCAACTTTTCCTGGTTGGTTTGAAGCTCCAATAACCGCAACGGATTCAGGTTTAAACATCTTATTGAGATCTTTCATAGACTTTTCTCCTTTATATTTAACACTATAATTTATAATGATAAATAATTAACAATTATTTATATTGTTATATTTCATTTTATTATTATATAAACATATTGTTTAAATACTTAATTAAAAACCTTTATATTTAAATTAAAATATTTTTAACGATTATTTAATTTAAAAAATATTTGCTTTTTAGGAAATGATTTAATATTAGAATCAATAAACATACATATAAATAATTTATAATTGATTAAAGCGAGGAGGATTATGAGTTTAATCATAGCATATGTAGGCAAAAAAGGCTGTGTTATGGCCAGTGATAAAAGGCGTATTGCTTATTTTGGTAATAATAGGCAAGCCTTAGAGGATGAATTATATAACGGAAGTATTACAACAGATGAAGAACTTTATAAAAGATCTAAAGAACTCGACGTTCCAATTAAAATATCTGATGATGCGGATAAATTGAGAATTGTTGGAAATACTATTAGGGGCGAAGTAACTACTAAAGGGACACACGAAACAAAACGTAAAAGGATTTATGGAACAACTAATGGTTATCAAATTGTAGAATTAATTGGATCTGAGACTAAATCACGCCAATCAGGTGAAAAAGGAATTATATTGTTCGGCAATGACTTTGCTAAGAAACAGGCTGAAAATTTAATTCAAAAAAGATGGAAAGCTTCACACAGTTTAAGATTAATGGGGGATATTTTTGGGGAAATATTGTCTGTCATTGCTCAAAAAACACCAACAATAGGTAAAGAACATGATGTTTTAATTCAGCAACCTAAATTTGACCCTTTTGAAGCTCAAAAACATCTTAACATCACAATTGATGCTGATATTAAGGTCTTAAATAAATATCGTCAGCAATTAACTGAAGAACTGATTCAAAAAAATAGAGAAATCGAATTAGCTAATAAAATCATTAATGACGGACCAATCGGTAATGTAATATCCATCGATGGTAAAATGGTCGAAGTAAAGTTAAATGATAAAACACAAGCTTTTAATTTTAACTGGAAGCCGCTGGCAGGTCCTAATCAAAATGTCATTATGTTCAGTGATAGCGATGATATTGAAACTGGCGATAAAGTCGTAATTAAAAATGAGGTTTTATGTCTTAAGAAAAATAGTTCTCCATTGTCATGTAATATTATCTTATGCTCACTATGAGGAAATTAAATGAAACTAATATTCTTAGGAACTGGTGGAGGGAGATTTTCAGCCATCAACCAAAGAAGAATGACTGGTGGATTTAGGATAGATAATTTGGGCGGAAAAAATTATCATGTTGACCCTGGACCTGGAGCTTTAGTTAGAACATATCAATTTGGTCTGGATCCAAGAAATATTAATGGAGTCTTTGTTTCTCACGCACATACGGATCATTATAATGATGCTGAAATATTAATTGAAGCAATGACTAAAGGGATGACCCAGAATCAGGGCCATATTATTGGTTCAAAAAGTGTTTTATCCGGTTTTGAGCAATGGGGTCCGTGCATTTCAGCATATCATCAATCCAAATCTAATGTATTGGAACTTGAAGACGGGGATATAAGGTATTTTGATAATTGTTTAGTTAAGGCTACATCAACTTATCATGGTGATCCTAAAGCTATAGGTTTTCAAATCGAATTTAAAGACTTTAAAATATCTTATACTGCAGACACTTCTTATTTTCCTGAACTATCGAAGGAGCATGAAGGCGCCGACATTTTGATAGCCAGTGTTCTTCGTCCCGGTGGCAAATCTATTAAAGGACATTTATGCTCATCAGGATTTATTAAATTAATAAAAGAGATTAAGCCAAGATTGGCTATTATGACCCATTTGGGTCTTAAAATGATTTCGAATAATCCGATTGGTGAGGCTAAACGAATAACTAAATTGACTGGTGTTAAAACTTTAGCTGCTTTTGATGGAATGTCTTTAGATATTAATTACAATAATCCTGCAAAAGCACGAATATTATCCTTAAAGGATGTTGATGCACCATATCATGGTTCAAATCCAAATTTATCAAATTTTGAAAGGAAAAATATAAATAAACTTGCAATTAAAAATAGGGAAGCTGATGAATTCTCTCTAATTAAACGAAATAGACATTAATGATCTAAATTGCTTGGATGAATAAAACCTGAACGTATCATATGATCTGCAAGAACAATTGCAGTAGAGGATTCTGCCACAACAGTCACTCTAGGACAAATGCAGGGATCATGTCTTCCTTTTATTTCTATTTTTTTATTTTCCATATTTTCTAAATCAATACTGTTCTGACATTTTGAAATAGATGGGGTCGGTTTTACAGCAATTCTGGATATGATTGGCATTCCATTGCTCATACCGCCAATAATGCCTCCGGAATTATTTGTTTTTGTTTTGATATTACTCTCTTCAATGCAATATTCATCATTAATTTCAGAACCGCTTTTTTTTGCAGCATCAAAGCCTAAGCCTATTTCAACACCTTTAACAGCACCAATATTCATTAAAATTCTAGCTAAATCACCGTCTATTCTTCCAAATACTGGTTCGCCTAAACCTGCAGGAATATTGATTGCAATAGTTTCCACAATGCCTCCGACGGAATCTCCTTCGGATTTTTTGGCTAAAATCAAATCTTCCATTTCTTTTGCGGCTTTTAAATCACCACAGCGAATAGGATTTTTTTCAATATTTTCTTTTATCTCATCAAATGTGAGTTTTTTAGCTTTAATATCTCCAATTTGAGTTACATGGGAAATAATTTCAATATTGTTTGTTTTTAATAGTTTTTTAGCTATTGCACCACCAATAACATGGCCAATGGTTACTCTCCCACTCCCACGACCTCCGCCGTTATAATCGTAGTTTCCATATTTCACCATCCAACCATAATCTCCATGTGAAGGGCGTGGTGTTGATTTGAACATGGAATAATCTTTGGAATGTTGGTTTTTATTAAAAACAATTCCCGTAATGGGTGTACCATCTGTTTTTCCTTCAAAAATCCCAGATAATATTTGAACTTCATCTGATTCTTTTCTTGGTGTGGTTACACTGCTGGTTCCAGGTTTTCTTTTATCCAATTCTTTTTGAATGTCTTCTTGTGTAAGTTCAAGATTAGCAGGACAGCCGTCAACAACAGCTCCAACGGCAACACCATGACTTGAACCAAAACTTGTTATTTGAAATTTTTCCCCAATTTTATTTGACATAATAATTTATATTTAATTTAAACTATTAATAGTTAAACATGGTTTTTAATGAAATTTTTAAAAAACTTTTATGTACTTATTCTTATCAGGGATGGTGGCCAATTACAGATTATGATGGGATAAACCCAACAAAAACCGGATCAACACAGGGTTATCATCCTGCAGATTATTCTTTTCCGAGGAATTCTTTAGAACAATTTGAAATAATTATAGGAGCTATTCTAACCCAGAATACTTCATGGCCTCAGGTTGAAAAGTCCATAATTAACATTAAAGAATTAATCAATCTAACACCTTATGAAGTTTTAGATTTGGCTGAAAATGATTTTAAACTAGCAATAAAACCTTCAGGATATTTCAATCAAAAATATAATTACTTAAGAAATGTTTCGGAGTTTTACATATCTCTTGGGGGTGAAACTCCTGAAAGAAAAGATTTGCTTTCAGTTAAGGGGATAGGTCCTGAAACTGCTGATTCAATACTTTTATATGCATATGGTGAAAAAGAGTTTGTCGTTGATGCTTATACCCGCCGTATTTTTTCTTATTTGGGATTAATTAATGAAAATGATTCTTATAATAAAATTAAAAAGCTATTTGAAGATAATTTTGATGGTGACGTTAACGATTATCAGGAATATCATGCATTAATTGTAGAGCATGCTAAAAATCATTATCTCAAAAAACCTTATGGTGTTAATGATAATGTTTTAAATAATTTTAAAGTAAAGTAATATATAAGGTGAAATAAATGCAGTTTCCAGTTACTAGAATGAGAAGATTAAGAAAAAATTCTAAGATACGTGACATTGTACGTGAAACAAAACTTCAAAAAGAAGATTTAATCTATCCGATTTATTTTAAACAAGATTTGGAAGGTGATGAGAAAGAAGAGATATCTTCACTTCCAGGTGAATTCAGATACTCTTTAAAAAGCGGTGTTGAATTTGCAAAAAAATTAGAATCAAAAGGATTAAAATCAATAATCGTATTTGGTATTCCTCCGGAAGATGAAAAGGATGAAATTGCAACACCGGATTATGCTGATACGGGTATTGTTCAAAAGGCAATTCGTGAACTTAAAAAGCAAACTAATCTTGTTGTAATAAGTGATGTATGCTTATGCCAGTACACTTCTCATGGCCATTGCGGATTAATCGTGGAAAATGATGATACTGATGATGGAATTGAAATATTAAACGATGAATCACTTGAATACATTGCAAAAGTAGCTTTATCCCATGCCCGTGCAGGTGCAGATATTGTAGCTCCATCCGACATGATGGATGGAAGAGTCGGAGCTATTAGGCACGTGTTGGATGAAAATGGCTATTATAATGTTATGATAATGTCTTATTCAGCCAAATATGCTTCTGCATTTTATGAACCCTTCCGTCAGGCAGCATGCTCATCACCCCATAAAGGTGATAGGAAAAGTTATCAGATGGATCCTGCAAATGCTGTTGAAGCAATACGTGAATGTGAACTGGATGTAATTGAAGGCTGTGATTTTTTAATGGTTAAACCGGCTTTACCTTATTTGGATGTTGTAAGGTCTGTTAGGGAGGAATTCATGTTGCCGCTGGTTGCTTATAATGTAAGCGGAGAATATGCAATGATAATGGCAGCTATTGAAAAAGGATATTTAACTGAAAGGGCAATTATGGAATCCTTGCTTTCAATTAAAAGAGCTGGGGCTGATTTGATTATTACAAATTTTGCACCTAAGGTACTGTTGGAGGATATGATAGAATGAATGTGGAAGATATCGTAAAATTAGCACAAATATCTTCAGCACTTGAGGTTAGTGGTTATCCAAAACCAGGTAATGTCCACAGAACCCGTGATTATGATGATATGGTGTTTGAAGACTTTGTAATTAGTGGAATTGTAATTGGGGATGCTATACGTGAAGCATGCACTGACGTTGATGTTGAAAACCCTAAATTGGGAAAGTGTATTGTCGATGCAGTTAAAGAAACTGACAGATGGATACATAACAATACCAATTTGGGAATTGTAATGATGACAACACCGATTGCCGTTTCAGCAGCCATCAGTGAAAGCTTTGATGAACTTCGCCAAAATATTGTTAAATTAATGAAAAATACATCAGTTGACGATGCATGTGACCTCTATGATGCAATTGCTATTGCATCTGCCGGCGGAATGGGTGAAGTAGATGAATATGATGTAACATCAGACAGTGCTAAGGATGAGTTAAGGAAGAATAACCAAACAATGTATGATGTTTTAAAAATATCTGCTCCGTATGATATGTTAGGCCGTGAAATGACCTCAGACATGCCGGTTGTTTTTGAATTGGGATATCCTACTTATCATGAATTAAAAAATAAATCTTTAAATGAAGCATGTGTCATGACATTTCTAACTATTTTATCCGAAGTTCCGGATACATTAATCTCAAGAGAGGAAGATGCAGATACTGCTTTAAAAGTCTCTATGATGACAAGAGATTTGCTTAAACTTAAAGATGAAAGTGATTTTAACCAAAAACTCGCAGAATTTGACGATTATCTGTTTGATAATGGTTATAATCCAGGTACAACTGCTGATTTAACTGCCGCTTCAATTTTTGTAAGTAATTTAAAAGATCACTTTTAATTACTTTACTTTTTTTTTATTTGTCATCGCTACTTTTATATTTCATTAAGTCCAATGTTAAACTAACAAGTGTTAGTTTGATATTATGAATAATAAAGAAAAAATTTTCCATGTTTCCATTGATTTATTCTCAAAATATGGATATGATGGTGTTTCCATTCGTAAAATCGCAAGTGAAGTTGGAATAAAGGAAAGTTCAATATACAATCATTATAAAAGTAAAGAATCCATTCTAGATTCAATTCTGGATTATTATATTGAAAGGATGCTGGCTAATGATATTCCATTAAATCAGGTCAGCACAAATATGGATGAGGGCTTTGATTGCTTTTACAAAGCGGGCCTTAATGCATTTCTCTCACAGCTAAAAGATGAGGAAATGTCTAAAATTACAAGACTAATTTTAATCGAGTCATTTCACAATGAAAAAATTAGAGAATTCATGAAAAAGAGCATAATTGAAGATGCTGTTAATGGATGGATTGTTTTATTTGATTTGATGAAATCCAAAAAATTGATAAAAAAAGATGCTGATTCCAATCAACTGGCTCAATCTTTCTACAAATATGGACTTTTCCTTTTATATGAACATTACATTATCAATTATCCGGAAAACGATGTGGAATTTTTAGAAAAGATGGCTCAGGATTCATATAATCATATTAAACTGATTTATGACTCTGTAAAAATTGATAGGGAAAATACTATTAACATAAGATTGGAAGATAAAAAGGATTATCTGGAAGTTGAAAATCTTGTAAGGGATTCCTTTTGGAATGTATACCGTCCAGGTGCATTTGAGCATTATATTGTACATAACCTGAGGGATGATGATGCTTTCATTCCTAGTCTGGCTTATGTTATTGAAAGCGATAATAAAATAATAGGCCATATCAATTATTCGATGGGTTTAATAGATTATGGAAGCAAAGAAATTGATGCAGTTGTCTTAGGTCCAATAGCTATTCATAAGGATTATCAAAACCAGGGCTTGGGCTCCAGATTAATAGAGCATACCCTTGATATCGCCAGAGATACATTTCCGTTTGTTTTTGTAATAGGTGATGAAAACTATTATCATAGATTTGGTTTTGAAAGTGCATCCAAGTATAATTTGTATTTGCACGGTACAGATTCAAAAGAAGAATGTCCATTTTTCATGATTAATGTATTTGATGAAAAGAAACTTGAAAATAATCAGGGAATATTTTTTAATCCGGAAGTTTTTAATGTAAACCAGAAAGATGTTGATGAGTTTGATGAAAATTTTGAATATAGGGAAAAATTAGTTTTAGAAGGTCAATTGGGTGTTTAGATGAAATATTTAATAATTAATGGTTCTCCAAGAAGGAAAAATACTTACAAAATTATAAAACAGGCAGAAAGTAATTTGGATGGTGAATTTGAAGAAGTGCATTTAATAGAAAAGCAAATTCCAATGTGTTTGGGTTGTATGAATTGTATTGTGGTTGGAGAGGATAAATGTCCTCATCATGATAAAGTTCAGCCGATTATAGAAAAGATGGGAGAATGTGACGGAATTATTATTTCATCTCCCGTGTATGCGCTGAACGTATCTGCTCTTTTGAAAAATTTCTTCGATCATACTGCTTATCTCTATCATAGACCTCAATTTTTTACAAAAAAGGCTTTGGTTGTTGTTTCAACAGCCGGTGCAGGCCATAAAAAAGTAGCAAAATATATTGATGAAACTTTAAGGCATTGGGGTATAAATAAGGTCTATAAAATCGCTTTGGCTTGTGGGGGCAAGGAAAGTCTTGAAACCTCAAAAATCGATAAGGAGGCCATTAAGTTTAAAAAGGATGTTGAGTCAAGAAAATTGCACTCTCCAAAATTTGGTGATGTATTTTATTTCAATTTATGGAAATCCTTGGCAGTATCTGATGAACCTATAGAAGCTGATGCTGAGTTCTGGAAAGGCACTGGTTTAGTTAACTGTGATTACGGGCCTGAAGTTAAACTGAATATTTTAAAGAAACTCTTTGCAAAAATCATATTCAAATTCTTTAAATCGGTCATGTAATCATTAATTTTAAAAATAAAAAGATTGATTATAGAAACGTTTAATTTATTTAAAGAATTTTCTTTGCTTTTTAAGGTAGAAGTTAAGGTATAGGTAAGACAATATTGAACCAACGCTCATTCCACATACTAAACCTGCATATATTCCTATATCTTTTAGTCCTAAAATAAATCCAAATAATCCTGCAAATATTATTTCAAGAATTGCTGATCTTAATATTGTAAAGAATAATGCTATTGTTCCTTTTCCCATACTTTGGAACAAGTTTCCGGCCATTATTCCAAATGGCATTAATAATAAAAAGAAAGATAGGATTCTTATTGCTTCAGTTATTCTTTGGGATAAAATAGCACTGTTTGCTGAATATGCAAAGATGTGGGATAATGGCTCAGCAAAGGAAAAGCAGATTAACCATATTGCTACTGATGATATTAAACCTATTTTAATTCCGTAATTTTCAGCTATTTTCATATTTTCGTAGTTTTTAGCACCGTAGGCCGCACCACCTACTGTCAGTGCTGCCACCCCAATACCGATTAATGGTGCAAATCCAACTGAAAGCAGTCTCCACGTTGCAGTATATGATGCTACAGCTATTGTTCCTGAAAGTAACGTTAACCAATAATTCATTAAAATGGATACGAATGCTAGGATGAACTGTTCTAAACTGGCCGGAATACCAACAACCAGAATATCCTTATATATGTTCAAATCCCTTTTATATTCGCTCATTTTAATTTTTAAAAAACTGTCTCTTTTAATAAACATCCAATATATCATTTGAAACATAGGTATTGTTGCTGCTATTAAAGTTGCTATTGCAGCTCCGGCAACTCCTAAATTTAAGATATAAATGAATATCGGATCTAGAATCATGTTAATGATGGCAGTATACATTAATGGATATGATGCTCTTTTAATTTCACCCTGTGATCTAAATATCGCAGACAGCATTGCAGGTATGAAAATAGAAAAACATCCGGCTAGTATAATATATCCGTAAGTGGACGCATCGTTTATTACTTCACCAGCTCCCATTTTTAAAAGCACTGGTTTCAAGACAATTAAAAGTAAAATTGTTGTTATTATGGCAACGATAACGCTTAGTATTATTGAGTGTATTGCACTGTTTCCTGCTTTTTCATATTTTTCAGCTCCAATGTATCTTGCAATAAGACTATTGGAACCTGCTCCAAGACCGTTTGCAAAACCAACTAATGTTAAAAATAATGGTGTAACAAATCCGATGGCTGCCAGTGCATTAGCTCCAATTCCACCAACCCAAATTCCATCAATAATGTTATTCAATATCATGAATAGGTTACTTATGATAATAGGAACTGCCAACTTATTTATTGCCTTTTTCGGATGATTGACGATTAAATCTATATCTTCATTCGCTTCCATAATAATCAACTTCATATATTATTTGTTGATTGTTACTTAAAAAGTAATTGATTTTATTTTTTTTTTAAATTTACTTTTTTTCGTGTTTTTGCAATATCTTTATTAATAATTTAAAATATATATTATACTATTATTAATGATGAATATTATGGTGTTTGAATGAGTGAGGATATTACTAAAACCATTAACGAATTACATATTTATGAAAAGAAACTTTTAAAAGAACTGGAAGCAAATCCTGATGCAACTCCTGAAGAAATTGCTGATAATACTGGAATGGACATTAAATCAGTTATGAGTGCTGCCGGTTCTCTTGCATCTAAAAATATTATTGAAGTAGACAAAGAAGTTCAGGAAACCTACTCTTTAACAGAAGACGGCATTCATTATGCGAATCAGGGCCTTCCTGAAAGAAAAATATTAGATGTTTTGGCTGAAAAAAGACAAATTCGAATGAAGGATTTGGCCAGTGAAACTGGTATTGATAAAAAAGAAGCTAATATTGCTCTTGGATGGTTACGCCGTAAAGATTGGGCTCAAATTGATAAAGGAGTACTTAATATCACAGATTTTGGTAAAGAATTTGCAGATAAACTTGACAATGATGAAGAAGTCCTTAACTATCTTAAAGCTAATGCTGATGGTGTTAAACTTTTCACTGATGATTTGAGGGATGGTTTTAAAAAACTTACAAGTAGGAAAAATATTTTAAATATTAAAAAAGAAACCTCACATTCATTTAAAATATTACCTAAAGGTGAAGAAATTCTTAAACATGGTTTTACTATACAGGAACAAGCTACTCAATTAACACACCAACAATTAAAAGATGGGGAATGGAAAAGCTTACAATATCGTCCATATGATATTAATGCTGAAGCTCCAATTTTCTTTGCAGGCAAAAAACACCCTTTAAGAGTTATCATTGATGAAATTCGTGAAATATTTTTAAATATGGGATTTTCAGAAGACAAGGGAAGTTATGTTGAATCTGCATTCTGGAACTTTGATTCACTCTTCCAGCCACAGGACCATGCAGCTCGTGAAATGCAGGATACATTTTATCTTAAAAATCCTTTAACCTGTGACTTGCCTGATGAAGATTTAGTTAAATTAACTGCTGAAACTCATGAAACTGGTGGTGGAACAGGTTCTATTGGTTGGAAATATGATTGGAGTGAAGATATTGCTCGTCAAAGTGTTTTAAGAACACATACTACTGGAATTTCAACCAAACATTTATTTGAACATGAACCTCCAATTAAGATGTTTTCTGTCGGCCGTGTATTTAGAAGAGAAACTTTTGACTATAAACACTTACCGGAATTCCATCAGGTGGAAGGGCTTGTTTGTGATGAAGGAATCAGTTTCCAAAATCTTTTAGGTACTTTAAAAGAGTTTTATAAAAAATTAGGTTTTGAAGTTAGATTCAGACCTGCTTATTTCCCTTATACTTACTTATCCACAGAAACTGAAATCTATTTGGAAGAAAAGGAAAGTTGGATTGAACTAGGTGGAGCCGGAATGTTTAGGCCTGAAGTATTAAAACCATTAGGCATTAACCAGCCTGCATTGGCTTTCGGTTTAGGTATTGAACGATTAGCTATGATTAGATATGATGTTTCTGATATTCGTATGCTTTACAAAAGTGATATTAAATGGCTACGTGAATTAAACTTAGCTAATGGGGTGAAATTGTAATGTCTTTAAAGTTAGTTTCTTGGAATGTGAACGGAATTAGGGCTGCAGCCAAAAAAGAAGAGTTTTGGGATTGGTTTGATAATACTGATGCTGATATTATTAACTTTCAGGAAGTAAGGGCTACCAGTGAAGATATTCCAAAGAAATTAGCTAATGTAAGTGGTTTTGAATCTTATTTTAATGAAGCAGAAAAGAAGGGATATAGTGGTGTTGGCACATATTCCAAAATCAAACCTGTAAATGTTTGCCGAGGTCTTGGAATTGAAGAGCTTGACGGTGAAGGCAGAGTTTTAAAAATAGAATATGAAGACTTTTTACTTTACAATATTTACTTCCCAAACAGTGGAATGAATGCAAAACGTCTGGATTTTAAAGTAGATTTTTGCAATGCCCTTCTTGATGAATTAAAAGAGCTTAAAAGTCAAGGTAAAAATCTTGTTATTACAGGAGATTATAATATTGCACATCACCCGATTGATGTTTATAATCCTAAAAATTGTGAAGGAAAATCAGGTTATCTTCCAGAAGAACGTGCATGGTTGGACCAGCTTGAAGAAGCAGGGTTCATTGATACTTTCCGTTTATTTGATGAGGGTGAGAATAATTTCACTTGGTGGAGTTATCGTACACGTGCCCGTGAGCGAAATGCTGGCTGGAGACTTGATTACTTTTATGTAAATGAAGAAATTAAAGATAATGTTAAATCAGCAGCTATTTTAAGTGACATTTATGGTTCAGACCACTGTCCTGTCACTTTAGAACTTGATTTTAATAGAGGGAGTTAATAATGACTATGAATAATGATGACGATCGTGTTGTATTTTTTGATGTAGATGATACATTATTGGATACTTCTACTTTCGCACAAACTGCAAGAAAAGCAGCTATTGAATTAATGGTTGATAATGGCTTGCCTTTAGATAAGGATGAGGCATATGGTGTTTTAAAAACAATTATTCGTGAAAAAGGTTCCAATTATGGCGGACATTTTAATGTATTGACTCAAGTTGTTTTGGGTCATGAAGATCCAATGCTTGTTGCTTTGGGTATGATTACTTACCATAATGTGAAATTTTCACTTTTAAGGCCTTTTGCACATACAATCGACACTTTAATTTATCTTAAAAGTCAAGGATATCGTTTGGCTGTAATATCTAATGGTATTACTATTAAACAATGGGAAAAACTTGTTCGTTTAAATGTTTATTCCTTTTTTGATGAGGTAATTACATCTGAAGAGGTTGGCAAGGAAAAACCGGATAAATTAATTTTTGATGTTGCTTTAAGGAAAATGAAAGGGGACCCTGAAAAATCAGTGATGATTGGAAATAAATTCAGGGCTGATGCTTTAGGTGCAGTTAATGCAGGTATGAGTGCTATTTTAGTTAATTCTGATGTTACTGAAGAAGATAGGATTTATATTAAAAATGAACAGTTGGATATTACAATCATTGATGATATTGGTGATGTAAACACTATTTTATAATTAGAAGAATGCATCAAGGCTTTGCTGTTTTTCACCAACAGATAAGTCTTGCAAATCTTCTTTTGTATAACCTAATGGTTCCATTATGCGTCCAACAGCAGGAATTATCTGATTATTAATATAGTATTCTTTATCGTATGTAACTCCTTGGCTATATTCATATGGGACTGCTCTTTGGCTAATTGAACCTTTTCCTTTTTTTATTATGTATTGGATGATGGTTCCGCGTGTTACTTTAATCCCATGGTCTTCTATAATTTGGGCAGCTACCACGTGGGGACCAACTTGTTTATAGTCTTTTAATGGTTTGTTTATTTGTGTGTGGATGATTAATTCTTTATTCTCAACATCCCCTTTCCTAATCCTTTTTAAAACTTTTTTCACCTCAGCAATTGCTTTTTCAGCGTCACCATCTCGAAGTAATGCCATAAGAACTGCTTCTTGGGTTTGTTTTACAATAGGGGCCCAGTCTCTTCTAACTAATTCCAATCCTTTAGCTATTATTTCTCCGTCTTCAATCACGGCATATCTTTTTTTAGTTACAAAAAATCCTCTTCTATAAAATCCTTCGTATTCAAGTTCCATGCTTTCGGGTATATTTGCATTGAAATCCTTTAAGAAAACTTGTGCCTGGGATTTAATCTCAGCTTCTAATTGGAGTTGTTCGGGGGTTTCTTTCATCATTAAATATTTTTGATTAAAGTATTTAAAATAGTTTTCACTAAAAGCAATTTTTTTCACTTAAGAAAATATTTATCTCCTGTAAAATAAATATTTTATTAAAATAAAACCATATTACTTGTCAAATGCTCTAGGAATTAATTTATATTACTTTTTGGATATAATATTAGTAGAGGTTTGATATTATGAAAATAAAAGAATTAATTTCAAGTTATGATGAAACAAATGACATATTCGTTGGTAAAATATCTGAAAAAAATGGATACTATTCAAATTATGATATTTCAAATGGCATATTTTTAAATATGGATAAAAATAATTTGCCGGTATCAGTTCACATCAATAATGCATCAAATGTGTTAAATGTTAAAAAATACCTTTTAGAATACTGTGACGTATCAATATTTATTGATTGTGATGGTCGGGACATAAATTTTATATTATGCATTGCTGATGAAATACTTTACAACACTAAAAGCTCAAATGTTTTTAACAGTCCCAAATTCAGTTATCTGATTAAAACGAATTAAGGTGATAGAATGAGCTATTTAAACGAATTGGACGAAGAATTACTGGAAGAGTTTCAGTATGAATATGAAGATGAACTTCAAGAAATTGATGTGGATAAGATAATAGCCAATCTAAAAAACAATATTTCAGATTATATTTTTGAAAATCCTGATGACTATATTCCTTTTGAACCATCTGAGGATATTGATTTTGGATTTGAAGAAAAAAGAATTCCTGATGAAATACTTGAAAAATTAGAGCCGAAAGATAACATATTGGATTTTGTGGAAAAATAATATAAATTATTATCCACATATTTATTTTCATGGATAATGAGGAATATTACATTGAAGATAATGATTTAATAGATTTGCTTAAAGATGTTTTGGGCGAAAAAATCACTGATGATGATATTGAAAAGATTTTAGTAGCAAGTGGGGATGATCAAATTACTGAAGAGGATTTTGATTATATTGTTGATGAAATACTTGCAAAATCTAAAACCAAAGAGATTTCAAGAGTTTCAGAACCATTAATTCCTCAAGAATCAAGCACCGAACAAGGATTTATATATCTAACTCAATCTCCGGATAAATGTCCTCAATGTGGCGGCAGTCTTTTGGAGGGTAATTACTGTCCACTTTGCAATTTAAAATTTTCATTTGTTTCTCATGAAGACAAAAAATCCTTAAAAAAATAAAGTTTATATATAATGAGAAAGTAATATTTAATTATCATTATTCATTAAGACTCTTTTTTGCTCTCATAATGTAAATTGTTATTTTTCTTGTCCTTCAATTTACAGGAAAGAGGCTTTTTGACAGCGATTATTATATAATTAATTATACTTATTTAGGTGAAATAATGGCAATTTCTCAAGGAAAATCAATTAGAAGTCCATCTGGTGCAAGAAATGTTGCAAACCGTGGAAAAAGGAAATCAGAATTAGGTAGAGATCCTGCTGAAACTAGAGTAGATGAAAAAAGATTAAGAAAAATCCGTACTCGTGGCGGAAACGAAAAACTCAGATTAGCTGCTGCTAATAAAATCAATTTAACTGATGTTAAATCCGGTAAAAGTCAAATTACCGATATTTTAGGAGTAATCGAAAACGATGCAAACCCTAACTACGTAAGAAGGAATATTATTACTAAAGGGGCAGTTGTAGAAACTCCTGAAGGTAATGCTAAAGTAACATCTAGACCTGGTCAAGATGGTGTTGTTAACGGAATTTTAATCTAAAGATATTAACTTATCTTTACTCTTTTTTTATTATTTTACTTATTTCCCTTAAAAAAATAAAGTTTATTTACTCATAAAAATATATTAATAGATATGGATACGGATAGATTTGAAACATTTTATGATGCAATTTTGGCAATTGTCATAACGATTTTAGTGTTAAAGATTCCGCAGCCGTTAACTCCTGAATGGGGAGCTTTTTTTTCAAATTTTTTAAATATAGTGACATATTTAATAGTATTCTTATCAATTATTAATATCTGGTATAGTAATCAGAGATTATTCCAGCATATTGAATACATTAATAATAAAGCTTTAGTTTCATATGGGGTTTCCATTTTTTTATTTTCACTATTTCCGTATTTTGCATCATGGCTTTCATTGAATGTGTATTCTTTAACTGCTGAGGTAATTTTTGGATTACTCATAGTTTTTGCTAATATTTCTCATATTATATCTGTGGTTGTAGTTTTCGGAGCTAATAAATCCAATGAGAAATTACAGGAATTAAATATTAAAAAAATTCATTTTATCATTCCTTTAATCGTTCTGCTGTTTGGTTTTATAATAACATTCACGGTTTTTACTCCGGGAATTTATCTAACAAGTTTGGTTGCTGTAATTTTAAGTATTTTCTATAATAGAAGGCGAAATGAAGGAATTGAGGATACTGGAAGATTTGAAGCATTGATTGATGCAATTATAGCTATTATTATAACCATCATTGTCCTTGAAATTCCAACTGCTGTAAATGGTGATTTGGTAGGTTTATTGGAATTAAAACTTGAATTTATCGCATATGCAGTTAGTTTTATCATTTGTTTTAACGTGTGGAATTTTACTTACAATTTATTTTCTATTGTTAATAAGATTAATTATAAATGTATTTGGGCCATATCCATGGGATTATTCTTTTTATCATTAATTCCTTATTTAACAACTTATGTTTCTATGAATTTTAATTACTTTGTACCTCAGTGCTTGTATGGAATAGATTTTATTATTATTAATATTTGTTCTTTTCTTGCCACTTATGAAATGAAAAGAATAGATAAATCTAACAAATTTTTACAGGAAGCATTCCAGAATTATAATACAGTTATTTTAAACATTTTATTTACAGTTATTTTCATAATTCTTGGTTACTTCTACTATCCTCCACTAATAAGTATATCATGTATATTTTCAATTATTGTAACTTGGATATTCATGATAAAGAAAATAAACATTCTCAGGTTAATCTAAATTATTTAAAATTTATATAGGTTTATTGCTAAATTTAACATACTGTAATATGTGGTGAACATATGGAAGAAAAAATTACTTTAGAGGATATTGAACAATATCAACATTTGATAAACAAGGTTCCGGCATTTTTATTGGGAAGAATGGCTAAAAGAAATTCAAGTCTTGTCAAAAAGTTTGAATCAAGAGTTAAATCGTATATAGATAATTTAAGTGATAATCAAAGGAAAAAATTGGATATTCTCTTAAATGCAGATATTGATGATTTGCAGAATGTAATGAATGAAGCATATCTAAAGACAGGTAAAAAACAATTTAAAATATTGGCCGATCCATCTAATAAAGATTTCATCAATTCGAATCTTGATGACGTGAGAAGAATTATTTAATCTGTTAATGCTTGCCGGGTTTTCAATAGAAACCTTTTATTCAATAGGTAATAATTGTAAACTCGCGTTATATAGTCTGATAAATGAAATATTTATTTTTTTTAATAGGTTCGGATTTCAAATCTTTATAGTTACTTAGCATAGAATTGTCATGTCTTTTATATACTAGTTCTGACAAATATATTATCATGCCAAAGAAAAGTAAAATTAATATTTTTAATAAAATGGAACCTGAAGAATTGCATGATAAAATCAAAGAATGCAACGTATCTCCCAGATATTATCAAAGATTAATTGCTATGAGGTTAATTGAGGAAGATTTCAATCACAATGATGTAGCAAATATCTTAGGAGTAAGTTATAGATCAATTAATAGGTGGGCGCACCTTTGCGAAGAAGAAGGTTTAGAAGGATTAGAACCTGATTTCAGTGGAGGAAAAAAATCAAAATTAACTCCTGAAATGAGAGTTGCATTTCAAAAGCGCTTAAGAGAATCTAAAAATCTCACAATGACTGGCGCTAAGAAAATATTGGAAGATGATTTTGGTATTAAATTCTCTTTAGGTTATGTAGGCGAAATTGTAAGGAGTTTAGGTTTTAATTATGGTTCTCCTCGCCCAAAATATAGGGAAGCAGATGAAAATCCTGAGGATGTTCTAAAAAAAATATTGATTTGGCAAGGTTAAAACCCACTGATAAAATTGTGATTATTGACGAATCAACCTCAAAAACTGATTTTGAAACACGAAAAACAATTTATGAAGAAGGAACTTCCAATGAAAAAGAAATAACTGCTTTTTCATTCAAAAGAAATTTCTTAGGAGTTTTAGGATTAAATGTAGAATCAACATTATTTGCTGTGAAAAATTTAGATGAATTTGAATTTGGGAAAGCATTATTTAAAATGAGAAGTGTTTATTCTGATTCAAAAGAAGATACTAAATTATTAAATAATGCCATAGGGCGATATACATTATCAAAAAAACAAATAACTAAAAAATTGGAAGAAAAAGAAGATAATCCTGAATTCTTAGAAAAACTATTAAGATCAATTGAAAATAATATAAAAGATAAAAGTATGGTTCTTGCAAGAAAATTAAATAAACACTGCAAAAGAGAATCAACAGAAAATAAAGATAAACGAAAAGATATACAAAAAGAACATGTTTATCAATTAATTGAAGAATTAAATCTCGAACAGCAGTTAAAAAATGATAGGTTAGTGATATTTTTAGATAGTGCTCCAGCTCATACAAGTGAATTTGTCCAAAATATTGCCGAAAAGTTAAATATTCTTTTTGTACCTATGCCTAAGTATGCTCCATGGTTAAATCCTGTTGAAAAAGTTTGGAACATTTTAAAAGATCATTTTAGAGCAATTCCCATAAATTCTAAGTCTGAATTAACAAAAGAAGGATTTGAAGTATTTAATGAAAAATGCCTTGGATCAACATTAACAGAAAATTTCATTAAAAAATACCTGCCAATTCTATGCTAAGTAACTATAATCAAGTAAAAATTTGTAGTGTAAACCTATACTTATTCTGTTTCAGGTTCGTTGCCTGTTGCTTCAAGTTTCATAATTACTGGCCTTAAACCGTCATTGCATGATACTATTGCAACACCAGGGGTTTTAATCCACTCTCCATTAAACAAATCCCCACAATCTTGGACCAATGCAAAAACATAAGGGTATATTGCATTCCATGCTCCATCACAGAATCCATCAGGTTTGGAAATATCTGCATAGAAAATTTGACCTTCATCCATTAAAGGACATGTTGAAAGACCATCAATACCATATTCTTTTATCAAATCCTCTTGTAATGTAGTTTTTAGAATAGTAATTTTTACTTTTTTCATGATTTATTATTGTATTTCATATTATATATAATCTTTGGGTATATTAACCGTATCTGCCAATTTGATTTTGTGATTTTTTCACAGAAATTTTTCAATATTTTCTTTTTTTGCGAAATTTTGTTAAAAAAATGAAATAAATAACTTTTCCTGAAGTTTTAAAAAATTATTTGATAAAAGATTTTTTCCCAGAATACAAAAAATTCATTTGGTTCCTTAAACCTGAATTTAAAGGATAATTAAAAAGAACTGGCAATGATTCTAAAATGTACTTCCACACAACAATACCAAAAGCTGAGAAAAAACGATACAGAACTAAAAACTGAATATTTAATCAGTTTGCAACAGAAAAAAATGGCTGGATGAAAAACATAAAATCCCAACTAAAATGACAAAGTCATACACATTTTTTAAATAACTTTAATATACTTGTTTTTACATATATTTTTTTAAGGCGATATAAAATGTCAGATGATAAAATTAATATGAATCATGGTGCCGGCGGAGAAGTGATGGCTAATTTAATCTCATCCACAATCTTAGATAACATTACTAATAAGAGTGTGAATGGAGGTATTAGTTTAGATGCCCTTGATGACGGAGCATCCATACCATTAGGCGATTATGAAATTGTCATGACTACTGATGGTCATACTATTGATCCATTATTCTTCCCTGGCGGTGATATTGGTAGAATTTCTGCTGCAGGAACTATTAATGATGTTTCTGTAATGGGAGCTAAACCATTAGCTATTTCTAATGCAATTATCATGCAGGAAGGTTTTCCTATTGAAGATTTAGATAAAATCATGAAATCTTTAAACGAAGCCTGTGAAGAAGTTGATGTTGCTGTTATTACTGGAGATACTAAGGTCATGCCTCAAGATAAACTTGACGGTATTGTTATGGTTACAACAGGTATTGGAATAGCTAAAAAAGGTGAAGTTGTTCGTGATAGTGGTTTGGAAGTTGGAGATAAAATCATTATTACAGGTAGTTTAGGTGACCATGGTATGAGTTTAATGTCTTTTAGAGAGGGTTTTGGATTTGACACTGATTTAAAATCTGATGTGGCTCCAATGTGGAATATTATTAAAAAAGCTTTAGATGTTGGTGGAGTTACTGCTATGAAAGATCCTACTCGTGGCGGTTTTGCTAATGCTATTAATGAGATGGCTTCTAAGTCTGGAAATGGTATTGTCCTTGAACAGGATGCAATCCCAATTAGAGATGAGGTTCATGCTGTTAGTGAAATGTTAGGTATTGATCCATTTGAAGTTGCTAATGAGGGTAAAGTTGTAATGGGTGTTAAGGCGGATAAGGCAGAAGAAGTTCTTGAAGCTATAAAAAGTGAAAAATATGGGGAAAATGCAGCTATTATAGGTGAGGTTGTTGAAGGTGATTATGTTATTGTCAATACGCCTATCGGTGGTGAACGTATCCTTGAAGCCCCTATAGCTGACCCTGTTCCTAGAGTGTGTTGAGGTGTTTTAAAATGGCTACTATATTTACAAGAAGAGTAATTGCATATTTTATAGATTTCTTTGTTGTTTCAGCGTTTATGTGGATTATTTCTTTTTTATTATCAATATTTATCAATCCGCATGGAACTTTTCAACCATATAATTACTTGGGATATATTGTTCCAATTATTGGATTAATCTACTTTGTTTATCTGGAAAAAACAAAACAGGCTACTGTAGGTAAATCTTTAATGTATCTGCAGGTTGTTTCTAGAAATGGTTATCCTATTACTTGGATTCAAGCTATTGTTAGAAATTTAACTAAAATTTTCTGGTTCCCTATTATTTTTGATTGGGTTCTTGGTAAGATTTTCAAATCTAATGATAGGCTTTTCGGTTCTTTTACAAAAACAATGGTTGTTAATGAAATTCAATATTGATTCATATGGTTAAAAGAGTTCAGGTTCTGTGGTATTTAAACAAAGATGATTTAGAAAATTATTGCTTGGATTTCAAGCCATATCAATCTCATAAACTTGACGGATATGAAATCTGTGAGGTTGATGAAGATTTAATCTATGATTTATGTGATAGAGATCCAGATAGATTAGAGCCGATTGGGTATTTTAAGAACAAAAAAGAAGTGGAAAATTATCTTAAAGATTATATTACCAACAATGAATTTGATTTGGAAATCAATTCTCCGGAACTTAACTCTAAAATATCTGATGGATTAAAAACTATTGATTTTACTGAAGAGGGTTATTACATTTCTGTCGGTGATGGAGACATTGGAGATAAGGAAAATATAATTACCCACTGGTATGATCGGCTTAAAAAAGAGTATAATAGTTCTTCAAAGGATAATGTTTGGGTATTAATGGTAACGGGTTATGACCCATATGAGTTGTCTTTAACCGGAAGAACTTTGGCCCATATATTATCTGATATTTTAAATATTAACGAGGCATCACTTGATTCTTTAATTCCCAATAAAGGAAGAATCACTATAGATGAGTGGAATGAAATTCTGGATAAGATGTATAAGAAAAATAAACTGTATTTGGGCTTAAATCGTGTTATTTAGATTATAATTTGCACTCTTTACAATAACTTTGATATCTGCAGGAGCGACATTTATTTGGATTTTTAGTTGCTATGAAAGGTTTTTGACCTTCAAATAAAGAGTGCATTCGATTTATTTTGAATTTTATTTCTTTTTCTATATTTTTATCAAATTCTTCACTCCAAAAGATATTGTCTGTACCTCTTTGTCTTAGAGCTCCTTTTATTGGTCTTTCGTCTTCACTCATTTTTTTAAATGCAAGACAATATGCTCTTACCTGATTTATTGTTGATGGATATGCTTTTGAACTGGGTTTATCATCTATTATTATAATTTCTTCAGGCATCATCCATATTTCGTCAATGAATCCTCTTATTCCATCTTCTTTTGACAGTACAAAGCATTCTCTTGTGATGGTTTTTTGTTCTTTTGATATTTCAAGAACTTCTTCGAATGTTGCCGGTGTTGCGGTTTGGTTGAATTCATCTTCAAGCTGGCTGTGGATGGCGGTACCTTTTTTCATGGCTTTAGTTTCTGGTGTTTTTATACCTTTCATGTACTGGAGATATATCTGGTATTCACAATATCCTTGTTGGTTTAACCAGCTAATTGGGAAATTGTTTTTACCTTCAATTATTTGGATGCCTTCGATTGTAGGATGATTTTCCTTAACGTAACTTTCATTTAAAATGAGTTTATTTTCCATCTTAATTTTCCCTATTTTTTGGTAGGTCTTCTCAAAATGAGTCCGGTTAATTTTGTAATTTCTTCTAGAGGATATTTGTCTTTATACATGGTGCGTGCAACTCTTTCAAGACCTTGTTTTCTTCCGTCTTCAAGACCTTTCTGGTAAGATGATTCCCCATCTTCTTCTAAAGCTTTTTCATATCCGGTTTCACGACCTATTTTTATTCCTTCCTGACGGCCTTTTTCAAAACCTTGTTTAAATCCAATTTCAATTCCTTCCTGGCGACCTTGAGCAAGTCCAATGTCAATACCACGTTCGTTAATAGTTTCCCCATCTTCACGAGTGTATAAAATTTCATCCACATCTTCAAGAACTTGTTCAGCCATTTCCTTTGCTAATTTAACTTTAACTTGATCTTCCACTTGTTTTTGCATGATTTTTTTAACTTCATCGCTTTGCATCCTGCGCTCAACTTCCTGATTAATAAAATCATCATACATATGTGAATCAATTCTTGACTCGATTTCACTAGAAATCTTAGCTTCTAGCTTTTCTTTAAGTATTTCCTCGGTGTTAATATCATTAATTAAATTTTCAAGTGATGACTTATCCATAAAAATATCCCCATATTGTAATATAATATTAGTCTTTTTAGATATTTAAAATTTAAATAATAATTTTTTCAAATATTAAACTAATGAATTTTGATGATTTAAAAATAAATGATGACATTAAAAGTGCTATTAATAAAATGGGTTTTTCTAAATTAACTCCAATTCAAACAAAAGCAATTCCTGATGCTTTATCTGGTAGGGATATTATTGGCCAAGCACAAACCGGTTCAGGCAAGACCTTTGCTTTTTCAATTCCAATATTAAATAAAATCTTTATTCCGGATAAATCTCCACAAGCTATTATTTTATGTCCAACAAGAGAATTATGTATTCAGGTAACTGAAGAGATTAAAAAATTATCAAAAGATATGGATAAGGTAAAAATATTGGCCGTTTATGGTGGACAAGCTATTGGGAGGCAAATTAGAGTATTAAATAAAGGGGTTCATATTATTGTTGGAACTCCCGGTCGTGTAATAGATCATATTGAAAGAGAAACTCTTGATTTGATTGGTATAGAAACGGTTGTATTGGATGAAGCTGATGAAATGTTGGATATGGGTTTTAGAGAAGATATTGAATTAATTTTAAGACACACTCCAAAACAAAGACAGACATTATTATTTTCAGCAACAATGAGAGATGACATTAAAAAAATTACAAAACTGTATCAAAACAATCCTAAATTCATTAAAATTTCAGATTCAAGAAAAACAATTCCTAAAATTAAACAATTTTCATTTAAAAGTGATGATAGGGATAAAATTGAAGATTTAGTAAAGTTGATAGAATATTATGATTTTAATTTATGGTTAATATTTTGCAATACTCGCAGAAGGGTTGATTTTGTCTATAGAAATCTCAAAAGAAGCGGATATAAAGTTGACAGTATCCATGGGGATATGACTCAAAAAGTCAGAGATAAAGTAATGAATAAATTTAGAAATGGAAATATATCTATTTTGGTAGCTAGTGATATTGCCGCTCGTGGAATTGATGTAAGTGAAATAGATGTTGTTGTTAATTATGATATTCCGCAAAATCCTGAAGATTATATTCACAGAATTGGCCGTACTGCTCGTGCTGGTGACTCAGGTTATGCATTTAATATTGTTGCACCATATGAAGCACAGGATTTAGTAAGAATCAGGAAAAAATATAATTTAAATGTAAAAAATAAAAAAATCCCTACTTTTGAAGAAATTGAAAGAATAAAAAACAAAAAAATAATGGATGAAGTGAAAGTTTTAATAGAAAATAATGATTTGGACGATTATTTGAAAGTTATCACATCATCTAAAATGAATACTACTGAAGTTGCGGCCGCTTTATTAAAAATGATGAGAGAAAAATAACTATTTTCTTCCATCAATAATATTATATTTGATTTTTTCTTCTTCAAGCTCACGTACAAATGATTTGGTCATGTCTCCAACACATAATACCAAAACATTTAAACCTTTACGTGCTGCATTTGCGGTTGCTTGTGGAGCAGCAAACTGAATATTAATGTCTAGACCAAGCTTATCAGCAATAACTCTGGCAATTGTACCTGCAACAGCAATTTTATCTATTTTTTCATTATTTTTAGTACCTTTTTCATAGACATTTTGAATTAAATCAATATCAGTGGCTTTAGATCCGCCTTCTTTAATGGTCGGTAAATTGATAATGGTTGCTTCTCCAACAGTCATGTCAATTATACCTGTTAAATTGGTTAATGCTACATCTGAACCTGCTTCAGCATCATCTAAAACAATACCTGTTGCAGCTTCATTTTTTTCATGAGCATATAAAACACCATCTTTCATGTAAAGACCTACCATTTGATTTTTTTCTAAATTTTCACTTGCAATGGCCGGCCAAATTGTTTTATAGTGATTCATTGTTTCTAAAACAGAATCGGAGTATTTTCTTAGGCTAATCGCATCTCTTTTAACTTTATCAATGCCCTTTTGTGTTATTTTATATGGTGATCTACCATCTTTTGAATTGATGTAGCCTAACTCAATTAATGTTTTAATGTTTTCTGAAACAGCCTGGATGGTTATATCTAATTTTTCAGCCAAATCTTTTTGTTTAAGGTGTGGATCTTGTTTAGATATTTCACTTAATATTTGAAAGTGAGTTAGCGCACCTCTTTTTTTAAATGCTTTCATTTTATCCATTCCTCTTATTTTATTAAATTTTTTTTGATAATTTTATAAAATTATATTGATATATTTTCATTTAATAATATATTAAACTTTTGGATAAATTCTTCTTTCCTATCCAGTGGAATGTATGCCCCGCAAGCCATGGCATGGCCTCCGCCTGTACCACCGACTTCTCCTGAGACTTCACGAATAATGTTACCAAAATGAATCCCGTCATATGATAAAAATCTGGAACACCTTAAAGATACCTTAATGCCGTCTGTATCTTCAATTTGTGTAAAACCGATAATAGGTTTTCTCCAATTACAATAACCTAAAATCATTCCCGTAATTGTTCCAACAATCTCAGGTTTGATACCCGTTCCGTCAAAGTATTGGAGGTTTTCAAGTTCAATGATTTCATCACCATCAGCAACTTTTTCCATAGATGTGGCAAGATTATAACGGTGCTTTCTACTGATCTCTTCAAGTTCAACTAATGCCCAGTCTCTATTGCCTTTTAAGACTTCCATAGCTATTTTTTCTTCATGATTTCTACCACATGCATTCATTGCAGTTGAAAATTCCGCTCCATCTCTTAAAAAACTACCTGAATCTTCTAGAAGGAAAGTATATGAATCTCCAATTAAGATTTTTGGAATATGTTCATAGTATTTGGGAGGAACTTCATTAATAATCATGCGGTTTAAAGCATTGTAAAGCTTTCCCTTTTCCGCATCTGTTAAATCAGATAATGTCTTTCTTTTAATCCTTTTTTGTGTTTGGAATAATATCATGAATTCATCTTTTGATAGATATGGGGGTAGAGTTTGAGCATTTTTAATTGAATCAAGTTCTTTATTCAGCATGGCACGGTCCTGTCTTGTTAGAGTATAATCACTGCCGGCTTCACATAAAATACCAATTTTTTCCAAAACCTCTGATTCTTCAGGAGTAACTCTTTTTATAGTTGAATCAATACCTAATTCATCTAAAATGGCTTTTGATTCGTTTTGATTATTGGTTATTGGTAACTTGACATCACTAAAATAGGAAAGAGCAATAAACAACTCTCTGGTGTTACGTCCATAAATGTTTAAATCACTTTCATGCACATCTAAATAACCTTCATTTATGGCATCTGATTGTATAATTCTATTTAATCCTTCAAAATGTCCACTATGTGTATTTTGCATATCACCAATTGCGGATAAAACTCCAATCCAGCTTAAATCAGTAAATCCAAATTCTTTTGCAAGAAAATAACATAATCCTCCACCACAAACATAATATGACCCGTCAATTCCATGGTGTAGTGGATTAATCTCCAAATAAGTATAATCTTTATCGTTTTTATAATCCAAATCTCTAAGTGGGGGATGATGGTCTAAAATTAAAATATTATTGTCTTTAGTTGCTTTAGCATCTATATTTTGTCCTGAACCTAAATCAGAAAAAATAGTTAACTCATGGTTTAAATCAATATTATCCAACACATCAAGATTTACAAAATCAATGTCATGGGCTTTATTTGTCCTATCAAGAATTGTTGACAAAATCGCGCCGGAGCATATTCCATCACAGTCAATATGTGAGTAAATTTTAATGCTTTTAGAGTTTTCAATTAGTTTTTTAGCTTCTTTGTATTGTTGAGCCATTAAAGGAGGAATTTCCATTTAAATCAGTTCCTGATTTCTTTAATTTTTAAACTAATCTCTTTAATAAGCTCTAATTTTGTTTTATCATATTCGACTAAAGCACGACCTGATTTTTCATACCATTTTCCGGGATAAGATATTCCCTTTTGAACTTCATATGTAAAACCTAATCTTTTCAATGCTCTTTCTATTTCCTCTATTGTAGGGGATGATACTGCATTTTCTTTTGATATTTTTCTTCCTTCACCTAAAGTTAAATTTTTATCTAAATATTGTGGCCAGATAGTAATCATTGTTTTATCTCCTTTTCAAATATTTCCAGGGCTTCTTTAACAACTAAATCCATATTATAATATTTATATTTAGCTAAACGCCCAGCAAATATAACATTCTCTTCTTTTTCCATTTCAGCTTCGTATAATTTAAATTTATCCAAATATTCCTGTGTAGGGTAAGGATAACATTTCTCACCATTAAAACCGGGATATTCACGCATTATTGCAGTTTTGTCTTTAACAACTTGTCCGGTTAACTTCTTAAACTCAGTAATGCGAGTAAAATAAGGGTCATTCGGATAATTAACAACAGCTACATCCTGATAGGAATCTTCATCCAGAAACTCATAAACGAAATTAAGACACCTGTAAAGTAATTCGCCGTATTTATAATCATAAAAGTAATCAATAGGGCCGGTGTAGATTAACTTTTTGGAGTAATTGATTTTATTGATGTATGTTTTGTAATCTGCTTTAAGACCAACATGGATGTTATCAGATTCAATCATGCGTTCACACATTTTGGTATAACCATCTTTTGGCATTCCCTGATATGCATCTTCAAAATACCTGTCGTCATGGTTAAATCTAAAAGGAATTCTTGATATAACAGAAGGACTTAAATTAGCTGCTGATGTTCCCCATTGCTTTTCAGTGTAATTTTTAAATAGTTTATTGTAAATGTCGCGACCAGCATTAGCTAAAACAACATCTTCAGAGGATTTAATCTCTCCAATATCCTCTTTATGTTCATTTATCCAATCACGCATTGAATCTTCATCCAAATCAAGATCATATAATTTATTTAAAGTATCTATGCAGATTGGCATTACCACCAACTTACCGTCAACATAACTTAAAACTCTATGTTCATAGTCAGTCCATTGAGTAAATTTTGATAAATAATCATAAACTTTCTTTTCTTTAGTATGGAAAATATGCGGTCCGTATTTTTGAATTAAAATGCCATTTTCATAGAAATCATAAACATTTCCACCAATATGGTCTCTTTTTTCAATAATCAAGACTTTTTCATCTAATTCATTAGCGATTCTCTCAGCTAAGGTTAAACCGGACAGGCCAGCCCCAACTATCACATAATCAAATTCCATCATATCACGCTTTTGAAGTATAAATTGATGATTCAATTGCTGTTGTCATTGAAGATAACAACATTTTAGATTTCATATCACTTTTATGTATTTTTTTAAGTTCATTAACCTTTTTTAAAAGCAATCTGTTTTCAGCTTTTGTAAATGGGGAAGTTCTCCAGGTATTTATCCAATGCAATAAATGCGGGTTTATGGAAGCAGTTTGAACTTCTTTTGAAAAACTTTCTGTCTTTCTTCTACAATAAATATATGACTCCATTAACTCATCAAGCAGTCTAACATTAACAGTATTTGTAATTGACTTGTCGTCAGGCAAATCTCTTATATAATAATCATAGCACATAAAATTGTTTAAATAAACAATTCCTTTTGCATTTAGAAAAGCTTCTAAGGTAAATGCCATATCGTCTCCGGAAATAAAAGGCTGGAAACGAATATTGTTATCCATAATCAATTCTCTTTTATAAATTTTACTCCAAACGGAAGGAGCCATTTTCAATAAATCAGGTTCTTCTTCTATATTGTCAATAATAATGGTATCTATTGGACCATCTCTTTTATAGGTCATTTCTAAATCTTTTCCATAAAGAAATCTTTCAATAAAGTTATCCCATAGAAAATCGGAAACATTTAAAAAATTGGCAGTTTCAAAAGTTTCATCAGGATAAGCATGTTCTAAATCATCTTCATAGGGTGAATAAGACTTTTGAACATGTCCTCCATATTCAAATATGCGTCTAAATCTTGCAAAACCCATTTGAGCATTATTTTCAGTTACTGCTTTATATAATACCTCACAACAGTCTGGTGTATATCTGTCGTCAGGATCTAAAAACATAATGTAATCACCAGTACATGCTTCAATACCGGTGTTACGTGGAGTATATGCAGCACCGGAGTTTTTTTCATGATGAATTGCAATACAACACTCGTATTTTTCAGCATATTCATCAATAATCTTATCTGATCCGTCAGTTGAACAATCATTAACCATAATTATTTCTAAATTCTCATTACCTATTGTCTGGTTAATTAAAGAGTCGATTCCTCCTCGAAGGTGGTCACCAACATTAAAAATTGGTAGAATAATACTTATTTTATCTTCCATTAGAATCTCTCCATTCTTTGAATAACAATTCCATCATGTCTGGAACCGTGTAAGTATCGGGGTAAATATGTTTAACATCATATTCATCAAGGACTTTTCCAGTAATCGGACCTATTGCAACAGTTAACAATTTCTCAGATAATAAGTCCGCTAGTTTTTCATTGCCTTGAGAAATTTTAAAGAAATTATGCACTGTTAGGGGACTTGTAAAGGTAATTGCATCAATTTCACTGTTTTCAATTTTTGAAATTAACTCTTTGACACTTTCATCATCCATTGGAAACAATGATTTGTAAGCTTCAGCTATAATAACCTCATTATCAAGTTCTTCTAATCCTTTAGGTAATGTATCCCTTGCAGAAGCCGTTCTCGGTATACCAATGATTTTGTTTCTAATGTTTAACTGGCTAAATTCTTCAACCAATCCTTCAGCAGTAAAATCACAGGGTATTAAATTCGGATGGATGCCTTGTTTTTCAAGAATTGAACCTGTCTTGTTTCCAATAACAGCAACTTTACAATCCAAATCATTGAAAAAATCAGGATAAAATAAATTAAAAGAATCAATTGTTGTTGGAGAGGTAAAGACAATCCAATCAAGAGAATCTTTATTTTTAACTAAATCCTTTAAGGAATCGCTGTTAACAGGTTTCAAGTCAAGTGTTGGTGCAAGCACTGCACTTCCACCTAATTTTTCTACAATTTCACAGGCTTTTTTAGCTCTATCCGCAGGTCTTGTAATTGCAACAACGGGCTTTTTCATTATATTTACCTTCAATAACTTATAATGTTATATATTTTGATTTTGTTTGTTTATATTATTTGTGTAAATTTTCAATGTTGGGTGTATATATTAATTTTTTTATCGTATACTCTTTTATCGAAATTCTTTTTTGCATAAAATATTTTGTCTTTCAACAAATCAATAAATATATACATCATAAATTATCAAGTTTTAATTGATACTTTTTATCAAGTTGTTTTTTAAAAAATTTTGGACGGTGATTATTAATGGCAAAAAAAGTAGTAGTGATTAGTTCTTCACCAAGAAAAGGTGGAAACTCCGATACATTATGTGATGAATTCGTTAGAGGTGCTGCTGATGGTGGAAACAAGGTAACCAAATACTTTTTGGAAGATATGGAATTTGGATCCTGTAAAGCTTGTTTGTCTTGTAAAACTCCTGAAAGAGAATGCTATCAGGAAGATGAGATATCAATTATCCTAGATGACATGATGAAAGCTGATGTAATTGTATATGCAACTCCTATTTATTACTATTCAATGAACGGAACACTAAAAAGATTCTTTGATAGATGCTATCCAATTTTCAATCACTTAGAAAACAAAGATTACTACATTATCACTGCTGTCGGATCATCAAATGGAAATGCCTTAACTGGTATTCGTGATTTTATTAGTTTTTCTAAAAATCCAACTGAAAAGGCAGTTTTTACTGTTGTTGGCGATGTATCCAATCAAGAGGATATAAAATCTGAAGTATATTTGGCAGGTAAGAAATGCTAAATACTTTGTAAATGCAATTTTTGGATTTTAAAAAAAAGTAGGATAGAAAAAATCTATCCTTTATATTCTTTACCATTAACAAGAAGTTTATGGTCGTTTAAGTTAATATTTCCGGAGTTTTTAAGAGAGGTAATATTGCTGTCTTCAGTTAAACTCCAAGTTGCACCTTTTTCAATGGTTATATGTGTGTTTCCAGTTGAGTTAACCGCACCTTCAAAAGTTTTGCTTTTTAATGTAAAGTTAAGAGAACTTATAGAATCAACAATAATATCTCCTTTCAAGTCTTCATTACTGCTGGTTAAATTAACATGCCCTCCATTGGTACCATTATTGCCCCATTGATTTTGGGAAGAAATATCAAATAATATTCCACTTCCAAACTTAAAGTTAGATGCTTCAAGATTAATATTCGCTTTGGTATTGGTTACATGAAACATCGGAACCTCTTTGTAGTAATTGGATGATTCATCAATACTTAAATCTGAGTTTTTACACTCAAAGGTGGATGTTCCAACGCCTGCATCTCCACTCATACTTTGATAAATGAATATTCCTGCTAAATCAACATAATTATCTCCATCTTTACGATTACCTTCACCAAAACCGATTAATTTTGAATTTTCCAAGGTAATTGAGTTTTTACCCTCAATACATGCAATTTGTGATACATGGGATGTACCTTTTGAATTTTCAAGTGTAATGTTTCCTGTAGAATAAATTATAGGGGAACCCCGACCGGTTTCTTTACTAACGCCAGTGTTTATAATTGAGTTTGCAACAGTCACGTTACCTTCACCACGGTCAGTTGCAAGTCCGGCGCAGCTATTACCGTCAGTATTAATTATAACATTGTTGGCTTTAATTATACCTCCAAAAGTAGCATCAAGTCCCCGTGATTTATCTTGATGGGTTGTTATTTTAACATTATTAATGGTAGCTATTGTATCTTCTGTGGATTTGGATGTTTTCATTTGTTCAGGTGGTTTTTCAGGAACTTCTCCTCCGTTTTCTGGAGGTGTTCCTCCGGGAGCTCCACCCTGGCTCTGACCAGTATCAGTATTTGTTACAAAAATACCATTGGACCCTTTGGAATTGGTCACAATCTCACAGTCTTCAATAGTCAACTGACTTTTATCTTTAACTAAAACAGCAGAATTAACTCCATAAAAGTCAGCGCCATCACCTGATGTGGCTGTGTCTCCAGTTTTATTAATAAATGATTTTGTTATCTTCATAATACTTGATTTATTTAAAAAGACACTATTCTCATCACTTTTAGTTGAAGAAAATATTCCACCATTTTCATTTTTTGATTCATTTTCTAGCTTTATAACTCCTTTCTCACCTAAAGCATTCGCATCAACGATTTTTGCATTAGGATCAATTGGAGCATGGTTTATAAACACATGAAAACCTATGATAGCTATTATGCAGATGATAAGAGCTATGCCAAAAATATTTAATTTTCTCATAGTGAAAATTATATCTTTAATAGTAAATAATTCTTATTAATTGCGAAATGAGCCTATTAATAAAAAAGTATATTTATACAGTAAATTAATATTATATTGAAAGATTATTTTTTTTGTCGTGATAATATGAGTGATATATATAGAACATTCACATCAGAGTCTGTAACTCAGGGACATCCTGATAAAGTCGCGGATATAATTTCTGATGCAATATTAGATGCATATATGATGCAAGATAAAAATTCTCATGTTGCATGTGAAACTTGTGTAACAACTGATTTCTGTATGGTATTTGGTGAAATAACATCAACTGCTGACATTTCAGATGAAGATATTGAAAAAATTATTAGGGATACAATCATTGAAATCGGTTATGATAATCCTGATTTGGAATTTGACGGTCATAAATGTGAAGTCGTAAACAGGCTCCATGCACAATCTCCAGACATTAATCAGGGAGTAGACAGAGAAGATGCAGAAACCGGTGCAGGAGATCAGGGGATGATGTTTGGATTTGCAACAAACGAAACCGAATCATTAATGCCATACCCAATAGACTTGGCACGTAAACTTACAAATAAATTAACAGAACTAAGAGAAAGCGGAGAAATCCCTTATTTAAGGCCTGACGGAAAAGCACAAGTATCTGTAAACTATGACAAGGATGGAAATGTTGTCTCTTTAGATGCTGTAGTTTTATCAACCCAGCATGATGAATCAATGTCTGACAATCAAGAACAACTAAAAGCAGACATTCGCGAAAAACTCTTCAAAGCAGTAATCCCTGAAGAATTGATGACAGAAAACACCAAAGAACACATTAATCCAACCGGAAAATTTGAAATAGGCGGACCTCACGGAGATGCAGGATTAACAGGTCGTAAAATTATTGTAGACACCTATGGGGGATATGCAAGACATGGTGGTGGAGCTTTCTCAGGAAAAGACTGCACTAAAGTAGATAGAAGTGCATGCTACATGGCAAGATATATTGCAAAAAACATAGTAGCAAGTGGATTAGCAGAAAAATGTGAAATTCAACTATCCTATGCAATAGGAGTTGCCGAACCAACATCCGTAATGGTAGATACATTCGGAACCGGTGCAGACACTGGAGATAAGACAATGGACGAAATTGTACGTGAAAACTTCAAGTTAACTCCAGACGGAATCATCGAAACTCTCAAACTTAGAGATGCCGAATACAAACCAACTGCTAAATATGGACACTTCGGTATCGAAGGTCGTTCATGGGAAAAAACAGATAAAGCTGACGATTTAGCAAAATATATAAAACAATAAACTTACTTTTTAGTAAGTTTTTTTTTAACTTCTTTTTTTTTTAATTTAAGGGTGTCCGCCAAAATTGATTTTGGGATTGAGGGCAAATTTTCATTAAAATATTGTTGCTGTGAGTTGTAATTGGTTTTTAATGGATGTACTTTCACAGAAATCTTCTAAATCTTCTGTGGTATTTTCTATTTTTTGTTTTATGTTGTATAATCGGATTAGATTGTATGCTAGTGCGTCTAGGTTTATTCTTTCTTCTGTTTTTATCATTCCGACGACTACTTCTTTTTCTAGTTGGAATTGTTCTTTGAATATTCCAAATGGTCCTTCGACGCTTGATCTTTTTGCGTATTCGTCTTTATATTCTTGTTTTTCCATTTTGTGGTTCATTGCTTTTTGCATTTCTGATCCGTATTCTGTGATTGTTTTATGTGTTTGTGATGATGCGCAGCATTTTGTTCGTGCGTTACAGTTTTTACATGCGTTGTAATTGTTGTATATTCTTTTTATTTTTTCTGGTTTTTCTGGGTCTTTGTGTGGTTCTGTGTATTTTCCATAGAAGTGTAAATATTGATTTTCTGGGCATTTGAATGCATCTTGTTCATAATCATATTCAAAATGGTCTTTGTGGTATGGATTTTTGTTTAATTTTCCTATTTTTTCTTTGGATTGTTTTCTTGTTGGTATTAATCCTTCTATTTTTTCATCTGCTAAGTATGATAGTGATATTTGATTTAAATATATTGTATCTGCGCTTATGTATTTTGGTTTGGTATTTATGTTTTGTATTGCTTTTTTGGCGATTTCTGGTAGTTCATAATGGTCTGTTGGATTTTGTGTGACGTTTATTGCGCAGATTAATTTGGTGTCGTAATCGACTGCAGATTGGATATTATAGGCAACCATATAATTTCCTTTCTTTCCTTTCATAAAACGTGCTTCAATATCATTTACTGGTATTCTATCTTGTCCTGTGAATGTAAATTGTGTTTCTATACCATATAATAGTTCTAATTTATCTTCATCATCCATGTCTTTCTTTTCCAATATTCTTTTAGCAGGTTTGTGGAGTTTTTCAAGGCTTTCAGGATCAACTGGATGTCCTTCATAGTAATCGACCAATATTTGTGTTTCTTTTTTAGAGATTGTATTATTGTTGGAATTATATGCTTTTTTGATGGTTCCATCAATAGCAACATGATTAAATTCCGTAAAACCTTCATCAAAAGCCTTTTTCAACGTCATTTGCAACAATACTTCGAAATAACGACCGTATTCTCTACGATACCTTTGAATTGAACGTTCAGAAGGCCTAATATCATCACAAACATATTTAAAAATGTCATGATACCTTGCCATGTCTGCAATTATTGATGTTCTATCAATATGTTGAATTTTAGCATAAACAAGCAATTTTAACATAGAATCCACAGGTAAAGAATCACGTCCTTTCTTTTTCTTAGGCTCATCAATTTCCAAAAGAGGAAAAACATCCTCAATAAAATCAACAACAAAACGAGAAATATGATCTTCTGGAACATTCCAATCCAAAGTTTTAATACCTAATTTGCTCTGATTCTTATCAAACTTTCTTTTAACCATAAATATCAACACCAAAATAACTTAT
>Ga0256407_10001755_pt1 | contig 44107 bp, 38 predicted proteins | sample RumenRJG_04DNA_FD_193489 | JGI IMG/M metagenome (GOLD analysis project Ga0256407, IMG submission 193489) | Bovine rumen microbial communities from Lethbridge, Alberta, Canada - RJG_04 | ecosystem: Host-associated > Mammals > Digestive system > Stomach > Rumen | place: Canada: Alberta...
TGGTCAAACTTTGAGTTCCGTCGCTATTCGTTTTATCCTCGACGCGCTGAAAGATTCCATCGCGATTGTCGGCGTAAAACGACCTGAACAGCTAGCAGACGTCTCGCGTTGCGCTGGGTGGAGTCTTTCGTCGGAAGAACTCCGTCTGCTCGATCAAATCTCTAGGGAGGCGTAATTTGATAGGCGAAACAGTTTGAGTTTCGTCTATCTGTGTTTCTCCATATAACAGCGCTCTTTCATTTCGTTCATTCGCGCGCTCCGATCGGACTTTCAAGCACGTCGCGCTTCGACGTTTTTTATGGGCGTCACTAGTATTTTGGGATATTTCTGTATAATCTGAATTAGGCTTCGGCGCGGGAATTTGCCGACGTCAGACCTTATGACGTTCATTCTGTAAAGTTGGACTTTAAATCTCGCGGCGAAACAATGTTTTGACTGATGGAATTATCCTTCTGGCAAGACGAACGACGCCTGCGAAATTGTAAAGGTCGGAGCGTATGAACAGCAAACAGTTATCGTGGCTTATTCGACGACATTGCGTTGAGATGACGCACAGAGCCTGCGTAAGTCACATTGGCTCTGATTTTTCTGCGTCTGATATTCTAGCGACGCTCTACGCCGACGTCTTACGCTACGACGCCGACGACCCGCAATGGCGCGACCGTGATCGGTTCCTCATGAGTAAAGGACATGCGAGCGCGGCGCTATACGCAGCCCTCGCCGAGTCGGGGTTCTTTCCCGTCGAGGAGCTCATGACGTTTTGCGAAAACGGAAGCCGACTCATAGGGCACGTTTCCAGCAAGGTCCCCGGGGTGGAGTTTTCTACAGGATCCCTCGGTCACGGCTTTTCCGTCGCTGTAGGGATGGCGTTCGCGGCGAAGAAAAGCGGCGACATGGGTCATAAAATCTACGCCCTGCTTGGCGACGGCGAATGTAACGAGGGTTCCGTTTGGGAAGCTGCGTTATTCGCCAATCATTTTCGTCTGAACAATTTGGTCGCAATTATCGACCGCAACCAAATGCAGAGTTTGGATTTCGGCGAAAACACGATGGAACTGGACGACCCGGAGGGCGCTTATCGCTTGATCGACAAATGGCGCGTGTTCGGCTGGCGTGCGATCGAAGTCGACGGGCACGATCTCAATCAGTTGAAAGCGGCGTTCGAAGAAGCAAGTGAGAACGCCGATAAAAAACCGCATAAACCGACCGTCGTTATCGCCGACACGATCAAGGGACGCGGCGTTTCTTATATGCAAAACGACGTGCTGTGGCATTACCGCTATCCTCACCAGGGGTGGGAATACGACGTCGCCGTTCGCGAACTCTGCGACGCCATTCCCGACGGCGTTGTTGACCCCTACGCGTCAAGCGTTATAATGCGGGAAGCTCGTCCCGAAAACGACGGCGAAACCGCCGACGACCACGCGCTTTCAAGCTCGTGGAAAACCACCTATCCAGAACAGATGAGGCGCGTTGAGGCGCGACCGGGAACCGACGAGCGTGTCCATGCCGTGATCGAGGACAAGCAATGAGAGACGCGTTTGTGCGCGCGCTGGTTGAACTGGCCAGGAAAGACAAGCGAATCGAACTTATTACGGGCGACCTTGGTTTTGGCGTCTTAAAGCCTTTTTGGGAAGAGTTTCCCGATCAATTTACCAACGCCGGAATCGCCGAACAAAATATGGTTTCGGTCGCTGCGGGAATGGCGCTTGAAGGCAAGACCGTCTTCGTCTACAGTATCGGCAACTTTCCGACGTTGCGGTGTCTGGAACAAATTAGGAACGACTGCGCTTATCATAACGCAAACGTTAAGATAGTCTGTGTTGGCGGCGGATTCGCTTACGGGTCTCTCGGCGTAAGTCACCATGCGACGGAAGATATCGCGTGTCTACGGGCGATTCCGAACATGACCGTTATGGCGCCGGGCGACGCAATGGAGGCGGACGCTTGCGTTAGAGCGCTCGTCGCCCATCCCGGTCCTGCCTATCTTCGGTTAGGCCGAGGCGGAGAAAAGAGAATTCACGAAACAACAATTGAAAACTTCACGGTCGGAAAGGCGTTGAGGATTCATGAAGGAGAGCGAGTCGCTCTCTTCTCGACCGGCGCGATCTATGAGGAAGTCGCCGGTGCCTACGAGGCGCTTAAAAAACAGGGGCTCTCGCCCGCGCTCTATACTTTCCCGACAATCAAACCCATCGATCGGGCGCTTATTGAAAACGTCGCGCAAAATTTCGAATTAGTCCTAACCTGCGAGGGCCATAACGTCTTAGGAGGTTTCGGTTCCGCTGTTTCCGAAGTTCTCGTCGCTATAGACAATAGAAAAGCTAAGGGACTTCTGCTCGGCGTACACGACAGATTTACAGAAACCGCCGGCGATCGCGAGTTTCTCAGAATTCAAGAAGAGATCGATTCGCAAAATATCGCTTTAAAAGTTCTGGAGAAATTGCGTGGGTAAAAGAATTCTCATTACCTGCACAGACTCCATGATGAAGCAGTTCTTGGAGCCGCACGTAAGGTATCTGATAAAAAATGGATACGACGTTGAAATTGCGTGCTCTGAGGTTTTGAGTCGTTTGAAAGAAATTCAAGAAGATTTGGGAGCATACGTTCCGATTCATAAATTGAATTTGCGAAGAAGTCCTCTATCGCCCATTAATCTCAAAGGTTACTTTGAACTCCGTAATCTCCTTGAAAAAGGGAATTTCGACCTTGTGTGGACGAACGAGCCGGTCATGGGGGTCCTTACGCGGATTGCGGCGCGGAACGTTCGAAAAAGAGGAACAAAAGTCCTCTACATGGTTCACGGATTCCACTTCTACGACGGCGCCCCTTTCTTCAGCTGGCTGATTTACTATCCAATCGAATCCGTTATGGCGCGTTTTACGGACGTCGTCTGCACAATCAACCAAGAGGATTTCCGCAGAGCGAGTCGCATGGGCTTTCCTAAGGTCGCGTATATCCATGGGATTGGCGTCGACACAGAACGATTCCAACAGAAAAGAGGAACGACGGATATTCGCAAGGAGCTTAACCTGTCCGACGACGCTTTTCTCGCGCTCTCCGTGGGCGAGTTGAATAAGAACAAGAATCAGCAGGTAGTCCTTAGAGCAATCGCGGCGCTCCATGATCAAAGCGTTCACTATATCCTTTGTGGAAAAGGAGTCCTTCGCAAACGCTTGGAACGTTTGGCTCGTTGTCTTGGGATCGCCCAAAACGTCCATTTCCTCGGATATCGTATGGACGTTAATGAAATTTATCGTCAAGCGGACGTCTTTGTCCAATCCTCTTGGCGCGAAGGGATGCCCCTTGCTCCGCTAGAAGCGGCATGGAACGACGTTCCGACGATTGTTTCGACCGCTCGAGGCGCTACCGACCTCGTTGAAGACGGGGTTTCCGGGTTTGTCAATCGTCCCGACGATCCGGAGGGATTCGCTCGAAGTATCAAAAAACTCCGCAAAGATCCAACGTTACGACGTCAAATGGCGAGCCGAGCAAAGGAATTGGCGCGTCCTTTTGCCGTCGAACATACAAGAAACGAACTTGTTGAAGTAATTTCCGAAACGTTAACGTCTAATAATCGACGCTAATCCGTTCCGACTGTCATGACGCATATAGAAATGATTAGACGGACGTCCGTTCCAAAGGAGTAACTGGTTGAAATGTTTCATTTTTCGCCTGTTTACTGGTACGTCTTGCTCTGCGTTTTGTTTTTCGGTCATATGGCTGAAACTCATTCGCCAATCGTCATACGTCGAGACGGATCTATTTGGCGTAAACCGAGCCTGTTTCCCGCTTTTATACTCTCTCTTGTTTTGATTCTTGTCGCAGGGTTCCGATATTATGTAGGAACGGATTTTGGCACGTACTTTCAGAGGGATGTTCCGTCGTGGTCTCAAGTTTTCTATAACGTCGTCCATTTCAAAGAGGGAGGTTTTTCTTTTTTAACTAAAATCGCTAATTTATGGGGACACAACGGTCAAAATCTCATTTTTCTCTGCTCGTTTATCACGGTGGGCGTCTATTGCCGAACCATCTATAAATTCAGTTTTATGTATTTAAGCGCCATTCTGCTCTACCTTTTCATCGGAGAATGGCAAGGGAGTTTCAACGCCGTTCGACAGTACATAGCCGCCGCGATTCTCTTCGCAGGTCACCGCTTCATTCTGCAACGCCGGTTACGAAAGTATGTCGTCGTTGTCCTGTTCGCAGCGTTATTCCATAAAACGGCGATCATTATGCTTATCCCCTACTATGTTTTGACCAAAAAACCGAACCACGCGCAGTTGGTTCGACTTGCGATCGCCGCCATCGCAATTCGTTTTTCTTACGGTTTCGTATTTGACGCCGTGGAAGAATTGAAAGGGGCAGATCTTGCGACGGAAGAGGATCCTTACCTATACAACAGCGTCAATCCTCTTAGAATCCTTGTCGCCTTTATCCCTGTCGGCATATACACATTAATGTGCCCTAAAGTTTTCTTTACCAGAGAACAGGTTTTTTATATTAACGCCTGTCTCTTCCATTCTTTTACAATGTTGGCGGCGGCGGGGAGTTGTTACTTAGCTCGTGTCGGAAGCTACACGTCCGCAATGACAATTATCGGTTTCGGGACGCTCTTTCAAATGATCGAGAAAAAAAGGAATCGTCAGGCAACCATGCTCATCGTACTAGCCTTGTATTTATTCTACTGGCTCTACTCGCTCCACATCGTTAGCGGAGGCAACTTCCAATTTAATTTCGACGTCGGGTTTTGAAAAAAGCATCTATTTCCCTTAGAAATTGTCATTTAAGAGTTCATCATGACAAATGAAATAGAAAACTTTAAGTACGTTGTTTCGTCAAAACATCGATGGTTGGACCTCCATTTGAGGGAAACTTTACGATATCGCGATCTTATCTTTTTGTTTGTCAAAAGGGATTTTACCACCCACTACAAGCAAACAATTCTCGGTCCGCTATGGGCGATCATTCAGCCGTTGTTAACAACCGTCGTATTCACAATCGTCTTCGGCAACATGGCAAAACTGACGACAGCCGACGTCGCCGGAGATTTTGAGATTCCCGGATTTCTCTTTTATATGTCGGGCTGTATCTGCTGGTCCTTCTTTTCAGCCACCGTTCAAGCGACCTCCAATACATTTCTTGCAAATCAAGGAACGATGGGAAAAGTCTACTATCCGCGTCTAGTCGCGCCAATTGCAACTGCATGTTCCCAATTCGTTTCTTTTGCAATCCAGTTTGCAATGTTCTTCTGCCTATGGTTAATCGTTCTGGCGAGAGGCGGCAGTAGTATTCGCGTGTCGCCAGCTCTCCTACTAATCCCTTTAGAAATTCTACACATAATGGTTTTATCCATCGGCTGTGGAATTATAATATCCTCTGTTACGACAAAATATCGCGACCTCGCCAAACTTGTCGGATTCGGGTTGCAACTCTGGCAGTATGGCTCCCCAATTGCTTACGGGCTACAACTCGTTCCTGACAGGGCGATGAACTGGTATCTCCTTAATCCCGTTACAATTATTATTACGACCTTTCGCTATGCAGTGTTCGGGTTCGGATATTTTAATACAGCCTATTACCTACTCAGTTGGGGAGTCAGTCTTTTGATATTCTTCGTCGGTCTGGTTCTTTTTAGCAAGATTGAACGAACATTCATGGATACGATTTAATGCAAACCACGCCTCACTCGCCCTCTATAGCGCCTGCGATATCCGTCGTCATGCCGACTTACAACACGCCAGTTCCCTACTTGCGAGAAGCGATTGAGAGTATATTAAACCAGACGTTTCGCGACTTCGAATTCATCGTTATCGACGACGGTTCAACAAACGGTTCAGACAAATACCTGAAATCCCTAGAAGACGAACGTATAATCATCATCTGGAACCAAGCCAATCTCGGCGTTGCAAAATCGTTAAATATCGGTTTGAACGCCGCAAGGGGGAAATATATCGCGAGAATGGACGCCGACGACGTGTCTATGCCGACGCGCTTTGAAAAGCAATATTCTTTTATGGAAACGCACTCTGACGTGGTTCTTTTAGGAACAAATTATAAAAATTTTACTGATTCATCCGCTTCATCGTCTAAACCAATCGTTACAAAAATTAATAGTCAAACCTCTTGGAAAATTAAAAGTCTATTTCGCTATCCTGGTCCTGTTCACCCTACTATTTTTATACGCAGAGAGACTCTTGAAGCGCGTCAGTTGAGATACAGTCCATTTTTTGAACATAATCAAGATTATAAATTATACTTGGACATTTCTCAATTTGGCAAAATCGCGATATTATCTGAAATACTCAATAAAAGAAGAATTCATCAACAACAAATTACCTACCAAAAAAGAAATACGGCACGAGAATTCGCAAAGAAAATTCAAAAAGAGTTATTAGTCGAATTACTCGGAAGTATCTCAGACGACGAACTAGAGTTTCACTATCGTTTCGGGTCGGAAGAAATAAAGAAAGGCGAGATATACAGAAGTTTTAAGTGGATTTTAAAGTTAGTCAAGCACAATTTATTAAAGAAAAAATACAATCAGAAAGACTTTATATTCTTTACTTCTAAATTATTTTTAAGTCGTTTTTTAATAGCATATTCTGAAAAGAGCTACAACAGCTTCTATGCTCTCGTACACAGAAAAGACAAAGCCCTCGAAAAAAAACAATGAAAAACAATGAAAAAAAATGAAAAAAATGAAAAAAAAAGAATTGCTGTTTTCCTACCGTCTCTTTCTATGGACGGCATTAGCATATTATTTAAAAACCTTTCGTATCTTTGGGATCATTCTCGATTTGAAATCGTCTATTTTTTGACGGACGGCCAAAATGAAGGTTATTGGGAAAACGACGTTATAAAAAATAACATTAGAGTTGTTCATATTAAAGAAATAACTAAACGCAATTATTTCTTATATGGATTCATTATCCTCAGAGCGCTAACGTCCCATGGAAAATTTGACGTCGTTCACGTTAATCTCGATTTCATAAACGGATTAGTTCTCTTCGTTGCAAAACTCCTTAGAATTCCTTTAAGGATTAGCCATATTCACTCTTCTTATGACATGGGAAAAACGTGGTTAATTCATGACATTCACGCTTTTATCATGCGCAAGCTTACAAAATTCAGCGCGAATATTTTTTTAGCTCCTTCGGATTTATCGGGAAAATATTTTTACAAAAAACTTAACTTTCGCGTTATCAATAACGGAATATTTATAGATCAGTTCTTATCGGTAAAAAATCAAAGAAACTTAAAAGAATGGAAATTCATCTCGGTTGGTTCTTTTATACCTCTAAAGAATCCCCTATTTCTTTTGGACGTCTTTTGTGAAATTCTTAAGATTAGATCTGATTCTACCATGACCTGGATTGGTTCCGGAAAGTTAAAAAATAAAGTCGTGGACATTTCAAAAGAAAGAAAGGTTTTTAACAATATACGCTTTTTGGATCAAGAAAATCATGTCAATGAAGTACTGAAGCGCCATGATTACTTTCTTTTCCCATCAGTGTCAGAAGGATTGGGAATCGCATTGATAGAAGCTCAAGCGGCAGGACTTGATTGTTTCATATCGGACGGAATTCCCAAATCAGCGGATTGCGGTAAATGCTTGCAGATTGAACTAATCCGTTCTCCAGCAGAATGGGCCAAAACAATCTGTGATTTCATTAGTTCAGGTCGACGACTAAGTATTGATATGGATAAATTATCGCAATTCGATATTCACAGAACGGCAGACGAATTAATGAACATTTATGAATCTATATAAAAATCTAGCGGAAAATCCGATGTTTCCCGATTCAACTTCGTCGATCTCCGTCGTCATGCCGACGTATAACACTGCGATTCCGTTTTTGAAAACCGCCGTTGAAAGTATTTTATCTCAAACCTTTCACGACTTTGAATTCATTATTGTCGACGACTGTTCGACAAATGAAACCAACGCGTATCTACAAAGTCTAGACGACGAACGCGTTAAAATCGTACGAAACACTGAGAATCTCGGAGTTGCAAAATCACTCAATATCGGTTTAAAAATAGCGACTGGAAAATATATCGCGAGGATGGACGCCGACGATATTTCGCTGCCAAGTCGCTTGGAAAAACAATTCGTTTATATGGAGAATCACCCTAATGTAGTTCTATGCGGAACAGGGAGAAGACTTTTTGGAGCTCGCAACGAAGTTAAGTTTACTCGTATTCGCGACATGGAAACATATCGTGTCAAATCCTTCTTTTATTATCCCGGACCTCAGCATCCGACATGGATTATACGAAGTCGTACTTTATTTGACAACAATATATTGTACGACGAAGACTTCGACTATGCAGAAGATTATTATTTCTTGACACGTATTTCTAAAATAGGGGATATTTGTTCATTAAACGAAGTTTTGCTTCTTTATCGTATTCATAACAAACAGGTCACAAACGATCTCCGCGACCGACATAGAGTAGCTAATATCGCTACTCAAAAGAAATTGTTATCTGAATTATTGGGCGATGTTAACGATAGAGAAGCTACAATGCATTACCAATATTCCTATGAAAAACAGTTCAATAATTTATCAGATTTTTTCAAATGTTTTTTTTGGTATTCAAGGCTAGTTTTTATTAACATTCGTGTAAATAAATATCCTCGTATCAAATTTATGACCTTTGCGGCAAAATTATTTTCGCTAACGACAGCGCAATCTTTTTTCCCCAGTATCGCAAGGTCGATTATTCTTTTCAAAAACAATCGACGTCGTTAAACACGTCCTCAACAACGTCGTTCCCTTTCCTGTTTAGAATATTATGTTCCCAGTTATGTCGTCCCTTTGAAATCAGAAATGCTTCGAATAAGTCATGAAAAACAAACACAAGGAAAGATATCTTCAGAGACTTTCCAATAGAAGCGATCTCCGCGCGCTCAATGACGACGAGTTAAAGCGCATACAACAAATTTATTTGAATATGGCTTCGGACATATTCAAAATGTGCGACGATTACGGCATTTACGCCACTCTTAGTGGAGGTTCGGCGCTTGGCGCGGTACGTCATCAGGGGTTTATTCCATGGGACGACGACATGGATATCAATATGCCTCGAAAGGACTACGAACTATTCAAACGGCAATTCAACGAATATTTTCAGGGCAAATATCAATTATATGCCCCAAATTCCTCGCTGAGCAGTCATTATCGAATCGGTAAAATTGAATCCACAGACGTCATGATCGAAGACGACAAGGGTTATCGGCATGGTTTGATTATTGATCTTTTCGTGATTGAAAACACCCCTGATTTCGGTCCATATCGTTGGTTATGCGGGATCCGTTCAATTCTTTACACATTTGTAGCGGCCTGTTGTAGTTTGCGAGAAAGTCGAAAACAATACATAAAAAATCATAAGGCGACGCCCCCTTACTCCCTATCGGAACGGGTATTCCTCCTCATTGGATATATTTTTTCCTTTCGGTCCGCCGACAGTTGGAACGATTTAACGGATAGAATCAATCAGTGCCCAAACGAGCAATCTAAGTATGTCAGTATTCCGTCGGGAAGACGCCACTATTTCGGGGAAACCTATCGACGAGAATCAATGCTTAAAGCCCAAAATATGAAATTCGAAGACAGGTTTTTCCCTGTTCCTTCAGGATATGACGAGTACTTTTCCAAACTTTATGGCGATTACATGACGATTCCCCCAGTTGAAAAACGAGAAAAACATTACGTTCACAGCGTCGCCTTTAAATGAGTCGTAGAAGCCGACGGCGTCCTCCTTCTCCGACGAAACATTTAGGTCGTTTTGACCCAAAGCAGTAAAAACTCTACAGTGGTTCATTATGAACCCAACAGAAGTCGAATACGACCGTATAGAAGGCTTACTTCCACTTCAACGAGGTCATGTTCGAGTCGACAACCTCGCGTTTTTAACGCGATTCTCTACGTTTTGTAAAACAATTGCTCGATAAAACGCGCGGCGAGACAATAATTCACACGATTGTCAGTAATTCCTCCTTGGTCGTTACGACGTCCTTATCGACAAGAAACTTGCATGACGCGCCGCAAGGTCGAACACTCGTTTAACGTATTGCGGAACGTTTTTCAGGATCAAGTCTTCTGATGGACAAGGCTTATGAGGGTGATCGCATGTAAAATTGGCGTCGCCGATTGTGGAATGATTCCTGTTGTGCCTCCAAAAAAGAAATCGTATAAAAAACCACTATGAAAAGAAAAATATCCTCGATAAGAAAAGATTGTTCTCTTTATATTTAATCTACCAATAATTCTTTTGTTTTTTATTTTCTCATTATTACATATTTTTATTATGAATGTTATTCCTATAAAAAAGAAAAAAACTTGAAAACGGTCATGTTTATAGTACCATATATAGATTGCGGAGGAGTTGAATATGAAGCTTCATTATTATCTTCAGGCGTCATACGATATTACAATTTATTACTTATTGTTCCTCATAATTTTTATCGAAGTTTCTATCGCAAAAGCATACCGTCTAAAACAAATAAATTACATATCCATGGATTATTCTTCGAAATAGCGGAAAAAAATATTATAAACTCCAGCAACTTACTTTACAAATACTTGGTTTTCTACATTAAAACAATAAAGAAACACAATAACGTTTATGCCACGTTATCCTTTAAATCAACTGAACACTTTCTCAATTTAGAGAGTAAGGCGAACGATAAGATTATTTGTTGCGAACTTGTAAATATAAAATCTGATCCAAAATATACGTTCAATCAATTTCAATCCTGCTATTCTCACGCAGATCACGTTGTATTTCAGACAGAACTCGTTAGAAATTTCTTTGACAACTCTGTTAAAAAACACAGTTCGATTTTACCGAATCCGATAATCGTCAGTTGCCATCGACAATTGAAAACTAAATACCGAGTTGTCAACATAGGACGACTACATTATCAAAAAAACCAGGAATTATTGATTCGTTCTTTCAAAAGGTTTCATGAAATTCATCCTGAATACACGCTTTCAATTTATGGAACAGGTCCGCTTAAAAAAGAATTGGAAGAATTAATTAAGTCGCTAGCCTTCAGAGTTCTGTTATCCTTGAAGGAACAACCGTTCAAATTCATCAAGCAATTGCAGACGCTAAGTTTTTTGTTCTTTCAAGCCGTTATGAGGGGTTGTCTAACGCGCTGCTCGAAGCGATGATGATGGGTTTTCCCTGCATTTCAACAGACTGTGAAGGATCAACCGACGTTATTCAGAACAACGTCAACGGTTTGCTAACGCCGAGAGACGACGAAGACCAATTATTCAAAGCGATGATTCGACTTGCGGAAAACGACTCTTTTAGAGAGACCTTGGGAAGGAACGCGGCAAAATCAGTCGACCACTTTAAATTTGAAAACGCTATTGAAAAATGGGCGCAAATGATTGAGGAAGCCTAAGATAGTCTGGGGTTAATAGTCATTACTTGACAGATAGGCAATCATACTTAAATTGAACAGCCAAAAGGATTGAAGTTTCCCCCGTTTTTCAGTCAAGCGACGTTATGAATGCCGATCAACTGGATAACAGGGGAAACTTCAACTGTTTAAATCAACAGAAATAATGAAAGAAACATGAGTAATATCGCGCTTATCATCGCCGGCGGATCTGGCGCCAGAATGGGCCAAGATATCCCTAAGCAATTTATCAACGTGTACGACAAGCCTGTCTTGATCTACACGCTAGAAGGGTTTCAGAATCATCCGTCCATTGACGCTATTGAGGTCGTCTGTATCGACGGATGGCACGACGCGCTTAAAGCTTATGCTAAACAGTTCGACATAACAAAACTTCAATGGGTTATTTCTGGAGGTTCCAATTGCCAAGAATCTATCAGAAACGGCGTATATTGTCTTCAGGGCAAAATTTCAGACGACGATATCGTCGTTGTTCATGATGGAATTCGCCCTCTTGTCGACGAAAGCGTTTTATCAGACGTCATTGACAAAGGGAAACAATACGGAGCGGCGGTCTCTTCGCTTCCTTATAACGAACAGATATTTGTTACAGACGACCATATAAGCACGACTAAGTACATTCCCCGCGACACGCTCCGTCGCGTTTCAACGCCGCAAGCATATCGATTTGATTTGTTAGTTTCAAAGTATCGTGAAGCTTATGAAAAGGGAATCGGCGTCTATGACTCTCAATACACGAATACAATGATGGTTGATTTAGGTGTAACACTCTATTTTGCCAAAGGTTCTGAGAAGAATATTAAACTGACGACAAAAGACGATCTAGAAATTTTCAAAACATATTTAAAACGGGAAGAGACTCGATGGTTGAAATAGGAGGATTGTCATGAACCTTTACGATATTCCTTCTTACATGGAAGACGTCAATTTTGTAGGAAAGCTCGATTTGCCTTGGGAACAGTTAGAGGATAAAACCGTCTTGTTATCCGGCGCGACCGGCATGATCGGCAGCTTTTTAGTCGACGTCCTGATGGAGAAAAACAAACGAGAAGGTCTTAATTGTACGATATATGCGCTTGGAAGAAATCAAGAAAAAGCGAGTGTTCGTTTCCCCCGCTATCACGACGATAAACTCTTTCATTTTATCTGTCACGACGTTCAGAGTCCTTTGACCTTAGCTGAAGTGGAGGACGCCGCGTACGTTTTTCATCTGGCCTCCAACACTCACCCTATTCAATACTCGACGGAACCGATCGACACGATCTTAACTAACGTCGTCGGCGCTCAGAACATGCTGGATTTTGCGACTAGGCGTCACGCCAGTCGCTTTCTTTTTGCGTCGTCCGTCGAAATCTATGGTGAAAATCGCGGCGACGTCGAACTCTTTGACGAAGATTATTGCGGAAACATAGACTGCAATACGCTTCGAGCAGGCTATCCGGAAAGCAAACGCTGCGGCGAAGCGCTTTGTCAGGCGTATCTGAAGCAACACGATCTCGATTTCGTCATTGCGCGAATCGCTCGGTGCTACGGTCCGACCATGTCGTTTTCTGACACGAAAGCGTCAAGTCAATTTATAAAAAACGCCGTCGCAGGCGAAAATATCGTATTAAAAAGCGCCGGAACGCAGGTCTTCTCCTATACGTACGTCGCCGACGCGGTTTCTGGACTGCTTACAGTCCTTCTGCGCGGTCAAAAAGGCGAAGCGTATAACGTCGCCGATCCTTCCTCAGACGTCGCTCTCAAGGAACTGGCTAAAATTATCGCCGACAAGACAGGGAATGAAACTGTTTTCGACGTTCCCAAAGACGAGGAAGCCGCCGGATATAGTAAAGCTACGAAAGCGAGAATGAACGGTCGGAAACTCATGGACGTCGGCTGGAGTCCTCGTTACAATATTCGGTCGGGTTTAGAGAGAACAATCGATATTCTGCGTGAAGTCGGCGGAAGCGGATTCGTTTCCCACTAAAGCGCCCCATAAAACGCAGACAAAATCATTTCAGGAGTTTTAAAATGACGGATCACCCCAAGGCGTCCGTTATTATGGGAATCTACAACTGCGAGGAGACCTTGCAGGAGGCGATTGAGTCGATTTTAGCGCAGACCTACGACAACTGGGAACTGATCATGTGCGACGACGGCTCCATTGATCAGACCTATGACGTCGCAAAACGGTATCAGGAACGCTACCCTCAGAAAATAAAGTTGCTTCGCAACGACCGAAATATGAAACTCGCGTTCGCATTGAACCGTTGTCTCGCCGAGGCGTCAGGCGAGTTAGTCGCCCGAATGGACGCCGACGATCGGTCATGTCCAGAACGACTTCAGCGGCAGGTTTGCTTTTTATTGGGACGTCCGGATATTCAACTAGTTGGAACCGCGATGCGTCCCTTTGACGCCAATGGTTTTCATCAAATTATGCGCCCACACCCCAATCCTAACAAACAACTCCTAGTTCGAGGCGCTCCCTTTTTTCACGCGACTATCATGACTTACAAACATGTTTACGACGCGTTGGGGGGGTATTCAATCGAAAAACGAGCGGAAAGAGTCGAAGACGTCGATTTATGGTTCCGTTTCTATGCTCATGGCTTCGTCGGCGCCAATATCGACGAACCTTTGTATGAAGTTAGAGAAGATTTAAGCGCAATACGCCGCAGAACTCTTTCGGCGAGAATTCATTCCATTCAAACTCGAGCAGTTGGATATAAACTCCTCGGTTTTCCCTTGCGACGATTGGTTAAACCTGCATGCGTTCTATTCCTTAAGGGACTCGTGCCGCCGCGCGTCGCCTCGTTTGTCAGAAGGAGCAGAATGAAAAATGAGGGAAATAATTGACGAGACGATCCCGTTCCGAAACGCCTCTCTTTACAATGGAATTACGTAATCCAAACGCTTCGCCTACCCGAGACTCGTCATATTCTTTTTTCCAAGCGCTATAAACTTTGAACGAAGTCGTAACTTTTTTGATTCTTCTTTCATAACCGCTCGCCAACCATTACAAACCTATTCGGCCATAAAGCGAACCCGCACGTTAAACCGACAATATTAAGGCAATGTCGATGAGTAAACCAATCGTTGCAATTAACCATGTCTCTAAACGATACCGTCTCGGACAAATTGGCGGCACAACGCTCCGAGAAGAACTGCAACGTCTTAATGCTAGAATTTGGCGTCAAGAAGACCCAACAAGGCGGGTCGGAACTCGACAGCATCAAATCGGCGACTTCTTTATGGCTTTAGACGACGTCACCTTAGAAGTCGCGTCCGGAGAAAGATTAGGAATCATCGGTCGTAACGGCGCAGGAAAATCGACGTTGCTTAAATTGATTTCACGTATAACTGCGCCGACAAAAGGTTGGATCGGGCTTAACGGACGTGTCGCCAGCATGTTGGAAGTTGGCACTGGATTTCATGCTGAATTGACCGGTCGGGAGAACATATACCTTAATGGCGCGATTCTAGGGATGAAAAAGACGGAAATCGACACGAAAATAGAAAGCATTATCGATTTCTCGGAATGTGCGCAGTTTATCGACACGCCGGTTAAGCGTTACTCGAGCGGGATGTATGTGAAATTGGCGTTCTCTGTAGCGGCGCATCTAAGTTCTGAAATCATGATTATGGACGAAGTGCTTGCCGTCGGCGACGTCGCGTTTCAAAAAAAATGTCTTGACAAAATGAACGAGGTCTCTTCCACGGAGGGACGCACCATACTTTATGTCAGCCATAACATGAACACAATCCGCCAATTGTGTGAAAAGTGCGCTGTTCTTGATCATGGAAAACTTATCTATTTGGGCGACGTTGAAGAAGCGATTAGACGATACGTCAACGACGAAAACGCCCTTTTTTCTAAAGTCGTTGATTTGTCGACGGTACGACGGTTCCGCGACGATTCCCACTGGGTTATGTTCAGGCAAGCAGTCATTGATCGAGACAACAATCTCTATTCAAACGACGAATCTATTGACGTTCTTTTTACCTTGGACGCTAAAGAAAACATTGCAAACGCCTGCTTACAATTCATCCTTTTTTCAAGTACGGGCCTCCGCATCGGGAAAACAGAATCTGCTTATTTCTCTGTTCGCAAAGGAATTGACAAAATTCGTGTAAAAATTCCACTTGAGGGAATTGCAGACGGCTCGTATTACTATGGAATAAGCATCTTTAGACAAAATGACAACGGTTCGCGAGAACGATGTGACAATGTTCAAAACGTTATTCCCTTCAGCGTCAAAAACACGACTGTTTGGGGAAAAAAAGACGTTTTCTGGAGAAGCGACTGGTACGGACATGTCGTCTTCAAACCTGTTCAGATTTTATGAATACATATTTGACTTACAACCGAAAAGGCGCTTTCTGTATCGAGGTCTTTTGTTGTGATGATATCGTTTTGTAAGAAAAACAAAAACCCTTGAACTTAATGAACATATCATGAAAAAAATTCTGTTCCTTATTCATGATCTCGGCGGCGGCGGCGCCGAAAGGGTGTTGGTTAACCTAGTAAATCGTCTAGATCCTCATAAATTTGACGTTTCAGTAACGGCGCTCTTCGGAGGAGGGTGTAACGAACAATTCCTTGCGCCTCATATCCATTATCGGGCGGTTTGGAAAAGGACTATCAGCGGGAACTCAAAGTTGATGAAACTATTGTCCCCGGCTGCGCTGCACAAAATATGCGTCAAGGACGCTTATGATATAGAGGTTTCGTATTTAGAAGGTCCCTCGGCGCGGATTATCGGCGGTTGCAATAATCCTACGACCAAACTTGTTTGCTGGATTCATGTTGAACAGCACACAGCCAAACGTGCGGCACGGTCGTTTCGTAGCGTCGAAGAATCCAGAAAATGTTATTCTTGTTTTGACCGTATCGTCTGTGTTTCAGAGGCAGTAAAAGAAGATTTTGTTAGTATTTATCCTCACATTGCCAACGCTCTAGTTTGTTACAATACGATAGAAACCGAGCAAATTCGATCCATGAAGGAAGAATCGGTAGAGGCAGGTTTGTTTCGCCCGGACGAGATCAAGTTGGCTGCGGTAGGAAAAATTACACGGCAGAAGGGATTTGACCGTCTTGCAAGAATTGTAAAACGCCTCCGTGACGAGGGAATTCCCGCGCATCTATACGCCATCGGCGTTGGTAATGAACGGCGTCACATCGAGAAGTACCTCAGGGACAACGGAATCCAAGATTACTATACGTTTTTAGGTTATCAAACTAATCCCTATAAATACGTCTCCAAATGTGATCTATTTGTTTCAGCCTCCCAGGCGGAAGGTTTCTCCACCGCCACTGCGGAAGCGCTAATTGTCGGAACGCCTGTCTGCACGGTAAATACAGCAGGTATGAGAGAGATGCTAGGCGACAACGAATACGGCGTAATATCGGAGAATAACGACGAAATTCTATTCCAAGAAATAAAGCGCCTCGCCGAGAACGGCAAACTCTTAGACCACTATAAATCGAAAGCCCAAATCCGTGGAGAGAGCTTCAATGCGGAGACGACAGTCAAAAAAGTTGAAACCTTATTCGAAGGCTTGTAATCTCTCATATTGCGTTCAGAATAAACAAATACAAACGCCGTTCGTTCATCTACTTTAAATCTTTAGTAACAGCTGATACAACAAGGGCCTGCTTTATGTAACCGTCGCGTTTCCTAGTCAAGGTTTGAAACTTTTGACCGAACGTTTGTCGTCCATTCCACTCCGTTGAACCGTCGTTAGACCGTTCATAACATCAAAAATCAGATCCGATTTGAGAGTCGAATCCAAATGGTAACGCTCGTAGTCCCTGTTTTCAATATGGAAACGTATTTGAAACGCTGTATTGAGTCGTTATTACGCCAGTCCTATCAAAAGATAGAAATTCTCCTTGTCGACGACGGTTCAACAGACGGCAGCCTCGAAATTTGCGAGGAATACGCTTGTCGCTGTCCACAGATTAAGGTCGTTCACAAGAAAAACGGCGGCCTTTCGTCCGCTCGCAACGCTGGAATTGATCATGCTTCAGGACAATACGTTTCTTTTCCTGATCCTGACGATTGGGTTGAAAACAACTATGTCGAAACCTTTGTGAGTTTAACAAGAGCGTATTCGGCAGATATGGTTTGTACCGGTCATTATGTCGATTTTGAACAAATGAGCCGTGAAGCCAATCCTATGGCGACTCTAAGGGTTATGGATAGACTTGAAGCGCTTAAAGCCCTTCTCCTCCCTCCTCGAATGGAAGGCTTTGCCTGGAATAAACTTTACCGATTGGATATCGTCAACGAACACGATTTGCGCTTCACCGACACTACCGGCGCTACGGAAGATATGGCTTTCGCGTATCAGTACCTGAAATATTGCGACAAAATTTGCTTCGCGCCGGAAGAAAGAACCTATCATTATTGCCAGCGTCCGGAATCGGCGACGGGCGCGACGTTCTCGCAAAGGCAGTTGCAAAATATAAACGTCTATGAAACGATGATTGAAGAAGCTCTTGATCAAGACGTTGTAACAGCCGCAAAATCGAGGGTTTGCGACACGTCGATGAACCAACTCTGGTTTCTTCAAAACGCAGTGGAAAGAGATCGATCGATCCAAAGGCTTTTACTCGAAAGAATCAAAAAATACAGGAAGGACTATTTGCGAAATCCAAACGTTTCTCGCGGAAGAAAACTACAGTGCGTTTGCGCGCTCTTTTCGCCCGCCCTTTATCGTCTTTTTAAGAACGCGACGTCGGGAAAAATAAAATGAAAACCTTTGCGGTCGTCGTAACCTACAACAGAAAAAGCGCGCTTGCGGAAAATATCCGCATGCTTTTAAAGCAAACGTTTCGATTTGATAAAATCATTATCGTCGACAACCATTCCGCCGACGGAACTAAAGAGTTTTTACATGAAAATGGTTGGGACGACGGCGACTTCTTGTACGTTGAACTACCAACTAATATCGGCGGCGCCGGAGGGTTCCATGTCGGAACAAAGACGGCTTACGAGCAGGGTGCGGACTGGATTCTGCTGATGGACGACGACGGTCGACCGGCGGATGAAAACGCCGTTCAGATTCTGATGAACCGAGCGACGGAACTATACCGCGATAATATTGGCGATAGAAAACTGTTTGTCAATTGTCTTGTTCAGGAAGACGATTGGCTCTCGTTTAAATTAGGAAAAGCGTATCGAGTTGAAGAAGCCGAAAAAGCACAGAAAGACGGACTTGTCGTCAACGAAGCAAACCCATTTAATGGAACGGCAATCTCTAGAGAACTAGTGGACGCTATCGGACTGCCTAACCAAGATTTTTTCATCAAGGGGGACGAGGTGGATTACAAACGCCGCGCGTTCAAAACGGGCGCTTTTGTATGCACGGTCTTCGACGCAAGATACTTTCACCCAAGACTTAAGGTCGTCGAAAAAACGGTGTTGGGCGTAAAGGTTCCTTTTTTTGTCGAGGCGCCTTGGAAAGAATACTATACGGCAAGAAACTTTACGTTCATGTATAAAAAAGAAAAACGATATAAAGCTATTCTATTTGAAATCATATTTGTGAAATTATTGGCGATACTTCGACTAAAATGTCAAAAAATTAAATCAGTCAAAATGTTATTCAAAGGGGCGCTAGACGGTTGGACTGGGCGAATGGGGGCGACCGTTTTGCCCTAAAACCGACTGCGTCGAATCTAGTTTTCAGGGAGTCGTCTGTCGGTAAACATTTCAACGCTGACGCATAAATCCCGTAAGAATCGATCGTTTGCCATCAGCGACCCTCGTAAAACAAGAAATAATGTAGGGAAGATAAGTTGACGACGTTTGACATGAAAAAAACGCTCACTATTTCAATTGCGACGTACAACGTCGAGTCTTACCTCCAAGAATTACTAGACCGATTACTGACCTCAAAACGGCTCGATTTACTGGATATTCTTGTTATCGACGACGGCGGAACAGATCGCAGTCTTGAGATCGCAAAATCGTTCTCAGAAAAGTTCCCGTCGGTCGTTAGAGCGTTCCATAAAGAGAACGGAGGATGGGGGTCAACCGTTACGGCAGGGATTAAACTGGCGCATGGAAAGTACTTTAGACTCCTTGACGGAGATGATTTATACGACGTTGACGCGCTGGATAAGTTCGTTGATTTCTTAAACGATTGCGAAACGGACGCCGTCTTGTCCCCCTATCTGAAATTCTTCGAAGACAGCGACGTTATTGAAAAACCTAGGAATCCCCTTTTTGAAATTGAGGCCCCAAAAAGAATTAACGTCGAAGAAATACCTGTCGCGCCATTTACATTGGAAACATATTCCCTAACTTTTCGAACCGATTTATTACAAGACGCGAATGTCGAAATCACGGAACGATGTTTCTATACGGATAACGAATATGTTGCAAAAAGCGTTAATCTTTGCGAAACCTTTTCTGTCGTTCCATACCGCGTATATCAATATCGCCTCGGAAGAGCAGGTCAAAGCGTAAGCGCTGAAGGGATGAAAAAACATTATAAAGAGTTTGAATTTATTTTAAAAAAGATGCTTTCGTATACTCGCGATTGTATTAAAAATGAGAAATTAAAAGAAATATTTTATAAAAGATATGGCGCATTATCATATTACTATTTCGAAACGTTGTTAAAAATGGGCGCCGAGCGTCAATACGTCGATTCATGCAAACAATTTGACATTTGGCTGAAAGAGGAGTTCAATTTCATTTATTCTCAAATAAGATACGTCCCGATTATGATCCTTAGGAAGACAGGGTATCGTTTTTATACGCTCGCTCGTTTGTTCAGATAATCTCAGGCGTTCCGCAGCAATCATAAGCTTTGAATAAACGAACGCTTAGTTCCTCCGACGACCTATCGCGTCTTTACGGGCTTCCCCAATGTTTCCATGAAACCGCTTGTATCCTTTATCGTTCCCTTTTTCAATAGCGAAAAGACTATCAGAAAATGCGTCGATAGTATTTTGAATCAGACGTACGACGAAATAGAATTAATCTTGATAGACGACGGATCGTCCGACGCCGGCTACGAGATATGCAGAATCGTCGCTGAGAACAATCCCAATATTAATCTCATTCGTCAAACCAATAGGGGCGTCGCGGCGGCTAGAAACGTCGGTCTAGACGTCGCCAGGGGAGAATACGTCTCTTTTGTCGACGCCGACGATTACATATCGCCGCGTTTCGTAGAAAAGATGCTCTCCCCTGAAACGATTGACGGCGACGTCGTCGTTTGCAGTTGCTTCGCAGAGACGCATGACGGCGCAGTTCCTCAACATTTTTTCCCTAACTCTTTTGACGCAAGCGTCCAACACAAGTGCAAGCAAGATATATTCTACCAGCTAATGGACGTCAATTACACCCAGAAAAAGCCCGTCTATACGGGAGTCGGCGTACCTTGGGGAAAGATGTACAAATCTTCTTTCCTCGCCGAAAATAACATTCGGTTTAATGAAGAATTAAACCATTATGAAGACAACTTGTTCATCCTCGAAATCTATTATCAGACCGATAGGATTATTTATTTAGATCAGTGCTTATACCATTATTCGACAAGCCATATATCAAACGTTTTACACAAATATAATGAAAAAATCGTAAACTCATATCTTAAGCTCTTCCGTTTAAGACGCGATCTGATCGATAAAAACCTGGCTGATACGGACGAACAAATGACGCGTCAATTTAAGCTTGCGTCGTTAAATCTCTTTGACGTAGCGGTTTTCACAATGACGATATGTTTAAAGAACGATTCTTTTTTACATAAATGCAAAGCCGTAAAAGAGCAAGTCGAAAATACCGGATACCTTGACTTCTTTCGCGACGGCATTGACGATTTGCAACTAACGCCAAAAAGAAAGCTCTTATATCGCATGTTGGGGTTAAAACTTTTCTTCCCTGCTGTTTTAACGACGCTTATACGTTATTCTCGGAGATTTAAATGACCTGCATCGGCATGTTTCCTCACAACGGCAGCGCAAACCACGGATGCGAAGCGATCGTCCGTTCAACTGTAGAACTGTTACGAAATGTTGGTCGTCTTGTGGTGTTTTCCGAAAGAATCGCGGAAGACAAGTTTTATATGCCCGATCTGGACGTCCCATGCCACAGCCCCAAAAAAGAAATTACCCGATTCAGCGGTCAATACTTTAGAGCGACGTTCCTAAAGCGTTTCAAGGGAAAGAAAGACGCCTTTGAAGAGATCACCTTTGAACCGTTAAAAAACGCGTGTAAGAACGGAATTTTTATGTCGATAGGAGGGGATTTGTATTGTTACGAGACTCCGTTCTATATGTATCGTATTCATCGATATTTAAAAGAAAACGGAGCGAAAAGCGTTCTATGGGGATGTTCCGTCGAGCCGGAATTGATCGACGACGAAATGGAAAAAGATCTCGCCTCCTACGATTTAATATGCGCTCGTGAAAGCGTTACTTATGACGTTTTAAGGAAAATCAACGCTAATACGATCCTTTCCGTCGATCCCGCTTTTAGCCTCCCTTCGCAAAAAACGGAACTTCCTAGAAAGGACTACGTCGGTATTAATATTAGCCCAATGATTGTGGAACGTGAAAAATCGGCAGGAATAGCGTTGATAAATTACGCAAATCTCATTCGACATATTCTTCAAACGACGGATTGTATCGTGGCGCTTATCCCTCATGTAATCTGGGAAAACACGGACGACAGGACGACGTTGTCAGAATTAAAGAACTTGTTTTCAGATAACGAACGCGTCGTGGTTATAAACGACATGAACTGCATGAAATTAAAATACGTAATTTCTAACGCCCGAATGTTTGTCGGCGCAAGAACCCACGCGACGATTGCAGCGTACTCGACCGGCGTTCCAACTCTAACGGTAGGTTATTCGGTCAAAGCCAAAGGGATTGCGAAAGATTTGTTCGGCGCCTACGAAAAATACGTTCTTCCTGTACAATCGCTAGAGACTCCTTTCGATCTAACAAACGCGTTCGCGTGGATGGCGGAACGCGAAGAGATAATTCGAACCCATTTGAAAAGTGTTATGCCAGAATACAAAAGCAGAATTCAAGTTGCCGTAAACGCCGTAACACGATTGGAACAATCAACATGAAATTCCTAGTCTATCTGACCGTCGTTGGAATTGTCTGTTTTCATTTGATTGTAATTTACTATGACGTCGTCGTTTCTCTCTATGAAAGATACAGTTGCTTCCATATGGGAAGACAGACCGACGAGGAAAAATGGACGTCCAGCGTTAAACGCGTTTGTCAAAAATGGTTAAAGAGAACTCCGACACTCAGAATCAAGAAAGAATGCCGTTATATCCTGTGGGATCGGATACGCTGCAAGTACGGTAAAAAAATGGTGCAAAGCTGGCAAAAGGCCGGCTGTTTACTCGGTCTTGAAGAAACGAGTTCGGGAGCTTCCTTTTTAGACGTCGCAAAAAAACAGACGCTCGCCCCGGACGGAAACTGGAAACGCCCCGTCGATAAGATCGATTACGGCATGATGGCGTACGCCCTTTTAAAAAGTGAAAAAGATCCAAGCTCCATCAAACCGGCAATGGACGACGTCGCGCGTTGCATTCAAGACAACGTGTGCTCCGACGGAATGGTAAGTTACACCCAAGGACGACAATCTTTTAGAAGGTACGTCGACACGCTAGGGTTTGTATGTCCCTTTCTTGGCGAGTACGGTCGAGCGTACTCTGACCCTTCAAAAATTGACTTCGCCTTTGACCAGATTGCTAAATTCCGTGAAATTGGCGGACTCTCTCACGGTCTCCCATACCATTGCGTGAGATCGGATAACGGACTTCCCTTGAGCGTTTTGGGTTGGGGCAGAGGCGTCGGTTGGTATTCGCTCGCTTTAGTAGACTTGTTCCCGTCAATATCCTGTCCCGAACAAAAAAGACTCTTGAAAGAATGGATCGCCGAATTGGCGGAAACGCTTATTCGCTACGAAAGAATGGACGGCGGTTTCTCCTCAATAGTACAAGGGGATTGTCCTTACGATAGTTCCGCAACGGCGATACTAGGATATTTTTACGCAAGATCCTCTCAAATTCTTAATGACGTCAGACTTCAAGAAATTGCCGTCCGCTGTTGTAAAAAATTAATGAAAAAAACGAAAATCAACGGAGTCGTCGACGAGTGTCAAGGGGACACGATAGACGTCGGCATTATTTCCGAAAAATATGGCGAGATGCCGTTTGCTCAAGGCTTCACGCTACGATTAGCAGAAGTAATCGGTTTCAGAAATCATGTCCGTCAATCTTAGAACTTCCCCCAATTCTCGAAATTCTGAATCTTCATCCTAAAACGAGCGTTTTTGGATTCGACAACCTGCGTGACGCTAGTTATAAGCGGGTTGCGTAACTTTTCGGAAGGCGCGCAATCCCATCCCAAAATTGACGCGCCGCGCGGAGAAGGATTTAACGTGCCAATGTATGATTATCTGATTGTCGGCGCCGGGCTTTACGGATCCGTATTTGCCCGACAAGCCAAAGATAAGGGTAAATCCGTCCTTGTCGTCGACAGACGTCCCCATATTGCAGGCAACGCCTATACTGAAAAAGTGGAAGGAATCAACGTCCACAAATACGGAGCCCACATTTTTCATACGAATAATCGATCTGTTTGGGATTACATATCCAGATTTGCAACATTCAATCATTATGTCAATTCCCCCATAGCCAACTATCGAGGGGAACTGTACTCGTTACCCTTTAATATGTACACCTTTAACAAGATGTGGGGGGCGAATACGCCTGAGGAAGCTTTTAAGATTATCGAGGAACAGCGTCGAGAGATCGAAGGAGAGCCGAAAAATCTAGAAGAACAAGCAATAAGTCTTGTGGGTCGTGATATATACGAAAAGTTAATAAAGGGTTATACGGAAAAGCAGTGGGGACGAGACTGCAAAGAATTGCCGCCTTTCATTATCAAACGTTTACCAGTGCGATTTACTTTCGACAACAACTACTTTGACGCCTTGTACCAAGGGATTCCAATCGGCGGCTATACGAAGTTGGCGGAAAACCTTCTTGAAGGCGTCGATATTCGTTTGAATTGCGATTACTTAAAAAACAAATCAGATTTAGACGCAATAACGAAAAGAGTTATTTATACAGGCTCCATCGACGAATACTTCGGATATCGCTTTGGCGCGCTGGAATACCGTTCCTTACGTTTTCAAACGGATATTTTGAATACGTACAACTTCCAAGGCAACGCTGTCGTGAACCACACCGATAAGGAGACGCCGTGGACGCGCGTAGTTGAGCATAAATGGTTTGAATTCGGAAAAGACGAGACGGGAGCCGACCTTCCTAAAACAGTCGTAAGTCGCGAGTATAGCGTTGAATGGAATCCTGGCGACGAACCGTACTACCCGGTAAATAACCAGAAAAACTTGACTTTATATCAACGATACAAAGAATTGGGCGCCCAAGAGAAAAAGATCCTCTTTGGCGGTCGACTTGGCGAATACAAATATTACGATATGGATCAGACAATATTATCTGCGTTACAGTCAAGTAAAGAAGAAATGTAGCCGGAGCTGAATTCACAATATACCGTCGTTATGGTTGTCGCAAAACATCTTCCTTTGACATTACCTCGAGGTAAAATGAGCGCGTTACGACGCATTAAGACAAGTATAGACTATTATCAACCCAAGGAAATATATAATCTGTCATAAAAAGATAACTGAGGTTTTCTCAGTTTTTCAATTAAGGGGCGTTACGAATGCCGATTAATCGGATTATTTCATCGTTTTTTGCTGGAATATCGTCTTTTAACCTCTATGAGATTTGGTAAGAATCTCGCTCGGCAATGGAGAAATACAGACGACGAATAAAGTAGATAAAACTAAGCGTCTGCAATTTTTTTAGAACAAATTTCGTCTCAAAAACAGTCTCCAAGATTTCTCTAGGTTAATATAGCGAATATAGCACGCTGGAGAACCTTGTCGAATCGCTTTGTACGACGATAACTTTTCAAGACGGAAAGGATATTTGGCATGATTAGCGTTCTCGTTCCGGTTTTTAACGTCGAGAAATATCTTCGTCGTTGTATAGAAAGTATTCTTTCTCAAACATATAAAGACATTGAACTAATTCTCGTCGACGACGGATCCCAGGATTGTTCCGGCATAATCTGCGACGAATATGCTAAAAAAGACAGTCGAATCAAGGTTATTCACCAAGAAAACGGCGGACTTTCCATCGCAAGAAACTCGGGGCTTGACATTGCTCAAGGCGAATATATTGGATTTGTAGACAGCGATGATTATATCCATAAAGACATGTATCAAACTCTATACGATACATTGACTAAAAATGACGTAGATCTCGCAATTTGCAATTATATTAACGACGACGACAACAATACCCGTCTATGGAAGGATTACCATCCGCAACTAGTCGATGATATCATTACGCCTTACGAAGCCCTAAAAAGGTCAATCAACGACCTTAACTACGTCGTTGTTTGGAACAAACTCTTTAAAAGAGAAATTTTCGACGACATAAGATTTCCGCCAGGTAAAATTTATCAAGATAACTATGTTATTCCCAAAGCTATTTACAAATGTAAAAAAATCGCGACGTTATCCGTCCCTCTTTATTATTACTATTTAAACATGGAGAGCATTACAAACCAAGAATATTCAATTAAAAACCTAGATCACGTCGAATCGACGTGTATGCGCATTAAATTTTACGAAGAAAAGAATATAACTTCGCTTCTTGATGAAACTACGGCCAATATGCTCGATAGGTTTTTTAGATTTAGAAACAAATATAAACCCAAGAATCAATCGGAAAAACATCGTTTTTATGAAGTCAAAAAGGAAGTTAGAAAGTATTCTTGGAGGTATGGAAAAAAAATTAGAAAAAAGGAACTCCTTTACTTTGAATTTCCGCGGTTATTTGCGTTGTTACATTACATCAAAAAACTTTTTTGAATAAAGACGTATAGTCAAGAATACTAGCGTCCTGAACTTCTAAGAACGAAAAAACGTCTCGTCCAAATCCTTCCGCGCCTCGATAGGAAAGATAGAAGACTTCACGAACGAGTAATAATGTTTCGATTGCCGTATCGCTATAGCGAAGGGGCGACCACGACGATACCTCTATTTTGACGGTTCCATCGTTCAAAGACGTCGGCGTCCAACAGAACGTAATACTTCCTCTATTGACCGATGATTTATTATAATTTGTTCGTTATATCATTCGGAAATGCACTCGGGAACAAGCTCGTGAAATTGCAATATTTTAATAATAATTCGACAAAGACGTCTATAATTACCTCCTGAAGTACAGTCGAAAAGCTACAGAAACACATGGTAAAATTCATTGAAATGCAAACAATAGTGAACGCGATACGTCGTTAAACACATTAGAATTATAAACAACTATAACTGCGTCTGGTTTTTCGGTCTTTATAAAGTTCTGTAAGCTCCCGTCAAAGGCACGAATATCGATTGAATCAGTATATCTACAACACAGTGCAAAGAAAGGAACAACAACATTTCCAAATGAATCATGTATTATGAGGACATGACTATTATTGAGAACGTCTTTGTTTTCTATCCGTTCTAGAGGTTGATTACCATAGATAAAGACGTCGTAAGATTTACTTTTGTAGTAATCGTTTTGTTCAACTTTACTGACGTTATAAAGAATTGGGAATAAGCCAGTTTCGTCAATTCCGAGATTCTTTATTTCATAATGAAAACGATTTTGAAAATTTGGATAGGGAAGAGAAAAATCTTCGGGTTTGGCAGTAACTAACGTCCCTTTTCTTCCATGATATCCAAGAAAATTATTAGGATAGAGAACGTTCGAATATAATCTTGGATCAAAGTATTTTAAATCGAATTGAAACTTATGGTTTTCTTTTAGTATTTCAGCTATTTTTTGTGCAGCCCACCTTCCCGTCTCTGGTCTCCAATGGTGATCCGTCCTGTAAAACGATTCGTGATGTGATAAACCTTCTTCATGCAGAAATTCTCTTAAGTCATAATTCTCGACGCCAAAATCGTCTAAAAATGATAAAAATGATTCGGCGTTTTTATTGCTGAAAGAGAGAATATTATTTATGTCGACGTCTTTGTATTGACAGATTTTTTCTGGAGCATTAACATAAATTGACAAGATTCCAAGCTGCTCGCAATATTTCGACAGTTCGAAGAACGATTCCGCATTCTCTTTTACGTCAACGAAGGAAGATGTAGAAACTAAATATCCGTCAAGCGTTTGAATTATCCCGTGGTTTTCGTATATGGAAGCATAATTCCAGCGAACAGTCTTATCATACAAACAAGCGCTTCCGGACAATAAGGGTCGAGCTATAAGATGTTCTGTAGCATAGCTTTCTATTCTATCTTTAAGAAGCTGTGACAATTCAGAATACCGTTTGAATATATTCGGCGAATTATCGTCTATTCTTTTCGGCACGTCTTCCAAAGGATACAACTTTTGCCAGTCAATTTTAACACTTTTTCCATGATCATCGGAAAAGTCGGCGTTTGAAAAAAGAACGCTCGTAAATATGTTGTCAATGTGAAAATGCTCAAATAGGACTAAACGGGTAAATGAAACAATGGATATCATCCCCAAAAAGAACAATAGTATAATAATGCATACGGCGTTAAATGTTAAACGTATTGTTTTCATATATCGTTAAAAATTAAAATAGATATAAGGATCGTAAGTCAAAGCGACGACCTTGAATAGGGAAAGAACGAAAATCAAAAGAAGCCACGTATATTCAATCCATTCTAGTCTCTTAGCGGCGAGCCAACGGAATATTCTTGCTAACATCGGAGTTGCGCCGCAAAGGGCAATGAGAAAAACAAACCACGTTCTTTTGATCGTACTGACAAAATCAATCTCGGCAAAGCCTGAGACGTCAAAACCGAACATCGCAAGCGTATAACGCCAACCAGACGCAATATTCTCAGAGCGGAAGAACACCAAGGCAAGAATAACGATCATAAGCGTCCATATTCGGGTCAACACGTTTGGTCTTTGAGCAAATCCGGTCGTTTTTTCGAGGAGAAGCGCTAGAAAATAGATGAATCCCCAAAGGATAAACGTCCAGTTCGCGCCGTGCCAGACGCCTGTTAACAACCAAACGGCAAACAAATTAAGAATCCATCGTAATTTCCCTACGCGATTCCCGCCGAGAGGTATATAAACATAGTCTCTAAACCATGACGTCAGAGAAATATGCCATCGTTTCCAGAAGTCTGAAACGCTCTTGGAAACATAAGGATAGTTGAAGTTCTCGGGAAAACGAAAGCCAAACATAAGCCCGAGTCCAATTGCCATGTCGGAATAGCCGGAGAAATCGAAATATATTTGTAACGTATACGCTATGGCGCCAAACCATGCAAACATTACTGAAGGATCCTGCCATTCCACAGAGGCAAAGGCGCTGTCGACAATTTGCGCCATATAATTTGCAAGCAAAACTTTTTTACCTAAACCATAGACAAAACGCCGAAATCCATCCCCATGCAAAAAATCCAAGAATGAATCATGCCTATCCGCCAATTCGTTCACAATTTGCTGATAACGAACGATAGGTCCGGCAACCAACTGGGGAAAAAGCGAAATATACAGGGCGAGTCGAAAGAAGGATTGAGTTGCTGCTTTCCCGCTATAAACATCGAAGACATAGGACATAAGCTGGAAAGTAAAGAAGGAAATTCCGATAGGCAACGCGATTTCGACGATTAGATTATCATTGCCCGTAAACCATGCAAGATTTTTAGAAATGAACGTTAAGTATTTAAATATCCCCAGCAAAGCGACGTCAAAAACAATCGTAACAGTAAGCCATGATTTTCTATGACGTTCTGATCGATCCATCAACCGAACAAGCAACCAGTTAATGAAGATTGACGCCAACATTGCAAAAACAAAAAGAGGTTCGCCCCAAGCGTAAAACCCAATACTGAAAAGTAAAAGAACGCCGTTCTTCCATCTGCGACTCTTGCAGAACGGGCAGTAATAGAAAATCAACAATGTGGGAAAAAACAAAAACAAAAAAACACTTGATGAAAAAATCATCAAAAAATCCTCATAATGCTGTTCGTTCCGATCGTCGCAAATTATCAATCCTAGTTAAAAACCTCAGAGAACAGCGCGTTTGGGGCGGCAATCTCTGGCGCAAGTTCTCGCCACGACGGTTGCCGCTGATCTTTTTCGCTAAGGGACAACGCGATTCCGTCAAACAAATAACCGTCTGGCGACGCGGAACCGCTGAAATCGCCGATTACATTCGGCCACTTTATTCCAATCTCAGGATCGTTCCACGCAAGTCCTCCTTCGTCGTCAGGGCGGTAGAAATCAGAGACTTTATAACATAGTTCCGCTTCTGAACTCAAAACTAAAAAACCATGCGCAAAACCTTCCGGAATGTACAGTTGTTTATGATTCTCTGCCGACAACTCGACGCCATGCCATCGCTTGAAAGTTGGAGAATCGCGACGGAGATCGACAGCCACGTCGAAAACAGCTCCGCTGACGACTCGTACTAATTTGGCTTGCGGATAACGCTTCTGAAAATGCAGACCGCGCAAAACGCCTTTGACGCTCTTCGACTGATTGTCTTGCACAAAGACTGCGTCGACGCCAATTTCATGCAAATCTCTTTGGTTATATGTTTCGACAAAGTAACCGCGGGCGTCGGCATGGACGACCGGTTCGATAACATAGAGCCCTTTCAACGGCGTCGACGTAACGCTTATTTGCCCCATTGAAATCCCCAACTATCGAGTATGGGCGTTCGTGGCGACGAGAAATTCTTGATCGCGGGCGAGGAATCCCTCAAAAAACTTCGCGTGCAAGACTCAACAGATACTGACCGTATTCTGTCGACTTCAAATCTTCGCCAATTTTCGCCATTTGTTCCGTTGTGATAAAACCCTGCCGCCAAGCGACTTCTTCGATACAGGAAACGTAAAACCCCTGACGGCTTTGAATCGTCTCAACGAACTGCGACGCGTTCAACAACCCTTTCGGCGTTCCCGTATCGAACCAAGTCATTCCACGCCCCATAAGGATAACGCGCAACCTGCCTTTAGCCAGATAAACGTTATTAACGTCGGTAATCTCAAACTCGTGACGAGCTGACGGTTTAAGATTCTTGGCAATTTCCACGACCGAATTGTCGTAGAAATAAAGACCAGGAACGACGTAATTGCTCTTAGGATTAAGCGGTTTTTCTTCGATCGACGTCGCCTTGTGATCGCCGTCAAACTCGACGACGGCAAAAGCTCGGGCGTCTTTTACGGGATAGCCAAAAACGGTCGCTCCGGCATTATTACTCGCCGCGTCAAGCAACATTGCAGACAGACTTTGTCCATAAAAAACGTTGTCGCCGAGAATTAAGGCGACGTTATCGTCGCCGATAAACTCTTCGCCGACAACAAACGCGTCGGCAAGACCTAGAGGCGATTCTTGTTCGGCGTATGAAAAATGCATCCCCAGCGATTCGCCAGATTCCAAAAGCGTTTTAAATGCTGGAAGATTCTCAGGAGTGGAAATGATAAGAATCTCGCGAATTCCAGCAAGCATCAAGACAGACAGCGGATAGTAAATCATCGGTTTGTCATATAATGGCAAAAGTTGCTTAGAAACAGCTTTCGTCATCGGATACAAACGCGTTCCCCTTCCCCCGGCTAAAACAATTCCTTTCATCGGCGAAAAAATCAGTTTGAACAATAAAGCTTGGAAATTGAAAAAAGCCAATCCTGCGAGGCACACAAGAGCCGACGCTCAGTTCAAAACTCCATGATACGTAGTCTACCTCAACCGCGTCTCTCGGAGAAATCGACCCAAAGCGTCTTGCCATGGCGGCAGGGGAACAAATCCCGACTCAGTAGTTTTCTTTTTATCTAACCTTGAGTTTAACGGTCGAACAGCCCTATCCCCGCCGTATTCAGCCGACGTTACGGGAACAACTCGCGTCTTAAGACCAATCTGCCTATAAATCTCACGGCAAAAATCGTACCGACTGACATAATCTCCTTCGTTCGTGGCGTGATACCGACCGAACTTTTCTGATTCTATCATGTCGACAAGAAGTCTGGCGAGATCTCGCGTGTAGGTGGGCGAACCAACCTGGTCGTTTACTACGCGAACGACGTCTTGTCTTTTGCCAACGCCGATCATTGTTTTGACAAAATTGTTTCCGTTTAAACCAAAAAGCCACGCCGTACGCACAATGAAAAACTTATCCAATACCGCGCTAACGGCATACTCCCCGTCTAGTTTACTGCGACCATAAACGTTGAGAGGAGCGTACCGTTCGCCGTCGGGGTTCCAAGGACGTCGGCCCGATCCGTCAAACACATAATCGGTAGAAATATAAACCATCTTGGCGTCGACCTTTTTTACAGCCTCCGCGACATACATGGTTCCAAGACGATTGATCTGATCGACCTTGTCAAAATTCTCTTCAGCTTCGGCGTCGTCGACAGACGTCCACGCCGCGCAATGCACGACGGCGTCGGGACGGAAATCCTCCGCCGTTTTTTTAACGTCGTCGTAATCCGTTACGTCCAGTCGGACAAACGACGGTTCGCCCAAAACGCTTAAATCTTGAAGAATTGCCCGACGCTCTTTGACGTCGGTTCCTAACGCGACGTGGCGCCGCGCCGCCAACTCTTTAAGGCAGTCAGAACCAAGTTGACCGCCGACGCCTGTAACAAGAACTTTCACGTCGTCACGTCCAATCGCATGACAAACCCGGCGCTAAAGTCAGCCGCCAAGTTTGTTCCCCCACTCGGCTTCATTGAATCCGACGAGCGTCGTTCCATCGTCCACAAGAATCGGACGCTTGACCAGCATACCGTCCGACGCCAAAAGTTCGACGACTTCCTCGTCGGTCATGCTCGGTATTTTATCCTTCAGGTTCAGCGAACGATAAAGAACCCCCGACGTATTGACAAAACGACGCGTCGGCAGTCCGCTCGATCGGATCCATTCCCTTAACTCGTCGACGGTTGGATTCTGCTCCTTGATCTCGCGAAACTCGTAGACAATGTTCCTTGAGTCAAGCCATTTCCGCGCTTTCTGACACGTCGAGCATCGGGAATAACCAAGAAAAAGCATAACGCCCTCTTTCTTTTTGTCCGGGAAAAACCGCGCCTGAGACGCAGACGCGCAGAAAAAACGTCGCGTCACGCGTTCTTTAGCGCGCCGTTAACGATCTCACGAGCCTCGACAAGAATCTGCTCCAGATGTTCGCGGCTCTTGAACGACTCGGCGTAAATTTTATACGCCATCTCAGTTCCGGAAGGACGAGCGGCAAACCAACCGTTTTCGGTCGTAACTTTGAGTCCTCCGATTGCTGCGTCGTTCCCAGGCGCCTTCGTAAGTCTCGCGACAATCTTCTCGCCGGCGAGAGATTCAGACGCGACCTGTTCAGGCGTCATGCGCTTGAGCGCCTCTTTAATCGTGAGGGTCGCCGGCGCTTCGACGCGGTCATAGTACGACGTGCCGAACTTCTTTTCAAGTTCCTGGTAAAGAACGCCCGGATCTTTGCCAGTCTTCGCGAGAATTTCCGCGGCTAGAAGATTCAGCGCGGGCCCGTCCTTGTCAGTCGTCCACGCCGAGCCGTCAAAGCGCAACAGGCTCGCGCCGGCGCTCTCCTCGCCGCCAAAACATAGTTCGCCGTTAAAAAGACCGGGGACAAACCATTTAAAACCGACGGGAACCTCGACCAGTTTACGGTTATGAGAACGAACGACGCGGTCGATCAACGCGCTTGAAACAAGCGTTTTACCGATGCCGAGCGACGGCGACCATGACGGGCGATTTTGGAGAAGATAATCGATCGCGACCGCAAGATAATGATTCGAATTCATGAGTCCGACGCTTCGCGTCACAATTCCATGACGATCAGAATCCGGATCGTTTGCAAAGGCTATGTCAAATTTATCGCGAAGAGAAACGAGCTTCTTCATGGCGTAGGGACTGGAGCAGTCCATGCGAATCTTACCGTCGTGATCGATCGACATAAAGGAGAACGTCGGATCGATCTTATCGTTTACGACCGTAATATCGAGACCGTATTTTTCCGCGATCAAACTCCAGTACCCGACGGCGGCGCCGCCAAGAGGATCGACGCCGATACGCAGTCCCGCCCTGCGAATCGCGTCAAGATCGACGACGTTTGCAAGGTCGTCGACGTACCCTCGCGCGTAGTCGATTTCCAAGGTCGTTGGAGCCGCGAGCGCTTCCGCGTAAGAAACGTACTTAACATGCACGTTCCCCTCCTCGAGATACTGATTCGCGCGATTCTCGATCCAAGTCGTAACGTCAAGTTCCGCGCCGCCGCCGTTCGTCGAATTAAACTTAATACCGCCGTCCGTCGGAGGATTGTGCGACGGCGTTATGATGATCCCGTCGGAGTAATTCGCGCCATGTTCACGATTAGCGACAAGTATCGCGCGTGAAACGGCGGGAGTCGGCGTCACGCCGTTCTTCTCTTGGACAAACGTTTTAACGCCGTTCGCGGCGAGGACGCCGAGCGCCGTCTTTTGCGCTACGTCCGAGAGCGCGTGCGTGTCTTTCCCAAGCCAGAGAACCGCAGGTTCGTCCTCGGGAGACGCCTCGCGGCGCCAGTCGACGATCGCCTGGATAATCGCCTTAATATGCGCCTCGTTAAAGGAACCTTCCGACGCTTTGCCGCGATGTCCGCCCGTGCCGAAACGAACGCGTTGTTCCGGAACGCTCGGGTTGGGTTTCTTGTCAAAATAATCGCGCTCAAGCGCGGCGACGTCGATCAAATCAGAAGGTTGGACGGGCTGACCGGCTCTAGGAGAAATCATACAAAAACCTCAATACACGATAAGAGAATAGGCTCGAGTCGCGGCGAGTTAACACGCCGAAAATTATCGAGACTTTTTGGAATAGTTGAATTTAAAAAGCCGTTCAAGTTCCTGAGCAAGGTCGAATACGTCGTCAAAGTCCTCGCGCTTATCGTCGTCGGACTGTGACATCAACCCCACTCGAACTAAATTGTAGACGGCGTCGCCTAAATCGCCCGTCTTACGAAGACCAAGCTGCGCGAGAACGCCCTTCGCAAGATAACCATACTCGCGGACGGCGTATTCCGCGACGGCGTAACACAAGTCGCGCCCCGTCACGTGCCCCTCGTTATGGACGACAAACTCGTCGTCGCCAGTTCCAGACTCTTCCACCGCGCTAATCACCGCGGCATAATCCAACGCCTGTTGAATGAAGCGGTACGTCTCGATCGTAAAGCGTCGATCGGATTCCAGAAGCTCCTTCCAAATCTCATTTTCGTCCATAACAACACCCCAAACCGTCGCGGCAGGACGCGACGTCAACCGACAGCGGCGCGCACGTATGAACGCGCATGATCAGTTCTGGCTCTTATCGAGTACGATTGTCGTACCGGAAAGTCTTTTCGTCGTGTATTCATAACGCGCGAAAATCATACGACCCGCGCTAGTCTGAAGCACGCTTGTTACGGTCACGACGACGCGCTCGGCAATGTGCGGACGTCCTTGATCAATGACGACCATCGTGCCGTCGTCGAGATACGCGACTCCCTGTCCCGCCTCTTCGCCCGTCTTAACGACGTCGACTTCAAAGCGTTCGCCCGGAAGAAAAACGGGACGAAGCGCGCTTGCGAGATCGTTGAGATTGATTACCGTCACGCCTTGCAGTTTCGCGACCTTGTTGAGATTGTAGTCGTTCGTCACAAGTTTGCCGGAAAGACGTTTGGCGAGCGCGACAAGTTTAAGGTCGACAGGTTGATTGGCGAATTCAGGAAGATCAGTGTCGTCGATCTGCAAATCAACCCCTTGCATATTCTGAAGCCGACTCAGAATATCGAGTCCACGACGCCCACGCGTTCGACGATTGCGGTCTGAACTGTCGGCGATATGCTGAAGTTCGACGATTGCGAAGCGCGGCATGAGCAGAGGCGAATCGATGATTTTCGTCTCCATTACGTCGGCGATACGCCCGTCGATGACGACGCTCGTGTCAAGAATTAACGGCTTGACTCCCTTAACGTTTCGTTGAAACTCCACATAGGGTATCACGAACCGGAAGTCGTTGCGCGTCTGTAAAATAAAACTAACGCCAACGTAGGAAAAAACGAGTAGTAACGTCGCCGTTACGGACTGTCGGACCGAATCTGTTTGCCCACCCGCCTCGCCTGGTTGATCCGCGAAAAAGGGTTCGAGCGCAAGTTGCATGACGTAAGTCGTTACCAGACCGATAAGAAGACCGAAATAGATCGCGGAAATCCATTCTATCTTCTTTTTAGGAAACGCCATATCGACGGCAATAACGCCGATGGAAAGCAACACGAGGAGAAAAAAAGTCGCCAAGCCGACGGCGCTGGATCCCAACGCGCCGGCGCGGACGATCGTGACGCCGACGCCGCTCATCGCGAGGATAAAAATACAGCGGATTATCAGTAACGGCATTTTATGTCTTCCTGTAATGATTATCGCGCCCCGCGCTGATTTCGGAAAGAACGTCCTCGAATGAACGAATATCGAGCGGCGCGCCGTAGATTCGTTTGCACAATTGTTTCAAAGTCGAAACCTATAACGTCGGTTAATATTCTAGCGCCAAATAAGGAAAGTAACAGCGCCGAACCTCTGACAATTCGGGCAAGTTCCTTTTTAGAGAATCGTTTGTTTTCGTTTGCGTTCCTTGGGACGACTTGCCTGAGCACAAGAGCGCTGTATAATGGGCAACCGTCTGGCGTAGGCTCGTTTGACGCATGCATCATTGGGCTCTTACGATTTTACTGCGACCGTAGAGGTCGGCGTCTATGGCGCTGTAAAACTTTGACTGCGCTTCATCAGGAGAACAACTCAAAAATGAATAAACGATATTTCACGAGCGAAGCCGTAGGAATGGGCCATCCCGATAAACTCGCGGATCGTATTTCCGACAGCGTTCTTGACGCATGCCTCGCGCAAGACTCCGAGAGTCGCGTCGCGTGCGAGGCGCTCGTCGCCACCGGCATGGCGGTTGTCGCGGGAGAAATCTCCACCAAAGCGCAGGTCGATTATCAAGACGTCGTTCGCGGCGCGATCGAACGCGTTGGATATACCGACGACGATTTCGGAATTAATGCGTCCTCGTGCGCCGTTCTCGTCGCGCTTGACAAACAGAGTCCCGATATCGCGCAAGGGGTCGACGCGACCGACACGAAAGACGTCGGCGCAGGCGACCAAGGTCTCATGTTCGGCTATGCCTGCAACCAGACGCCCGAATTCATGCCGCTTCCCATCGCTCTCTCTCACCGCATTACGAGCAGACTCGCCGATCTGCGGTTTAAGAAGGTCGTCGATTGGCTCCGTCCCGACACGAAGAGCCAAGTTACTCTCGAATATGAGGGCGACCGCCCCGTCCGCATCGACGCGGTCGTCGTCTCCACGCAGCATAGTCCCGACGTCGATCAGGCGACAATTCATGATTGGGTCATAAAAAACGCGATTCTTCCATGCCTTCCTGAAAACCTCGTCGACGACAAGATCAAGTATTTCATCAATCCGACGGGCAAGTTTGTCGTCGGCGGTCCTCATGGCGACGCGGGGCTCACAGGTCGGAAGATCATCGTCGACACTTACGGCGGCTGGGCGCGTCACGGCGGCGGCGCGTTCTCTGGAAAAGACGCGACGAAAGTCGACCGCAGCGCGGCTTATATGGCGCGTTATATCGCCAAGAACGTCGTCGCGGCGAAACTTGCCGACGTGTGTGAAGTTCAACTCTCCTACGCGATTGGCGTCGCAGAGCCAATTAGCGTCCTCGTCGATCTCGGCGGAACGGGGCGCGTCGACGAACAGAAGGTTTCCAACGCGGTTCGCGAACTCTTCCCGCTCACGCCCCGCGGGCTGGTCGACGCGCTCGACCTCCGTCGTCCGATTTACGAAGTCACTTCTTTCGGCGGTCACTTCGGTCGAGTCGGCGACGAATACGCATGGGAAAAGAACGTCGGAGTCCCCTGCGACAATTACTTTACGTGGGAAAAAACAGACAAAGTCGAAGAGTTGTCGAAACTTCTTTAAAAAACAATCGTTCCCTGTTGATTTTAAATAATCAACCGTTTACAATTTAGCTAATCCTAGAAGATTTGCGTTGAACGCATTGGCATTTCGTTTTTGACCAAGCTCAAAGGGGTTTCGGCACGCGTTTGAGTCGTTCTCCTTATGATTAACGTCGCAGCCCTGAGTTCGTTCGCGTTACCAACGTTAAATCGTTACCAATAAGGATATTTAGCCATGAAAATGAATCGTAAAGAATTCTTCAAGACCGTCGCCCTTGGCGGTCTCGCCACGACCTTGAGCGCCGTCGGCGACATTTCCGTTCTCGCGCAAGAAGGCGCCAAAGACGGCAAGGCCGTTGATTTCGTCGCGCTTCTCGGCGGCGAACCCGCTCCGATGTTTGAAAAGGGCATGGCGGCGCTCGGCGGAATCGAGCGTTTCGTTTCCAAGGGCGACAAGGTCACGATCAAGCCGAACATCGGTTGGGACAAGACCCCGGAACTCGCCGGCAACACGAATCCCGAACTGATCGTCGCGCTCATCAACGCCTGTAAAGACTGCGGCGCCAAAGAGATCACCGTCTTCGACCACACCTGCGACGAATGGCGTCGTTGCTATGAGCACAGCGGAATCGAAGCCGCCGCGAAGAAAGCCGGCGCAATCGTCGTCCCCGCGAACGAAGAAAAGTATTATCGCGAACATTCGTTCCCCAACGGCGTCGCCATTAAGAAAGCGCTCGTGCACCAGGCAATTCTCGACTGCGACAAATGGTTCAACGTCCCCGTCCTCAAGAATCACGGCGGCGCTAGAATGACGATCGCGATGAAGAACCTCCTCGGCATCGTCTGGGATCGCCGCGATATCCACCAGAAGGGTCTTGACCAGGCGATCGCCGACCTCGGCACGATCGACAAGCCCGCGTGCCTTAACATCGTCGACGCGTACCGTATCATGAAGACGAACGGTCCTCGCGGTCGCAACGCTGACGACGTCGAACTCACCAAGGCGCTCTTCATGTCGACCGACCCTGTCGCCGTCGACGTCGCCGCGACGAAGTTCTTTGGCCAGTTCACCAATATGAAGCTTGAAGACGTGAAGTATCTGCCCCTCGGCGAAGACCTTGGGATCGGTACGACTTCGCTTGAAAAGCTCACCTCGGAACGTTTCAAGCTCTGAGATTGACAGGCGACGACGTCCTCCTCGAAAGGGATCGGGCGTCGTTCAAAGCGATCAAACGGCGCCGCGTCAGTTCGCGTGTTAGACGCGGCGTTTGTTCTGTTTCTGAATCGTCGAACGTTCTTTTAGCAAACGTTCGGCGATTTTCCGTATATCTTGCTCTCGACGAATCGTCGATTCCGAGAGTTTCCGAGCGCAGAAAAACCCCAAAACTGACATGAAATATCGGATTCTGAGATTTATCCGCGTGGTCGTCGCCATTTGCATGTTAGCGGCGTTCATTGCTTACTTCATTGATTTCACCGAGAAAGTCCCGAATAAGCTGGCGTTTCTTGCCAAACTGCAATTCCTTCCGTCGTTCCTCGCCGGAAGTTTTGTCGTTTTCGGCTGTCTCGTTGCGGCGACGCTTCTCTTTGGACGCTTATACTGCTCCGTGATCTGTCCGCTCGGAATTCTTCAAGACGCGATCGCTTGGTTCGGTCGTTTCTTCGTTAAGTACTTCGGACGCGATCCAAACGCCAAGCGACAGTCAAAGGTCGCCAAGGCGGCGGACGAGTCGGAGAAAAAAGACGCAGAGACGAAGCCCGTCGTTAAGAAGCCTCGTAAACGACCGCCGCTCCGGAATTACGAATATCGTAAAAATCCGCTCGCATGGCGCGTCGCGTTTCTTATTTTTGCGATCCTTTCAACGCTCCTTGGCGGCGTTTATTTCGGGCTCCTCGAACCGTATTCCATCTTCGGACGAATTGCGGTCAACGTCTTCAAACCGATCGAAGTCGCGATCAACAACGGTCTCTACGACTACTTCTCCGCGCGCGACATACACACGTTCTACTTCTACGCGCTACGTCCGGAAAGCGTCGGAGCGCTCGTTTTAGGGCTAGCGATGTTCGTCGTCCTGATCGTTTTCGCAGGACGTTGGGGACGTCTCTACTGCAATTCAGTATGTCCGATCGGCACAATTCTCGGCGCGCTCTCACGCTTCTCCTTCTTCCGTACGCGAATTGACGCGTCGAAGTGTATTAAATGCGGCATGTGTTCCAAACGCTGCAAGAGTTCGTGCATAGACTTCAAAAACAAGCGCGTCGACGCGAGCCGTTGCGTCGTGTGTTTCGACTGCTTCACGGCGTGCAAAAAGGACGCGCTCTACTACGGAACGCCCCGACGTCTTAAAGAGACGAGCGAGGAAGCGGCAAAGCGCGTTTTAGAGGCCGAAAAAGCGGAAGTTCTTCGCGAAGCGGAAAACTTCGACCGCGGCAAACGTCAGTTCATCACGTTGTCGCTCCTCGCGACGACCGCCGCGATTTCGCGCGTCGCGCTCGGCGACGATCCGATAACGACCGGCGCCGACTTCGCGCCCGACTCCGCCGATTCCAACGCCGCCGCAGACGCAACCGATCCCGCCAAGCCTGACGAATACGGTCTCAACCCGTTCACGCGCGAACATACGATCTCGCCGCCCGGTTCCGTCTCCCATGAGCGATTCCAGAACCGTTGCGTCGGCTGTCATCTGTGCGTTTCCAAGTGTCCGCAGCGCATTCTCAAGCCGTCCGGACTCGAAAACGGTCTCAAAGGTTTCCAGCAGCCGCGATTAGACTTCACCTACGGTTTCTGCAACTACGACTGCACCCTCTGTGGCGAGGTCTGTCCGACAGGCGCCATTCTTCCGTTGCCTCTCGAGGAAAAGCAACTTAACCAGATGGGTCACGTCGTCTTCATCAAGGAAAACTGCATCGTCTACGCGCAGGAAACGAGCTGCGGCGCCTGCTCTGAGCACTGCCCGACGCAAGCGCTCCATATGATTCCGTATAAGGGAACGCTCACGATTCCGGAACCGAATGTCGAACTCTGCGTCGGTTGCGGCGGGTGCGAATTCATCTGTCCTGCCCGTCCCTTCCGCGCCGTTTATATCGAAGGTCATCCCGTCCACACGAAAGCGAAGCCCGTCGAAAGACAGGAGACGAAGAAGGTCGAAGAAATCGACTTCGGTTTCTGATCGGTAGAGTCTCTCGTTATAACGCTAAAAGGGTTCTCCAAGATCGCTCATGCGACTTTTGGAGAACCCTTTTTTAACGCCGTTAGAGGAACCGCGTCAAACGTCAATCGGCGCCGCCGTAATCGGGAAACGCCGTTACGCAACGAAACCCGTCGTCGACGCGATCGGCGACGACGCGAATCGGAACGCCGTAACGTTCTTCGACGCAAACGTATCGTCCCTCGCCCGACGCGGAGGCGTGAAAATACGACGCGTCCTCTTGCCGACGCCACTGCGTGTTCGGATCGACGAGGACGTCTGAAACTTCAAACATAAAACGATCGGTCGTCCAAAACTCGGGAATCTGCGTCTTGCCGAATTTCGCCGCCTCCGGGTTCGCATGACCGCCGGACCAGCCGCTCACGGACGTCGTCATAACGGGCGCGTCAAAAAGCGTCGCTTGAACGCTCTGCGCAATCGGCTCCCCCTCGAGGATATGTTTCGTTCTTTCCTCGTCGACCAAATTGACGCCGGTTCGGACTTCGTTGAGTTCAAGCTGTTCGCGAACATAGGAATAACGTTCATACGCGCGCGTGTAATAGCCCGCGACGGTAAGCGTTTGCGTTTGGGCGCCGACGATAAAACGATAACCGGTTCCGCCGTCGAGCCACGGGCTGCCGTCAGAGACGCGTATGCAAAGAACGCGCCCCTTAGAATCCATAACACGCGCCGTCGTTCCCATCGTTTCCCCCGTTGATTAGCGTTTAATATTTTTAGAAGACACGTTTTCTGTGTTCTATGTTTTGTAAGTTACGCCCCGCGTCGACGTCGAAAAGGAGGCACAAACGGCGCCAAAAATAAAACAAAAGCGCGCCCTCTAAATTTTGCGAGGACGCGCTTGACGCGATCGGAAAAAAGGGGGTCAGAAAAGATTGTTACACTCGGCCTAATCCGACAAGCCTTCGCACTTGGTCATACGTCTCCTGAGCAATCGGACGAACTTCGTCCCGACCGCGATCCAACGTTTCGTCTACAAGGCCAGACTTCATCACTTCCGCGAATCGATCTTGGAGCGCGGTCAGTTTTTCCACAACGACGTCGGCGACTTCCTTCTTAAGATCGCCGTAACGCGCGTCCGCAAAATGTCGTTCCGCCTCCTCTATCGATATCTCAGAAAGGCAAGCATAAATAGTAAGAAGATTGGAAACGCCGGGCTTATTTTCTTCGTCGAAGCGAACGACTGTTTCAGAATCAGTCACGGCGCTCATGATCTTTTTACGAATCGCCTTTTCAGGGTCGGTCAAAAAGATCGAACTTTTCGGATTCTCTGCGCTTTTGCTCATTTTTTTCTCGGGATAGAGCAAGTCGCGAATTTTTGCGCCGACCTTCGGAATCACGGGTTCAGGAACGACGAACGTCTCGCCGTAACGCGAATTAAAACGCTGGGCGATATTTCTGGCGAGTTCGACGTGTTGCTTCTGATCGATTCCGGTTGGAACGTAATCCGCTTTGTAGAGCAGAATATCGGCGGCCATAAGAACGGGGTACGTAAAGAGACCGCAGCCGATCTCTTTCTTACCGTCGGACTTCGCTTTAAACTGCGTCATTCGGGAAAGTTCGCCCATATAAGAATGGCATTCCAGAATCCAAGACAAGTTCGCGTGTTCAGGAATTTCCGACTGGATATAAATATGGTTTGTCGTCGGCGAGACGCCGCACGCAATATACATGCCGACAATTTCACGAACGCGACGATGCAGCGTCTCAGGATCTTGCGGAACTGTAATCGAGTGCATGTCGGGCACAAAAAGAAACGTTTCGTACTCTTTTTCGTAGTTGACAACCTGTTTGATACTGCCGATGTAGTTGCCGATCGTGAGTTCGCCGCTCGGTTGAAGTCCAGTAAGTAATCTCTTGTTCATAGCATTGCTTTCACAGACGATTGAGGTCGAAACTGCGCGTCGACTCGTCGGATAGCCGCGCAGGAACAGATTTAACCCCATCCATTATAAGAGCAAATCAGACGGACACAAGCGTTTTTTCCCTCGACAAAATTAACGATTTCGAGTCGATAAAAACCGTAGTCTACTGGACGGAAGGAAATATCGTTGGTAAAATTAAGCGAGCATGAAGGGAATCGTTTTTACGGGATTCATCGTGTCCGAAGCATGATTCCTGCGAGACGATAAAGCGCCTCGGCGACGATTACTTCCACTTTAGTTTACAGCAAGGATTCTTACATGAAACGAGCGACTTTTTTCACGCTGATCCTTAGTTTCCTCTTATGCGCGCCCGGGTGTGACGACAACAAAACGCCTGAAACGACGACGCCTGCCGTTACCCCGTCGGCAAACGCTGTCGATTATTCAAAGGCCGAGCCCGGCGAAGTTACGACGCTGTCAACAGAAGAGGCGTACCGCGCGTTTATCAAAGATCACGAAATCGCCGTCGTCAAATTCGGCGCCGAATGGTGTGAGCCGTGTAAAAAACTCGATCCAGAATTCGACAAAATGGCTGGGCATTTCCAATCCTCGGGAATCGCGTTCGCGCGCGTCGACGTCGACGAACTCCAGAGCGTTGCGAAGGAACTCAAAATCGACGGCATTCCCGATGTTATAATCTTCTACAACGGAAAGACTTACAACAGCGTCGTAGGAAACGATCCCGCTTCCGTCGCCAGCGCTATTGACAGCATGCGCCAAGTCACGAAACCGACGAAAGAGGTCGCCGAGGCGGTGAAGAAAGCGAACGAGCCCCTCGAAGAGGAACTTTGGAAAGACGAAAAAGATAAAGGAACGTCAAAAGAAGTCTCGAACCAAAAAGAATCGTCGGACAATAAAGCAAAAACCGCAAAGAAGACTCTGAAAAAGAAGAGTAAGAAGGAAGTCGAAGATATTCTCGCCAAGGCCAAGCCCGCCGAGGTCAAGAGCGTCAAAAAGCTCGATGAATTCCAAACTTATATCAAGAACAACAACCTTGTCGCCGTCAATATCGACTCGACGAAACGTGTTTCTGGACAACATCTTGAATCTAAGCTTCCTCTTCTTGCAGGGAGATTTAAAGAAGTAGGCGTAACATTCGTCGACGTCGACGTTGAACTCTGTGTCGGCATTGTCGAAGAATACAATATTGCGGCGATTCCTGATTTCATCGTCTTCTATCAAGGCCTTCCAAAAGGACATGTCTTTGGCTATGAGCTTGAGGAAATTTATACGTTGGTCGAAGAAGTCTCGATCGATCCGGTAGGCTATGTAAGCGAAGAAACGTCTGTCGAAATCTCTGAGGAAACCTCCGCCGAAGTTGTATCAGAAGCGACTGAAGCGACTGAAACGACGTCTCAGGTCACGACTGAAGAGACGTCGGAAGCAACCGCTGAAGATACGGACGAAATCGAATTTGATGAGAATCTTGAAACCGACGATTCCGACGCGGACGACGACTCCGACGACGACTCCGACGACGACTCCGACGACGACTCCGACGACG
>Ga0256407_10001756_pt1 | contig 44053 bp, 26 predicted proteins | sample RumenRJG_04DNA_FD_193489 | JGI IMG/M metagenome (GOLD analysis project Ga0256407, IMG submission 193489) | Bovine rumen microbial communities from Lethbridge, Alberta, Canada - RJG_04 | ecosystem: Host-associated > Mammals > Digestive system > Stomach > Rumen | place: Canada: Alberta...
ATCTCAGTATCAAGGAGGTTGCCGCCAAGTCAGGATTCAATTACGCGAGCAACTACAGCTCTGACTTCAAGAACCGCTACACCATGACACCCAGCAATTACCGCGAGCTGAAGGCGAAGAAGTAAAATCATCAGAAAATAACTATTTTATTTTTGCTATAAGAGCCACGGCCGAGGGGTCGTGGCTCTTTTATTTGTTGGTGTCTGATTTTGATATTATCGGCATAAGTCTTTTGGATTTGTGCTGACAGTCTTTTGGATTTGTGTTTTCTCTTATTGGATTGTGCAAAAAGGCTTATGGGATTGTCACAGCTATTGTTTATTCCTATTATTATGGGTAAATTTGCGGTGATAGAAATGATAAAAGAGAAACAAATCTAAACAAATGGAAGTTATACTTTGGAGTACGATGTTAGGCTTTGCCGTTTTGGTGACCGCGATTGTGGTCAGCCTATACTATCGCCATAAGTATGGCCCCATATTCTGTCAGTTGTCGGAGCTGCTGGGTGACAAAGATCTCGGTGAGACTAATAAGCTTGCATATAAGCTGGCAGACAAGACCAACAAACCAGCAGAGAAGCCGACTGAACGGACTGACAAGACTATAGACAATCCTACTAACATCGCCAAGAATGAAACAGTCCAGGAGGACATGACCGTTGAGGGTACTGATGGTGAACTGTACAAGCAGTTGACTGATGCAATCCGCAACGAGCAGCTGTACACTGTGCCGAAGTTCGGACGCTCAGAAATGATGAAGCGCTTCCACATGACGGGCAAGCGCGTCAGTACGGCGTTCTCGATGGCTGGCACGTCGGTGCCTGAGTTCATCCGCGAGTGCCGCTTGGAGCATGCACGGCAGCTTATTGTCGAACGGCCAGACATGACGCTGGTCGAGATAGCGACGGCCTCGGGCTTCGTCCACGCCTCGACGTTCACTGTTGATTTCAAAAACAAATACGGTGTCTCACCCACGAAATACCGGGAACGGATGATAAGTGATAAACGATAAGTGATAAGTGATAAGTATAAAAAATAAGAACTACTAACAATATAGCTTATGCAAACCAATAACATTATCCTTTCTGTGTTGATTGGAATTGTCCTTGTGCTGGCCGTAGTCATTGCCGTGCTGGTCTGGCTTGTTCGTCACCGGCGCCAGTTATTGGAACGGCGGCGCGAAGTTATTGAACGCGAGCGCCGCGAGGCCGAGCTGTTACTCAAGGAGCGCGAACAGGGCGTTGATGACCTCCCGAAGTTCCGTGAAGTTGAGAGCGAGGCTGAACATCCACAGCTCACGATTCCATTCGAAGAAGAAGTTAGAGAAGTTAGAGTTTAAGAAGAAGTTTAAAATAAAATAAGATATGATTACTGACGTAACGATGACTCTTGTGATTTTAGCTGTGGCGTTGCTGTTTTGTGGCATCGCCGGTTGGCTCTTTGCCTTGTGTCGCAGCCAACGGCGCAAGCTGGAAGAATCAGAGCGAGAGGTGGCCGACGCAATCAGCCACCATATTGACTTATTGATGTAAGATGTATGATGTAAGATGTAAGAAGGTCGGCCTGTCGACCAGAATAAAAGAAAAAATGAATAGATGAAACTGAAACAACAGACACGATTGAGCATCCTGGTGATTGTTCTCGCCGCCGTGCTATTAGAGGCCAACACCGCGCTGGAGTTCTTCTCTACGCGGCGCAGCTTCAACGAGCAGTTGACGGAGAAGGCGCAGCGCGACCTGAACGAGAGCCACCGCATCGCCAAGGTGAAGCAGGAGGTCGAGGCCGCCGTCGGCGCTGCACTGCCCACGATAGAGCGGCTGGCCGTTGAGATGAACGCCGACTCGCTACGTGAGGCCATGCGGCAGCTGGTGCTCGTCCAGAAGCAGATTGTCGGCGTGTCGCTGGGTTTCGTGCCTGGATATGTCCACGGCGGCGGGAGTTCAGAACAGCGCTTCGGGCTCTACGTCTATGAGGAGGGTGAAGGCAAGGACATGCGCCTGAAGGAACCGACATACGATATCGACTATACCCAGCGGCCTTGGTACGAGCGTGCGCTCGGCAGCAACGGCTACTGGAGCGAACCCTACGAGGGCAAGTACAGCTACGTGCTGATGTGCAGCTACTCGCTGCCCGTCCACGACACCCACGGCCAGACGGTCGCCGTGCTCTCTGCCGACGTGCCGTTGCGCGAGCTGTCGCAGATGGCGGCCCAGTTCTATGAAAACCAGCAACGGGCAGTGCTTCGCAATACCCTGCTTCATCTGCTTGGCCTGCTCCTGCTGGGCTTCATCGTCTATCGCGCCGTGGCCTACCTGCGCCGGCTGCAGATGATGAGTGCCGAAAAGGAGCGCATCGCCGGCGAGTTGCGCGTGGCCCGCGACATCCAGCAGTCGATGATTCCCAAGACGTTCCCCGGCTTCCCCGAGCGCGACGACCTCGAGCTGTACGCCCAGCTGACCCCGGCGCGCGAGGTGGGCGGCGACTTCTACGACTTCCTCATCCGCGACGAGCGCCTCTACTTCTGTGTGGGCGACGTCACGGGCAAGGGCGTTCCCGCTGCCTTGCTGATGACCGTTATGCGGTCGCTGTTCAGAACAAACGCCAGTAGAGAAAGCGAAGCCGTATCTATTGTGCAACAGCTGAACACGGCCATGTGCGAGGAGCAGACGGATGGCTATTTTGCCACGATGTTCGTGGGTGTGCTCGACCTCACGACGGGCCAGCTGGACTACTGCAACGCCGGACACGAGAGACCAATCATCTTAAGTGAAAAGATAAAAGTTAAAAGTGAAAAGTTAATAGATAAAAGTGAAAAGATGGCTACCGTATTAGACAATAAGCGGAACCTGCCGGTGGGCGCTATGCCGGGCTGGCAGTTCAAGGGGCAGCAGGTGCAGCTGACGGCTGGCGAGATGTTGTTCCTCTATACCGACGGACTAAACGAGGCCCGCGACGCACATGATCGACCGCTCTCTCGCGACCGTGTGCTGTCGCTGGCCCGCCAGCATAGCGACGAGACGCCGCGCCATCTCGTCGAGCTGATGGAGGCAGCGGCCCACAACCATGCCGCCGGCATCGAGCAGAGCGACGACATCACGCTGATGGCGCTGCGCTGGTTGGGCAGCAACCGTCTCGAGTTGCAGACCGACGGCTCCGACCTGGCGCTGTTGGAGGGCTTCGTGGAGCAGGTGGCCCGCCGCGCCCGTCTGTCCGACTACGAGACGCCGCGTCTGCGCGTAGCCGTCGAGGAGGCGGTGACCAACGTCATCAGCTATGCCCGAGCCACGAGCATCGTGCTCACCTCCGAGGTGCGCGACGCCGTGCTGCGCCTCACCGTCACCGACGACGGCCAGCCCTTCGACCCGACGACGGCTCCCATGGCCGACACCAGCATTCCCGCTGACCAGCGCGAGGAGGGCGGCCTGGGCATCCTCTTCATCCGCCGCATGAGCGACGCACTGGAATACCGGCGCGAGGACGGACGGAACGTGCTTACGATTAAGAAACGAATAAAGAGTTAAGATATGAGAGAAGTTAAAGGAGTTAAAGAAGTTCTTGGACGAGCCAAGCGGCAAAGCCGAGCGATCGCTTCGCTCGAAGTTAAAGACAATAGTTTTGCAGGCAGGAATGTCAGCAGCAAGTCATTCGTCTCTAACTTCTTTAACTTCTCTAACTTCTATAACTTCAAAAAGAAGAATTAAGAATTATGAATTATAAATTATAAAATATGAAGACAACGATTACAGAAAAGGACGGCCTGTTGGTGGTAGCCCTCAGCGGGGGGTTCGACACCGTGGCCAGCAACCAGGCGGAGCGCGACTTGCAGCCCGTCTTTGAGCGTGTCGATTGCGACGTTCAGATAGACTGCAGCGACACGTTGTACATTTCGTCGAGCGGCCTGCGCCTGCTGCTCAACATCTACAAGCACGTCAGTCAGAATGGTCACAAGGTGAGCATCACCGGGTTGCAGCCGGGCTGCGAGCTTTACGAGGCCCTGGACTTGGCGGGCTTCTTCACGCTGTTCAAGTAAAAAAAACGACCACAGATTAAGCGGATTACGCTGATAAAATCTGTGGAATCCAAAAAAATCAGCGTAATAGGCACGTCAATGCGCAGCCAAAAATCTGTTTAATCCGTGAAATCTGTGGTTGAAAAAGAAAGAGTGAGTATGACGAAGGACAAGGAGTTAGAGGAGCTGCGGGCTGAGAACGCCAGGCTGACCGACGAGAACCACCGGTTGGTGAGCCGCAACCTGGCGCTGAGCGAGCAGCTCGACGTGTGGCACGACACACGGATGCGGGTGCAGCTGCTGAAGGAGCTGCTGCTGAACGACCGGCGGCGCATGGCCCGTGCCGACCTGAAGGACGACATGGAGCTGCTGGCACTCATCGAGGCCCGCGTGGAGAAGGAGAAGCCGCACCTGCAGCCCGACTTCGACGCCGAGGCGCTGGCCCGCCTGTTAGGGGTGACGCCGCTGCGCTTGACGCGCCTGTTCCGTCACAACACGCCGCACCACACCCCCGAGGACTACATCGACTTCCGCCGCGTCATCAGCGCCATGGAGCTGATGCGCCAGCACCCCAACTACAGTGTGGCGGCCATCTCGCAGGACGCGGGGTTCACCAGCGTGCGCACCTTCCAGCGCCGCATGCAGCAGGCCACTGGCCTGACGCCCGTGGAGTACCGCCTGATGTTCGAGCCTCCGGCGCCCTGATGCGACAGGCGCGTGGCGAAAATGGGCCGTTTTGTCGCATTATCGGCCGAGTGCGCTACAAGTGCCGACAGAAAGTCGCCCTTCTCCGCACCAACCACCGCCACAAAGCACTACATTTGCAGCACCATATATAATATATAATAAGGTATATAGTAAGAAATGAACATAGTATTAACATTTAAAAAGAACGTGAAAATGAAAAAGACATTGCACTTCTGGCTGATGGCACTCCTGATAGGAGGCATCAGCATGGCCGTCACCTCCTGTAAGGACGACGACAATGACAATGGCAACGGCAACGGCGATGACACCGAAGTGGTGTTGGGTCCGACGGAGACTGAACAGGCCCAGGATGCCTATACCTGGCTGAACATGCTGACCGACATCGGTGAGTTCACCGACGACTGGGCCTCGAAGACCTACGAGCCCACCATCGGCATACCCTCGCCGACGCAGCCCACGGCGCGCATCGTGGTGGTGGCCGACCTCGACTTGGCCAAGGACCACTTCTCGGGGTTGTCAAATATCGAGTTCGACAAGCTCTCGACCTCGCAGACGCAGACCATCGACAGTGTCGGCTCGCTGACGTGGACGCCCTCGGCTGAGGGTGCCGACAACCTGGCCGTGGTCGATGTGAACACGAAGCTCATCCCCCACCTCTCGCGCATTATCTATTGCACGAGCGAGCAGGTCGGCGATAACGGTAGTTTCAAAGGCACGGCCTACTACCGCTTTGGCGACGTCGTGGAGGACAACCAAGGCTTCTACTGGGTGTGCGTGCGCCCGCAATTCGGCTCAGGCAGTGGTGCCCAGAATAGCTACTGCTGGTGGATCTGCATCTTCAATCGCGACCCCACCACAGGCAAGAGCTCGGAGGGCAAGGTGCCGGAGATTCCCTATAATAACATCCAGAGAGACTGGGACAACAAGTACAACGGCAACACCATCCTGCTGCCCTGGCAACTGAATTCGGAAAATGATGACGCCCACTACCTGAGCAACCTCATCTGGGCATTGCTCGACCCCGAAGCCTACCACAAGACCGTGGGCAATGGCGACAAGGCCATCGGCCTGGGCGGCTACGAGTATCAGTACCATGGCGTGAAGTTCCTGAAGCGTGTGAACGAACAGTGGAAGCAGAACCATATCTGGGAGAAGCTGTTCAACCGCACCTACGAGCAGATGAAGCAATTCAAAAAGCTCAACTTCTTCTACAAAGGCTACTACTGGTGGGCCCTTAGTACTTCCAGTACTGCCGACTGCCCCCTCTATACCTCGCAGAAATATGAGAAGACTTCCAACTCCACGCTCTCGAAAGACAGGAAAAATGGCAATTTCGAGATGGAGGAGACGGGTGCGGGCTTTGACATCCGCCGCTACTGTAGCGACCCGCAGCAGAACACCAAGTGCTCCACCTCCGGCCGCAAGGGCTACGCCCCCGCCGTGCAGTTCAGCTCCGACCAGGGCTACTGGGTGATACGCAAGAAGTACAACAAGGATCTTGCTGGATCTAACACGGGCCAGTACAACAACCTGACGAACATGATTGACATCTACCGCTACAACCTGGCCTACAATCATGGCGTGGGCAACAACTTCCCTGTCGAGACCGAGAACGACATCGCCAGCGAGGTTGCTCCTGAGGACATCGCCGTGGGTAACATCCTCGGCCAGAACGGCAAGTTCTACACCAACGCCAAGTACGCCCGCCAGTTGGGTACTCAGCCTATCGCCATCGTGGCCTACGTCACCGGCAACAGCACGTCGAAGTTCGTGGAGGAGAGCAAGGACTTCAAGGATAAGCAGTACAACTGCCTGTTGATGTCGCTCACGCGCAAGACCAACAAGGTGAAGTGGTCACAGACCCTCTACTCTGACAGCTGTCAGGTGGACATCCTGAGCAACTACACCAATGAGCCGACGGGCCTGGTGGGCTTGAACAACACCACCAACCTCTGCAACAACTGCGGCAAGAAGCACAACCACCCGGCAGCCGAGCAGTGCGAGAAGAACAGCCTGCCCGACGACGCCACCAACTTCAGCAGCTGGTTCCTACCCAGCGTCGCCCAGTTCGAGTTGGCCGTGAAGACGCTCGGCGGCTTCACCTGGAGCAATAGCAACGGCTTCGGCGCCTACAGCCAGAGGGACACGAAGATGGCCCAGCTTCGCAAGAAGTTCGAGGAGGCCGGCGTTGAGACCGAGTTCGACGCCCTGGTACGTGAGACGCCGATATTCTGGACCTCTACACTCATCAACGAGAAGAATTCCAACAAGCAGTTCACCAAGGCCAGCTGCTTCATGTTCCAGTACTTCCTGAACTCCGGCGAGAATCTCTCGACCTTCGCCAAGGGCGTGGAAGACGAGGCCTACGTCCTGCCGTTCATTGCGTACAAGTATGAGGCGAAGCGGTAATTCTTTTAAGAAGTTAGAGAAGTTAAAGAAGTTAAAGAAGTTAAAGAAGTTAACGACAATAGTTTATTCATTTAAATATTTATGACAATGAAAAAGATTTTCAATTACGCGCTGGCGGCTGCCCTGATGGGCGGCCTCAGCCTGAGCGTTACGTCGTGTAAGAGCGACGAGGACGCAGTGGTGGAGAAGATTACTCCGTCAACAGTGACTATTGACAGCGACATCCTGGCTCACGGCGTCGTGACCGACATGGAGAACACCGTGGTTGAAGTGCCCGTCAAGTGCGACGGCGACTGGGTGGCCATCCTCTCCATCGACGATGCCAAGGACGACGACACCCATTACTGGGTGAAGATTCAGGACTGGAAGGGCTTCTACAACGGCAACCAGACGCTGCGCCTGCAGTTCGACGACAACATGACGGGCGTTGACCGCGCCACCACGCTGACGATAGCCAACAACATGGGCGATATCCAGACCGTGCCCGTTCGCCAGAACTTCACCTGGAAGGGCCAGGCTCCGACCAACAGCAGCGCCCAGGAATTCCAGAACAGGGGCATTGGCTACGGTATCGACTACGGCTACCTGCTCGACATGAAGAGCGTCAAGTTCCGCAATTCCACTGGCGATGCCGCTTCTGCCGGGGGCAACACTGATAAGGACAGCAAGGAGTACAATCCCGTTAAGGTGAAGAAGAATGACAATATCTATCACCTGAGCACCATCGACAAGTTGTGTCAGGCTGGTAAGATGGGGGCCGACAAGGATGCCTACGTGGAGGAACCCATTCAGATTGCCAATCTGGAGGCCGAGTTGCTCGACTCAGCCATGATCAGGAAGCACAACCTGAAAATCGGCCTGAAACTTGGTGCCAGCATCGGCCCTATCGAGTTCAGTATCGATGGTACGTATATTGACAAGCGCCGTGAGGACAAAGGCTATGTCAACTACGTCATTACGCGTAACGCACCGGTATGGGATATCATCACGTCACCGGCATCCATTACTCAATATGCCGGCGATAATTTCGAAATTGATCTGGAGAAGGAAGATAAATTCATCAAGAAAGTGCAGGACTTGCGCACGTCGTATATTAATAAGAATTCGAATCTCACCGACAAGTCAAAGCTGGACGCAGACGGTCTGACTAAGACACAGAAGTTAATTATCGACGGCATGTATAACAAGTATGAGACAGAACTCAGCTTCGGCGGTGTGTTCGGCAGCTACTTCGAGAATTGCCTGAGCAAGCTCTACAACCACATTGTGCTGAGACAGGCCGGCGGTATGAACATTGCCAGCGAAAAGGCCGACCTGGTCTGTCAGAACCTCGACGATCACTTCGGTCCCTTTATCATTGCCGGTGGACAGTTCGGCGGTTCGATGAATATCATAATGGAGATAGATACCATCCGTTTGGAAGGTAAAACTACGCTTGAAGGCCAGGCTGCGCTCAATGTCAACCTTGGTGCTGCTGACCTTAGTGGTGAAGCCAAAGCACACTGGGTGGCCGACGGTTGGAACCGCATACGCAGCTATAAGCCCTCTATCCATATCTATGGCGGCGATGCTCGCTCAACCGAGGATAATCTCACAGCCATTATGTTCAGCGAAAACCCCGACTCTCACGAACAATGGGTAAGTGCGCTGAGTTTCTGGATGCAGAGCATGGTGCAGTCGAGCGATGATGGCGACATGTCGATGGCCTCGCCCATCTCGTTCACAGCCGTTCCTATCTGGCACTTCTTCCCCGACACAGATATTGCCAACTACGTGCGCAGCTGGTTCCTCAACAAGTACAAGACCCGCCACATCCAGGATTATCTTGACATCATCGACGATGTGCCCGACCACAAGACGTTTATCGAGCTGCTGAACGAGATACGCGCGAATGAGGAATAACAGATGACGAAGAAGATTATTCATTAAAAAGCTATCAGTATGAGGTTCAAGCAACTGACATACACCATGCTGGCCGTCCTGGCGATGACGGTGACGGCCTGCAGCGATGAGCTGACCGACGAGCTGACCGGCGCGAGTGCCGGGCAGCTCTCGGAGCAGCCTTTCCAGTGGACCCGCGCCCAGGACGTGGCCACCCATGCCTCGTTCATCCGCAACTTCGGCGTGGGCTATAGTTATAATGCCGTGAAGGGCGAGTTCTGCAACTGGAAGGACATCCGTTGTCAGGTGGTTGACCGCAAATACTGCGACCATATTGAGAACACCTACGGCGCCAAGTACTATTACTACGTGCCCGTTTCGACCGTCAACTACTTCAGCGAGTTCCGCTGGTCGCAGCGCGACTACTTGGCCAACGTCAACATGAGCTTCCGCGAGGAGGTTGACCTCGGCTTCTACGAGGGCACGCGCCGCAAGGACCAGTACATCGTGGAGAACGGCGTCGAGGAGAGTTTCTACTACCAGCAGCGCGAGGAGCAGCTGCTCTACGACCTGCAGTTAGACTACAACGCCGTGCTCACCGCCGCCTCCTATGACATTCCCAGTCTGCTCACCGTGAGCTTCCGCGACGCCGTGAACCACCTGATGCTGGCCGACCCTGAAGACATTGCCGTGGTCGATTCGTTCGTCAACGTCTGGGGCACGCACGTCATCGTCGAGGCGTTCCTCGGCGCCAAGCTCGACATCGAGCTGAGCAACTATGTGTGGCGCTACAAGGATGTCGGCCACGACCACGAGATCACCACGGAAGAGTTCCTGGGCGAGTGCGAAAAGAAGGAGGATGAACGCAGGCAGGACGGCTTCACGTGGATTGAGCACGGCAAGCTGACCATCAACGCCAAGGGCGGCGACCAGTCGCTACTCACCAACCTGCTGGGCGACTACCAGTTCGACGGCAAGGCCACCTTCTCGACCGACGGCATTGAGAAGTGGCGCAAGTCCATCCACTACGACCCCGACAACGAGCTGGCCTCGAACATCGAGATGGTCGATATGCGCGTGGTGCCCATCTGGTGGTTCATCGAGTACCTCAATGAGGACGTGGCCGACCGTGTGCACGCCGCCATTGAGCAGGACGTGGAGATGCAGCGCAAGCTCTTGGGCGAGAAGAACTTCTTCAGCGTGAAGTTCCCCATCCGCTACCCCGAGGCCACCTGCGAGGTGCAGACACAGAGCGGCGAGTGGACCACGCTGACACGCCGCGACAGCGGCGACGACCCTCAGGTGGTGAACATCATCAGCGGCGGCCGCGTGGTGGCCACCGTGTGCAGGGAACCAATCATTGAGAACACGCATATCCAGAACGACAGCACCGACATCTGGGTGACCGACACCACCAACGTCCTCTGGGTGGCCTACCCCGTCTATGAGGGCGTGGTGAACCTGCAGTGCGGCGTGGGCGTCGACGACCAAAAGCGAGTCTTCAACGTGCAGTGGCTCGACGGCCGTTGCATCTTGAGGCGCCGGAAGGCCTACAACGGCGACGATGCCGTGGCCACCGGCAAATATTTCTACATCAACCTGGGCCAGGTTGACACCGAAGCCGACAACAGCGTGAGTTACGCGCCGGCCTCGGCCATGGCCTACTACGAACTGAGCGGCGGCATACAGTACGACGGCAACTACCGCGCCACGCCGCTGCCTGTGACCAAACGGGGTACCGACTTCATCATCCGCGCCGACGACCCCACACTGACCAACATCGTGGGCTTCACCTACGATGCCGATCAGCACATCTACAGAAGAAACAGCAATTACCACTATATATACAACCCCAACGAAATGCGATATGAAGAGTAAACTGACGATATGGATGACGATGGCGATGGTGCTGCTCAGCCTCACCGCCTGCCACGACGACACGGACGACCTGCAGCCTGTGCCAGCGACGCAGTGGACGGTGTCCTTGGTGACCATCGACGACGGCAGCCGGCGCAACGCGTCGCAACTCTCGCGCTACGCCAGCTACGAGAGCGTCGCCGTGAGCATCAGCGGACTCACTGCCGACACGCGCGCCATCGTGGTGACGAGCGACGCCGAGTGGCTCAAGGTGCAGCGCGACACGCTGGCCGCCGACTACATCGTCAGCCTCGCCACCACCGACAACCGCACCGACCAGCGACGCACGGCCACGCTGACCTTTGCCGACGCCGACCGTCCGGAGCTGCAGGGCACGCTGACGCTGAGCCAGCGCTCGGCTGCCGACCAGGACGATAACGGCGACGACGCCCGCGCCAACCTCTACGTGGGCTACGGCTACAACATCTACGCCGCACTGGAGAGCCCCATGGCCGTGCGCACCACCGCCCCCGTGCTGAACTTCAACCAGCTGCGCCTCATGGAGGAGATGAACGCCTACCAGCTGATACAGGACTGTCACCTGTCGTACACCACGATGGACTACAGCGCGGTGAACACCGTGCAGGCCTTGGGCGAGGACTTGAGCGAGCGCCAGACGGGCGACCCCGAGACCAACTTCCAGGGCTGCGTGCAGGACTGCCAGACGGCCATCGACCTGATGGAGGGCGACGCCAAGGGCCATTTGGACCAGAACAACTACGGCCAGGGCAGCTTGGAGAAGGCCGTGGCCGCCCGCGTCATCGACCGCGCCATGCTGCTGACGCTGGCCCGCTCGGGCGCCCTGCCGCTGAGCAACGCCTTCGGCTATGCCGTGCAGGAGATTCGCCGCCAACTGAAGGCGGGCGGCGACGGTCGCGAGCTGACGCAACAGACGCTGCGCCGCTTCGGCACCCATCTCGTCACGCAGGTCGATCTCGGCGGTCGCATCGACTACATCTTCACCATGTCGAAACATGCCTCCTTCAACACCAAGCAGGAGATGGAGCAGGAAATCAAATACACGCTCGGCCAGATTTCTGAAGACGAGCGCAACGGCATGAACCTGAACACCACGTCGAGTAAGACCGCCGACGGCGCCATCAAGATTCACGGTGGCAGCGACCAGGCTCGTCAGGTGCTGGAGAGCGACATCAAGGACAAGCAGTTCAAGGGCCAGCTCAAGCCGTCGCACGTCACCGACTGGCTGGCCACCATCAACTACACCGACCACCTGACGTTGGACGAGGACCTGGACGTCATCCACTTCGAGCTGATGCCCTTGTGGGACGTCGTGCCCCCGGACCTGCGCCAGTTGTTCCTCGACGAGACCATGCGCATGGTGCAGGACAGCGACTGCCAGCTGCCCGCCAGCGAACTGGGTACCGACATGTACGAGTTCAACACCGACCAGTGGCCGCAGCTGTTCGACTTCAGCCGTGCCACCGCCGACTCCACGCTCTGCCGCCTTATCTACATGGACTACAACAAGAAGTCGAACGAGGGCATCGGCAGCGCCATCGAGAAGCCCACGGGCGACCCCGTGATGCTGGTGTGCTCGGAGTACGTGCCGAAGATACGCACCGATGAGCGCGTCACCATCGTCTATCCCATCTACGACCAGAAGCTGCGCATGAACCAGGGACTGTTCCTGGGCGATGGCATCCACCAGCCCGCCTGGGTGGGCTTCAAGGGCAGCGACTGCTACGTGAACCTCATCGACGACCTGCCGCCGGGCTACTGCATCACCCAGTTCTGGTTCGTCCACGGCAACCTCAGTCTGAAGAACCCCACCAACGTCGAGGGGCTGAAGGGCAAGAACCCCATCGTCAGCGGCGACTACTTCTACTACATCTACGCCTACACCTACCGACATCCCATCGTCAAGATCGGCTCCAACTTCTGGACGCGCAGTGACGTCTATTACGAAATGGGATTCACTGACGACCCCGACTCCGGGAACAACCCTAACGACGAGCACATTGTCGATGGCACGCTCTACGCCCGCTTCTACTACGACATCGGCATCTACCAGCGCGAAGACAACGGCTGGCTCTGGGGCAACGATCCCAACAAGTACTACACCGACAAGCCCAACATGAAGTGGTACATGCCTCGCGTCAGCGAGATCGAGGCCCTCTATGCCTACTTAGGCTTCAACCCCAAGGCGCTGTACCAGGGCCAGCAGAGCGGATTCGACGCCCAGTTCCACGGCTACTACGGCGTCAACGACCTACTGAACAACACGGGCTTCGGCACCAACAATGCCGTGCGCTACCGCGACCAGTATATGTTCATGGCCTCGCGCACCGACGACACCGACCGCGCCAAGGTCTTGGTGCTCGACCGCGACTACCACCTCCGGCTCATGGAGCCGCTGGGCGACTGGTCGGACGACTACTACCCCCTGCGCCCCGTGCGCGGCTGGATGTACACCTATCCGAAGTGGTCGGAGATAGTTTTTAACGTAGGGATTTAGAGAATGGAAGAAGTTAAAGAAGTTAGAGAAGTTAAAGAAGTTAAAGAAGTTAGAGAAGTTAGAGAAGTTAGAGAAGTTAAAGAAGTTAGAGAAGTTAAAGAAGTTAAGACTATGAATAAGATTTGGACAATTGCAATGATGTTGCTGCTGACGGCAGGCTTCGCCGCCTGTTCCGACAGCGATGACGAGAACAACAACGGCGGAACGACGCCGGGCGTGAAACGCGGGCTGACTGAAGAGCAGATGATGCAGCGCACGGCCGTGGCCTCGGTGCTGAACAAGCTGACGGGCGAGACGTTCAGCGACACCACCGATGTCGATTTCGAGGGTCACACCTACGAGCCAACCATCGGCGTGGTGCGCAACGAGAGCCGACCCTCCGAGCGTAGCATACAGGTGAGCTCGGAAGGCTTGGCCGAGGGCTACTTCCGCACGTTGGCGGGCGGTGCCTCCGAACTCATCACGGAGACCGACGACGGCTGCAAGATTGACCTCACCAACCTCGACTGCCACTCCACCGGCAAGAAGCAGAGCCTCGGCACGCTGACCTTCCACCACGGCTATGGCGCCAACGACGTGGGCTATGCCGACGTTGACATCCCCAGCATCCCCAGCTTGCAGCGCATCAGCTACAAGACCGACGACCAGTGGGGCGACAACGGCGATGACGGCGACTTCAAGTCACCCATCACCAAGGGCGAGGTGTTCGTCGGTGGTGGGGGCCGCTACTGGATCTGCGTCCGCGTAGCCACCGGCAATAACTACGAACAGTCCGGTGTGCTCATCAACATGCAGTCGGGCAAGGGCGACGACTGGAAGCCCATCTACGAGGACGAGAAGTGGGCTGCCTGGGAACCAGTAGACTACATAATACCCGATAAGCTCGAATCGGCCGTCCTGGACTACGTCCAGCTGTGCGGCGCTAAATACTTTCACAACAAAAAGGAAAAAATCATGAAGCAGAGCTTCGGCTCGAAAGTCTTCCCAGATGCATGGGGATGGAACTTGAACGGCCACAACGGTCGATGGGAGTTGTGGCAATACAACGACCCGGGCTTCGGCACCCTCGATGTAGGCTACTGCCACAGGGCCGTCTACCCCCCCGCCGAGCGCGGCATCGTCATCGTCATGGAGTGCAACGAGGGATGTTTTGACTGGAATAACTTTATGTCGTGGCGCCGCTGGAGAATCTATTGCACCGGCACACGCTATGACAGCGTACACAAAACGTATGTCATGGCCAATCAGAGCCTAGACCTCACGGATACCAGCCCACTGCATAGGGTTGATTACTGTTACCACGATTACAACAAATTCTACTGGTTCCCCTATTTCGCGTGCATTTACACCGTCCGGGCCATCACGTTCACCACTCAGAAACCAGAGGCCCTCGGACTTACCAAGGTGAACATATAAAAAAGCCTACCCCCGACCCCTCCCAAGTAGGAGGGGAGATATAAAAGAGTATTGACTATATAATATAATAAGGCATAAGAAATGAATATGAGAAAACTGTGTTATATAGCTATTATGGCCGCCGGTCTGGCTGGCTTCGCCGCTTGCTCGGACAGTGACGACGGGAACGGCGGGGGAAAGACGCCAGAGACGAAGCACGAACTGACCGAAGCGCAGCTGTTGCAGCGCGAGGCCGTGGCCTCGGTGCTGAACCTGCTGACCGGCGAGACGTTCAGCGACACGACGGACGTGGACTTCGAGGGCCATACCTACGAAGCGACCATCGGCGAGGTGCTGGGCGAGAGCCGCCCCTCCGAGCGTAGCATACAGGTGAGCTCGGCTACACTGGCCGAGGGCTACTTCCGCTCGTTGGTGGGCGGTGCCTCCGGCCTCATCACTGAGACCGCCGACGGCTGTAAGATTGACCTCACCAACCTCGACTGCCACTCCACCGGCCGCAAGCAGAGCCTCGGCACGCTGACCTTCCACCGCGCCGACTCCCCTCTCCTTGGGGGAGGGGCCGGGGGTGGGGCTAACGTAGGTTATGCCGACATCGACATCGCCTGCATCCCCGCCTTGCAGCGCATCAGCTACAAGACCGCTGACCAGTGGGGCGACAACGGCGGCTTCAAGTCACCCATCACCAGGGGCGAGGTGTTCGTCGGTGACAAGGGCCGCTACTGGATCTGCGTCAGCGTGTCCAAAGGCTATCACTCCGACCAGGCCGGCGTGCTCATCAACATGCAGCCCGGCAAGAGCGACAACTGGAAAACCATCTACGACGAAGACGACGACAAGTGGGCAGCCTGGTGTCCGTCGGAGCATATTCTGACGCCCTATTATGGCAAGGCCATCCTGGACTACGTCCAATTGTGCAGCGATAGCTACTATGCCACTCGCAAGAGAAAACTCAAGGATAATTATCCAGACATCTTCAAGAAGGTATTCCCCATCGGACAAACCTGGACCTACAGCATTGCCGACGGCTTCTGGGTGCTGTCGTCGGGCGCCACCGGCCCGGGCTTCGGCGACACCAATCCCGCCAACACTGATAAGTGGTGCCACATTGCCGGCTACCCCGTTACCCACGGCGTCATCATCGTCAGGGATGCCACCGAGGGCGACTACCGCGCAGGCCACGGCCAGTGGCGCCGCTGGCACATCTGGTGTACCGACGTCGCCAATGACGATGGCATGGAGAACGCCCGCATGATGGGCCGCACCTACAACATAACGAACACCAGCGAACTGCGCGAATATACGTTCCACTATACCAACACCAACGACTTCAACCGGTTCGCCGAGTACGCGATGATCTACACCGTCCGCGGCATCGCGTTCACCACTCAGAAACCCGAAGACCTCGGACTTACCAAAGTGAACATTTGATGATGTAAGATGGATGATGTAAGATGGATGATGTAAGATGGATGATGTAAGATGGATGATGTAAGATGGATGATGTAAGATGTAAGATGTTATAAATATATAATAAGGAATGAAAAAGAAAAGGCTTTTAATGATGTTGCTCACGGCGGCAGTACTGCTATTGACCGCCTCGTGCAGCAAGGACGACGACGAGCCGCAGCAGGTGAATCCACCCGCCGCGGCTGGCGCGCGTTTACAAGTGATGATGGTTTTCGCCCCCGGACAATTAGGCGACGGCGGCTATGCCGACGGCTTGCTGGAGGGGTCTTCGGCTCTGGAACTGCCAGAAGCAATGGAAGGTTGGACCGACACCATCGACGTGCATTTTATCTCGCTATACAGTGTCGCCGACACCCGCCAGGCACTGAAGAACTGGGCAGCCACCGCCGCCCATCCCTTCTACGAGAGCACGTATGAACGTCGCCTGCTGGTGCTCACCGAACCCTACATGACGGCGTGGCTCAGCGAGGTGAAGGGCTATCTGCGCGAGACCGACGAGGTGCTCATCATGAAGGCCGACGAGGCATACACGCAGCGCATTGCCGACACCTACGGCTTAGGCAACCGCGCCCACGGCCTGAACTTCGACATGACGGAGGCCATCGGCCTCTACTGCGACGGCATCCGCACGTTCATCAACAGCGACGAAGTCGAGCCGGGATTCTTCGGCGAGAAACCGGAGATTGTGCTCTTCCGACGCTTCACCGCAGCGCAGAACTACTACTGCGACGGCATCGAGGACGTCATCCGCCAGAAGTTGGGCGACGACGTCACCATCACGGTGAAGACGCTGTCCGACTACGTGGACGCCGAAGACCTGAACGAGGAGACCAACGTGGCATACATCCAGGCGGCCTACACGGCGGCAGCCAAGCTCGACCAGCACTTCCGCCAGACGGGCTACGGATTCGTCATCGCTGACTTGGGCACCTGCAACTCCGGCATGTTGAACTACCTGTTAGGCTCGCCCCTCTACCACTACGAGGTGCTGATGTTAGACAATAGCATCTACACCTACAACTACATGGCCATCTGCCGCAACGGTTTTGCCGTCATCCTTCAATGGCTCAAGGACTGGATGGACCACTCCGCCGGCACGATGCCCCGCTTCAAGCTGTTCAAGGAGGAAGTAGTTCACAACTTAGGAGAAGTGGTAAGTGAGATGTAAGAAGTAAGATGTAAGAAGTAAGAAGTAAGATGTAAGAAGTTAACGAAGTTAGCGAAGCGATAACTTCAAAACAATATATATGAATATGAAGAAGATTTGGAATATATCAATAATTGCGTTACTGACGGTCGGCTTCGTGGCCTGCAGCAGCGACGACGACACGACGCCGGCCGTGCCGGTGGAGACTGCCGAGGTGACCACCCTCAACGTCGATGTGGTGCTGCCAGCCAGCGTACAAGACGAATGGCAGCTGACCATCGACATGGCAATGGACAACATCAAACAGGCACAGGCCAAGCTGAAGAGACAGGTGAAACTGAACCTGCGCTACCACGACGAGGACACCGAAGACCTGGACGTGTTGGCCTACAATCTGACGCACCCCAAGGCCGGCGACGACACCTGCCACGCCATCATCGGCCCCTACCACTCCAGCAATGCCATGACGTTCCTGAAGTACGCCTGGCAGCAGCGACTGCCCGTGGTCATGCCCTCGTGCACCAGTGCCGAGCTGCAGCGCATCAACGCCCGCGAGACCTACGCCTGGTTCCTCACCGAGAGCGACATCACCCAGTGCGAAATCATGCTGGCCGCCGCCCACACCGTGGGCTACAAGGAGGTCATCCTCGTCTATAGCGACGACGACTACGGCAAGTCGTTCTTCGACTGGTTCCCCTACTACGCCAGCGAGCAGGGCGTGAAGCTGTCGGCCACCGTGGCCTACCAGAAGGGCACGGACCTCACCAGTGTCATGAAGCAGGTGGCCAGTCAGAGCCACGAGAGGCAGCTGCTGCTGTGCGCCGCCATCAGCGATGCCCCATGCTACATTGACATCTGCGACCAGGCCGCCACGATCTTTGAGCCCAACGCCGACGGCAGCTACGCCATGTTCACACCGCTATGCGCCGACACGTCGTTAGACGAATACATCACCCAAGGCAACGAGCGCTCCCAGAACTTCCGCATGGGCATCACGCCCTACTGCTCGCCCAGCTACGGTTTCCCGCAGGTGCTCTACGGCAAGCGGTTCCGCAATCCTACCGTCGGTGAAGCCCAGATGTACGACGCGCTGACCATCATCGCCCTCGGTGCCGCCCACCAGATGGCCAACGGCGACCGCTGCATCGTCAACGGCCAGCAGGTGGCCTACAACGAAAAACCCTTCGGACCGGGCCTCACCGACCACATGCGCGCTGTGGTCTGCAACCGCAGCGGCACGCCGACCACGTGGACAGGCACCAGCCTGGCCGTGGCCTTCAACTACCTGGCCTTGGGACTCGACATCGACGTCACCGGTGCCTCCGGCTCCCTCATCTTCGACCAGGAGACCAGCACGAAGGTGCTTAACTCCACCTACATAATCTGGGAGTTGCGCATGGAGGACCACAGCGACGTGGACGGCGGCCTTGTCTCCACCGTCGATCCCCTCATCTACCTCTCGACGAGCGGCTCCAACACCGAGTCATCGACGACCGCCCTGTGGGCGCAGCAGAAGAAGAACATACAGCAGTTCGATGACATGCCCGTAAGCGTCACGCTGCCCGAGGTCACCGACCACTGGGCCGTGGTCATCAGCCCCAGCACCTCGTGGGCGAACTACCGCCACCAGGCCGATGCCTTCGCCATGTACCAGACGCTGCGCCGCCACGGCTACGATGACGACCACATCGTGCTCATCGTCGAGGACAACCTGGCGAACGACGAGCGCAACGCCTTCCCGGGCAAGATATACGTGGAGCGCAGCAGCAACCCACGGGAGACCGACCCGCTGGTGAACGACGACGTGCGCCAGGGGGCGGTGGTCGATTACCACTTCTCGCAGCTGTCGCGTGACGACTTGGCCGACATCATGCTGGGCCGCCAGAGCGACCGCCTGCCGCAGGTCATCCACTCCACGGAGACCAGCGACGTGTTCTTCTTCTGGAGCGGCCACGGCGGCAACGGCGAGGGCCCGCTCTGGGGCAACGAGGACGGCCGCGGCTTCGGCAAGGACCGCATCAAGAGCATCGTCCCGCAGATGAACGACCAGCAGAAGTTCCGCCGCATGATGTTCAGCATCGAGACCTGCTTCAGCGGGCTCTGGGGCGAGGCCCTCAGGGGCGTTCCCAACGTGCTGGTGATGACGGCCGCCACGGGCTACGAGACATCGAAGGCCGACGTGCACGACAACGAGCTCGGCACGTTCCTCTCCAACGCCTTCGCCCGCACCTTCCGCCGCCAAGTGAACGCCAACAACGCGGTGGCCATCTACGACCTCTACCGCGAGCTGTTCCGCACCACCACGGGTAGCCACGTCAGCATCTACAACCAGGAGCACTACGGGTCGGTATATACCGAGACGCTCCGCGACTTCTTCCCCCGCTGATGCGACAGCCGCCCCGCCGAAACCGCCCGTTTTGTCGCATTATCGGCCATGTGCGCTACAAGTGCGGTGGGAAAGACGGACGACGGGGAAGCGGGGAACGAGAGAAAAACGTAAATTTGCAATAGAAATCATAAAATTATGGAGAAGTTAAAGGAGTTAAAGAAGAAGTTTATGAAGGAGTTAAAGGAGTTAAAGAAGTTCTTGGACGAGCCAAGCGGCAAAGCCGAGCGATCGCTTCGCTCAGAAGTTAAAGACAATAGTTTTGCAGGCAGAAATGTCAGCAGCAAGACATTCGTCTCTAACTTCTTTAACTTCTCTAACTTCTCTAACTCCTACAATTGCTACTTCGGCAGCATAACTAACGTCTTTAACTTCTTTAACTTCTATAACTTCTGTAACTTCTATAAATTCAACAATATGAAAAAGACATTCCGATTCGCACTGACGGCACTCCTGGTAGGAGGCCTCAGCTTCGCCGCCACTTCATGCAAGGACGACGACAAAGACAATGGTAACGGGAACGGTGAGCAGACGGCTGAGGAGATAGCCGCCGAGGATGCTAACACGTTCTGGGCCGTGGCCGCCAATCTGGTGAGCCCGTTCGACGTGACCACCGAGTATGAGAACAAGACGTTTGAGCCCACCATCGGCTCGCCGCTGAACGGCAACAGCACCATCCGCGTGGTGTCCACGGGCGACATGTCGGCTGCCGCCAAGCGCTTTGCCGACCTGACGGGCGCGCCCGTCGATGAGAACACCACAACGTACACCTATGAGGACGACGCCGTGGGTACGCTGGTCTACACGAAGACCAACGACGCCACGTCGCTGGCCAAGGTCGATGTGAGCATCAAGCAGATTCCCCACCTGCAGCAGATTGTCTATATGACGCCGGAGCAGATGGGCACCAACGGCACGTTCAAGGGCAACAGCTACTACTCGTTCGGCGACATCATCCTGAGGTATAACAAGGACGACCAGCCCGAGTACTGGGTATGCGTGCGCCCCGCCCTGGGTCCCGCCGGCAAGGAGGACACCCACTGGATGACGGTGTCGAAACTGCCAGATGACAACATCAGGCTGCTCGAGGAGAACCGCAAGGTCGTCGCCGCCGTGCCCACTAATTTAGGCAAGAGCGAGGAGCACATGCAGAACCTGGCCGAGATGCTCTACGCCATGTTCAACCCCGAGCAGTGGCAGTCGAACATCGAGGAGTACTCTGACTACGGCCTCTTCGGCGCCAAGGGTCTGCCCATCTTCCACGACATGAAGCCCGAGCGCGTGCAGTACTTCAACAAGTACTTCTGGACGCTGCTGGAGAAGGACTGGGAGAAGAACGAGCTGTTCCAGATGATCTTCGGCTACAGCGCCGAGCAGATGAAGGGCTACGTGAACAGCGCCGACGGCCTCTTCCTGCTGGGCAAAGGCTACACCGGCACCGCCGGCCTGTACCAGTGGCAGTTCAAGAACGGCGATGGCAGCAAGTCGAACCTGCACGACATGAAGTACAGCGTGGTGAAGAAGACGGGTAACGCCCTGGAGAATGCCAAGCTCTACTATGACAACCAGTACAAGAACAACCACTGGGTGAACGAGGCCTTCTTCGGCGACCCGAACCCGCGCTTCGTCTTCCGCACCGCCACGGGCAAGCAGTTGGCCGGCCAGGACCCGGGTCCCCGCTTCAGCCTTGCCACCAACACCAACAATATTACCGACACCTTCGTGTTCAACAAAGTGCATAATGTGACCATCAGCCCCAACATCGACCCGAAGGTGTACACCGAGGCCGCTGCCAATCCCAACATGGTGGAGAACAAGACTGCCAACGACAAGATGGGCGTCTATATTCCGGGCGACGTGGTGAAGGACGAGCAAGGCACGCGCTGGTTCTGCATCATGGGCTCCGGCTACAACGAATCCGGAAAAATCCTCGACGACCGCGCATGGTTCATCAGCCTCGAGGGCATCTCGATGACGGACGGCACCCCCACCAACATCCTGACCGAGGCGCAGGCTCCCGAGGTGGGCTTCCGGCTTCTCAAGTTGATGTCCTATGTAAGAACGAATCAGAACTACTCAGTCACGGACAGCAAGGCCTTCATCGCAAAGAACATCTACGACTACACCAAGGTGAACATCGGCGACCTCTTCGTGATGCGCGACAGCGTCTGGCGGTTTAAGGACAACAAAACAACGAAATACTTCAACAGCCATTCGAAGAATCTTATGACCAACCTCGCCTACATCGGCAACGACGGCGAGTTGAAGCTGCTGCGCTGCGTCTTTGACCATACACAGGCCGGCAATCAACGCTCTAATTGTCAGCCGGCATCGGGCAAAGGTGACTTCCAGTACCATCACTTCTACTTCTACAAGCACTACATGAACAGCGACCCCTCCAGCTGGAGGGCGCTGACCGACGACGAAAGCTCGCTGGAGATGACCCGCTACATGACGCCGTGGCCCGTGACCAACGAGGAGATACTGTTCAGCGACCTGGGCAAACAGGCCAAGGTGGACCAGTGGGCCGCCAAGGACAAGTGGGTGACGCTGCCGTTAGTGGATCTGGCTAATCCCGGTGCTGACTACACGAAGCGCGAGCAGCCCCGCACAAGGGCCTACAGCAACCCCAGGGCATTGAACTTCGTGATGACCGAAAACGGCACGTTCATTGACCACCTGGGCATGTACAATGAGCCCGTGCTCTTTGTCCGCGTGATGACGGTGAAGGACGCTGGTGGCAACAAGGCCACGCTCGAATCGGAGGACGGTCGCAAGCTGACGGTGGTTCACCTGCAGGACGATTTGACTTGGTACAAGGGAATGAACAATTTTGTAGAAGCATTGGCTGCTATAAACGTCATGAAATTCACCAATCTGGACAACGAGCCTTACACCATTGACTTCAAGCATGGGAATTAATTGTCAAGAATTCAAGAATTTGAGAATATATAATAATAGGATTATGAAAAAAATGATGAACTTCGCGCTGATGGCCGTCCTGACGGTCGGCCTCAGCCTCTCCGCCACTTCATGCAAGGACGACGACAACAGTGAGAACAATGGCGGACAGGCTACTGCCGAGGAGCAGGCTGCCGAGGATGCCAACACGTTCTGGAGCGTGGCTGCCAACCTGGTGAGCCCCTTCGACGTGACCGCCGAGTACAAGAACAAGACCTTCGAGCCCACCATCGGTGAGGCTGAGCAGGGCAGCACCACCGTGCGCGTGGTGACGGTGCCCGACGTGGAGGCCGCCGCCAACCACTTCGCCGCCCTCGTCGCTGCCGACGCGCAGACTGTCAACACGACGTACACCTACCAGGACGACGCCGTGGGCAAGCTCACCTACACGAAGAGCACCGACGGCAAGTCGCTGGCCAAGGTCGATGTGAGCATCACGCAGATTCCCCACCTGCAGCAGATAGTCTATAAGACCGTGGAGCAGATGGGCACCAATGCCGTGACCGACGGTGTGCCCTACTACTCGTTCGGCGACGTCGTCAGCCGTACGCGTGCCGACGGCGTGAAGGAGTACTGGATGTGCATCCAGGCACCGTTCACCAAGCAGGGCGAGACAAATGCCGTCTGGGCCACGGTGAGCCAGTTGCCCAAGGAGAACATCTGGAGCTACACGGCCTCGAACGGCTACACCTATCAGGTGCCCTACAATATCGGTACCAACGAACAGTACATGAAGGACCTGGCCGAGATGCTCTACGCCATCACGTCGCCCGGCGCATGGCTGAGGAACCTGGAGGAAGGCCCTGCCAACATGAAGGCCTTCAATCTGGTGACGAAGCAGAACGTGAAGTACATCAACCAGTGGTTCTGGATGCGCGTACTGAAGGCTTGGCAGGCGAAGAACCTGGCGCAGACCATCTTCGGCGTGGATGATGTGAATTCGTTTGGCAATACGCTGGGCGATCAGGATAATGGCCTGAAGCTCCTCTACAAAGGCTACAGCTGGTGGACAAAGTCGAGCAACAACCTGTCGCTCTATGAAGCCAGCATCGCCAAGGGCGACGGCAACGAGGCCAACGCCCGTCACGTGACGTGGAAGGAGGTGAAGAAGAACGTCATCAAGCCCGAGAAGATCGAGGTGAACTGCGTGACCCAGTTGAAGAACGGCACGCAGTGGATCAACAAGGACTTCTTCCCCGAGCACTATGATAAAATAGCAACGCCGCGCTACATCTTCCGCTATGCCACCACCAGGCAACTGGCCGGCACCACCGCCTTCGAGTCGATGGACAACATCAACGGCATCAAGGACGAGTATGTCTATACGAAGGAGTACAACATCACCGTGGGCTCCAGGCAGAAGATGGACAACACCATCGTGAAGCAGGAAGACTACCTTGCAGACGGTGCCATCAGCGCCGACGAGGTGAAGGTGGGCTACTACCTTTGCGCCGACGGCAGGTTCTGCGAGTCCATCAACGACGCCAACGGCAACCATAATGGCGCCGTGGCCGTGGTGGCTTATCTGGGCGGCGACAAGCGCGTGGAGTCCGGCAAGAATTTCAACGGACTGGCCATCAATATGTGGACCCGGAGCGAAACGAAATTTGAATGGGGCAGCAATTTGGAATCCGGCAACTGTCCCAACCTGAAAGTGTATGCAAATTATGCTGATGCCAAGAAGGACTTTTCCGGCATAGCCGCCACCGAAAGCCTGGCCGCCGGCTGCGGCAACTTGAACCACTTGCACAGTGCGGCAAAGTACTGCAACAATTTAGAGCTGACTGTGAATAAGCGCAGCGGTTCCATCAGCAATTGGTTCCTCCCCTCGATTGGACAGTGGAACCTGGCCATACTGGGCCTGGGCGGCACGGTAGAAGACGATGCCCTCGCCATCACGGAAGCCAGACTAACGACAATGAATCTGCCAGTGCTTTACCCGGCGGAGAACATGTTCTGGTCTTCTACGATCAAGAATGCTGAGCAAGCCTATTACTTCAGCAACTACAAGCCCTTCGATGAGTCGTTTAACAGCAATCGTATAGAACTGCAGGTTCTGCCGTTCATCGCGTTTAAGTACGGCAATGGCGGAACAGAGGAACCGACCGCGAATTAACAGATAGCTTTTAAGAGATGAAAATTAAAGAATTTAAGAGATGAAAAGGGTGATGAATTATGTGCTGACGGCCGCCCTGACGGTCGACCTCAGCTTCGCCGCCACTTCATGTAAGGACGACGACAATGACAATGGCAATGGAACGGAGCAGCAGGGCAGCGACAGCACCGAGGGCACCATGACCCTGGCCGACGACCAGCTCAGCTCGCTCATCTACCAGTGGTGCGACGTGCAGAGCGGCGACCTGAGCAGCTCCAGTTTGCGACAGAAGACCTACGACGTGACCGAGGGCGTGGTGACCGACGAGAGCCGCCCCACGGTGCGCAGCGTGGAGGTGGGCACCATTGAGGGCGCCGATGCCTACGCCGCCCGTGCCCTGCACGCCTTAGGCATCGACAACCAGAACCCCGCCGGCTTCTCGTTCAGCGACGCCGAGGTGGGCACCGTGAGCTACAAGCACGGCGGCACGGACGCCAACGTGCTGGCCACCGTCGATGTGGACGTGAAGCAGCTGCCTGGACTGACGCGTATGCAGCTCGTCAAGCAGTTGCCCGAGAACGCCGGCGGCGAGCCCTACTACCAGATGGGCGACGTCATCTGTTTCTCGAAGAAGAACCCCAACACGGGCTATAAGGAGACCAACTATGCCATCTGCGTGAGCCAGCACACGAAGAGCCAGAAGGCCGTGTTCATCACCCTGAACGACCAGAAGATGCACAAGAAGGGCAAGTTCGGATGGGACGGAGTGGGCACCGACAGCGTATGGTCGGCCTCGCAGCCCAACGCCTCGGAGACGTCGCTCTATAACTGGCTCAAGTACATCGTGCTCGACGAGGACAAGTGGCAGGCCGTACGCCACCACCTGTTAGAAGCCGTCGGGATGGACGAGGAAGACATCAACACGGTCGTACCCTCCGGCGACGCACAGCGCCACCAGCTGATATTCAACATGAGCGAAGAATACAACATCATGCTCGACGTCATGCAGACTCCTGAAGAGTCCGATAAAATAGGCATATGGGGCGGTGCCGCCCTTGCGCCCAGCTACTTCTGGAACTACATCAATCAGGCGGAAACGGATTTGTGCTCCGCGCCTCACGGCCATCTGCTGGCCAACTGGGTAAGGTACAAGACCTACTTTGACTTCTCGCCCTGGAACATGTGGGTGCCATACATCATCCTCGTGAAGGACAGCCAGTTTGCCGAATGGCAGACCAAACTGAACAAGGTCGTCCCGCTGACCAGCCTGAGCACCTCGCACTTCAAGTGGAAGGACCTGGGCACCGTCACGCTGACACGGACCTTGAGCGGCAACACCTACCTGGGCACAAAGACCGTCAACCCCAAGACGTTCCACGTGCTGCTGGTGGCGGTACACTGGCGGCACATAACCGTACGCAATTTGGACGAACCGACGAAGTTCATATTTGACTTCACCAAGGACTGGCGCCAGCAGCCCGACAAGAAACTTCTTACCCGCGAGGGCTATAACGACATCCAGTGCATCTGGAACCGCATGGAGATTACCAGCTCCGAGTTCTCGTTCACCGACAAGGGTAAGCGCAACACCGACTACACCGACATCTATATCCAGAAAAACGACCAGTGATTCGTCGATAACTTCTAAAGATAAACGATATGAAAAAGACTTTCCGATATGCGCTGATGGCCGTCCTGACGGTCGGCCTCAGCTTCGCCGCCACTTCATGTAAGGACGACGACAAGAGTGACAACAACAACGGTGAGAACATGGAGCAGCTGGAGTCGACGGGCGGCGAGGTGTCGATGGAGGACATCCAGCTCAGTACGCTCATCAGCAACTTTGCCGAGGTGCAGGCCGACGAACTGCTGGCGCAGAGCGGCTGGCAGTCGAAGACCTACGAGGCCACGCTGGGACTGGTGCTCGACGAGAGCCGCCCCACAGTGCGCAGCATTGAGGTGGGCACTCTTGAGGCCGCCGACGAGCGTGCCGAGGCCATGCTCCGCGAGCTGGGCATCGACGGACAGTCGCCCTCGGGCTTCACGTTCAGCAGTGCCTCGGTGGGCACCGTGAGCTACCAGCACGGCGGCGGCTCGGACGCCAACACGCTGGCCGTGATCAATCTGGACGTGAGGCAGCTGCCCGGCATCTCGCAGCTGCGCATGGTGAAGGCCCTGCCCGCCAACGAGGTCACCTTCGGCTACTACGGCCGCGGCGACATCGTCCAGAAGAACGGCCGACTGTGGATATGCACCCGTCCGGCTGCGAAGAAGGGCGACTACGCCTACTTCATCAGCTTCTGGACCAACCACCGCACGGACAACTGCCGTTGGGGCACGTACAAGGACATGGTCTATCTGGCCAAGGACGAGATGGCCAGCGAGACCGACCTCGTCAGCTGGCTCCACAACTTCGTGATGAGTGAAAACAACTACAATTTGGTGATCAGCTATTTGCACAAGAAGAACATCACCAAAACTGACGACATCGAGCAGTTGGTGCCACCAACCAATGACATCCGCCGCGAGCTGATCAAGAGGCTGCACGTCAACATCGACTCCCTGCCCGTGACGCCGCTGTCCATGCCCGAGTGGATTGACAGGAACAAGTGGGGCGACACGCCGAAGGCCAACGGCCGCTACTGTGCGCCGCGAAGCCTGCTGCTGGCCAACAAGTTCCGCTATGCCATCGACCCCTGCGAATACTGGGTGCCCTTCATCAGTTGGGCCACCGTCAGCGAGGCTACAGACATCAAAGCGGCACTCAATGACCTGAAGACGCAGAACGCCAAGACGAACAGCAACCACTTCCAGTTCGACGTCTCGACCCCCGTGGACATCCTGGACAACCAGACCAAGCAGACCTACAATGCCGACAAGTGCCAGTACGTGCTGGCCGCCGTCTATTGGACGCACAACTACTACAATGGCAACCAGTGGGCCATGTTCGACTTCACCAAGGACTGGAACGACAAGGAGAACTTGAACAACACCAACGTTGACGACATTAGCCTCTGGCTGAGCTGCAACATCGTGAGCGGAACGCTGAAGTTCCAGGACAACGGCGAGCCCAACGCCAGCGTGCAGAAAGTGTGGGTAGCCCGCGAGGACACCGAGCTGGAAGAGAAGGAAGAGGACAAGAACAACGAGAGCAAGATCCACAAGGACGAGGTGAAGCTGTATAGCATCATCGGCACCAACGGCAAGTTCTACGACAACGTGCAGAAAGCCAGGGACGCCGGCACCAAGCCCATGGCCATCGTCACCTACTTAGGCGAGACCAAGCGCGCCGAGCGCGGTAAGGAGTGGAACGGACTGGCCATGGCGCTGGACAGGCTGCCTAAGAGGTACCAGTACACCGACGACGACCACTATGAAGAGGCCTGCGTGCCCCCCACCTTTAAGGGCGCACAGGCCGACAAGGACTTCACCGGATGGGAGACCACGCAGACCCTTGTCGGCGGATGCAGCAAGGCCCACGACCACCAGGCCGCCAAGGTCTGCAACACCTACGCCGGCGACAGCCTGCAGCTGACGGCCCGCCAGACGGAGTTCAGCTCGTGGTTCCTGCCCAGCTTCGGACAGTGGGTGGCAACCGTCAAGGCCCTGGGCGTCAAGTACTATTATGAAAGCGAAACGAGGGTCTATTTCGTGGGACAAGGCACGATGGAGAAAGGCTTCACAGACGCCGGCGTGCCAAACCTGTGGAATTACCTGAAGATGGTTGGAACCTCGAATGATGATTATAATATCTGGTCCTCCACAGCTGCGGATGCCGAAAGGGCCTATGCCTTCCAGAATACAGCGAAATATACTATCAACGACTATTTCAACCATTGGGCTCCCACTCAGGACGATTTGAATTACGTCATCCCCTTCATCGCCTTCAAGTACGCTGGCGGTGGAACGATAGAGCAGTAATACGCCATGCGGGCAGGGTTCGACTCCCTCGCCCGCAACAAAATAGAGATGTAAGATGTAAGATGTAAGATGTAAGAAGTAAGATGTAAGAAGTAAGAAGTAAGATGTAAGAAGTAAGATGTGAAAGATTGAAGAACAATTATAATATAAATATGTATATGAAAAAGATTTTTAACTTCGCGCTGATAGCCGCAACGGTTTGCGGCATCAGCCTCGCCGCCACTTCATGTAAGGACGACGACAACAGTGACAACAACAACGGTGGTAACGGTGGCAACGAGGTCGAGACCATTGAGGGCATGTCGGCCCTGGAGGACGACCAGCTGGCCGACCTCATCTGCAAGTGGACCGACACCAACTACAGCGACCTGACCGGCTCGGCATGGCGCTCGAAGACCTACGACGCCACTGTGGGTCTGGCCTTAGACGAGTCGCGCCCCGGTGTGCGCACCATGCCTGTGGGCACCTTGGAAGAGGCCGACTCCTACGCCGTGAGCGCCCTGAGCACCTTGGGCATCGATTACGAGACACCCTCGGGCTTCACGTTCAGCAACGACCAGGTGGGTACCGTAAGCTACCGGCACGGCACCGACGCCAACACGCTGGGCGTGATCAGCGTTGATGTGAAGCAGATTCCCGGCTTACAGGAAATCAGGCTCGTCAAGCAGCTGCCCGAGAACGCTGGCGGCGATCCCTACTACCAGTGCGGCGACCTGGTGAAGTACAAGAACCAGATCTACGTCTGCGTCTCCAAGCACGAGTACGGCCAGGAGGCACGCTTCATCACCGTCAACGACCAATCGACCCACAGCCGCGGCTCGTTCGGCTATTGGGGTGTGGGCACGGACAGCGTCTATAACGACGAGATGGCCAAGGCCGAGGTCATCGGCGACTGGCTGCAGAACGTGGTGTGCGACTACGCCATGTGGCAAAATGTGAGGGGCTTCATGGACGAGGCCGGTCAGGAGGCGAACATGAAGCAGGTGGTGCCCGAGGACAACAAAATCCGTGCCTCGTTCATCGACTTTTTCTGCCACGATGGGGCCTACATCCCCGACTTACAAAAAGGTAATCCTCTGGTTGGCTCGGGCCGTAAGGATATAGCAGGCATGTACTGGAATGACGATGACGTGAACCACATGATATTTGCACCAGTGGGCTTCTTACTGGCCGATAAACTGAGATATACGGGAGTTACGCACAAGTGGGTGCCCTATATCTACCTGACCAAGGGCGAAGAATTCTTCAAGGTGTACTACTATGAGCACGAACTGGAGTCGCAGGCCGGCGACCCCTCGCACTTCAAGTTCAAGGCTCTCAACAAGATTACCATCGAACCCAAGGACTCGCTCGTCGGCAAACCCACTTTCGATTCTTCGGATGGCAAAACGCACATCAAGGAGGGCACATATACGGTCTGCCTCATCGGTATGCACTGGACCCACGACCCATGGAATCTTGATAAAGACCAAGTTTTCAAGTCAGTTTTCAACTTCTGTACCGACTACCTTCGCCATCCCAAGACGAGCATGAGGAATCAGGCTAGAAGGACTCCCACCAACTGGTTGCACCGTAACATCACCAGCCGCAGCCTGACCTTCACCGACAAGGGAAGCAGGAACAAGAGCTATGAAGAGGTGTATCACCAGTGATTCGTCTTTAACTTCGATAACTTCGTTAACTGCGATAACTTCTAAAAATTAGAATATATGAAAAAGATATTCCGATTCGCGCTGATGGCCGTCCTGACGGTCGACCTCAGCCTCGCCGCCACTTCATGCAAGGACGACGACATCAAAGACAACGACGGCGAGGACATGGAACAGTGGGAGAGCACCGGCGGCAGTCTCTCTATGGAGGAGGGCCAGCTGAGCTCCATCATCGCCAGCTTCGCCGACGTGGACGAGAGCGAGCTGCTGCAGACCAGCGGCTGGCAGCAGAAGACCTACGAGGCCGTGCTGGGACTCGTGCTCGACCAGAGCCGCCCCACCGTGCGCACCATCGAGGTGGGTACGGTAGATTACGCCGACCAGCGCGCCATGACCCTGCTCAGCGAGCTGGGCATCAACGACCGCAACCCGTCGGGCTTTACCTACAACAACGCCAACGTGGGCACCGTGAGCTACCAGCACGGTGGCGGCACGGATGCCAACACGCTGGCCGTCATCAACCTCGACGTGAAGCAGCTGCCCGGCATCTCGCAGCTGCGTATGGTCAAGGAGCTGCCCGCCAACGCCGGCACCTTCGGCTACTACTCGCAGGGCGACATCGTCAGGAAGAACGGCCGCCTGTGGATATGCACCACGCCAGCCGTGAAGGAAGGCGACAAGGCCTACTTCATCACACTCAACAACCCCCACAGCACGGACAACTGCAACTGGGGTACGTACAAAGACTACACCTATCACCGCAACGACCCCATGGCCGACTACTCGCAGGTGGCCATCTGGTTGAACACGTTCGTGATGAACCGTGAGGGCTACAACAAAGTCATCAGCCATCTGCAAGAGGGCGGCATCGCCTCCAACAACGATATTGCCCAGTTGGTACCGGTCAACGAATTCCAACGCAAGGAATTCCTCAGGAATCTGTACTACAGCCCCGACTCCATACCCGTGGAGCCGCTGACCATGCCCGAGTGGATAGAGAAGAACAAGTGGGGCGACACGCCGAAGGCCAACGGCCGCTACTGTTCGCCCCACGGTCTGCTGCTGGCCAACAAGTTCCGTTACGCCTATTCTCCCTGCGAATACTGGGTTCCTTTCATCTGCTGGACCAGAGCCTCTGAACAAGACCGGATGATCGAGAAGCTGCAGGGTCTGGCATCGCAGGTGGGCCGGCGCAACGGCGACCACTTCCAGAACCACATCACGTCGAAAACGGACATCAATGACGATGACATCAAGTACTTTGCCGGCGAGTCGCAGTACAACATTGTGAATGCCGCCGTCTATTGGAAACACTGCTACTATAACGGCAACCAGTGGGCCATGTTCAACTTCATCCAGGACTGGAACGATCATCCCATCAATGAGAATGGAATCCATTACAACAAGTGGTTAAGCACTAATGTCACCAGCAAGCAGATGGACTTCGTCGATAACGGAATGCCCGTGGCCGGCTTGGAGACCGTATGGGTGAACCGCGAACCGAACAAGAACGCCCCCACGATGCAGAACAAGGAGGATGACGAGACCGGCGTCTATGCTCCCGGCGACGTGGTGAAGGACGAGGAAGGCTCCTACTGGATGTGCGTCATGGGCTCTTCGGTGAACGAACTCACGCAACACACCGACAAGACAGCGTGGTTTGTGTCGTTCGACAACATCAAGACCGACGACGACGGACTGCCCAGCAACATCCTGACCGAGGATGAGATATCAGATGCAGCCACCATTTTCGTGAATGGTGTCTATTCTTCCACTAAGTATGGTGACGTAGCATTTACAAACGACAATCTGGGTGTGTGGCAGAACGCCCGTGACATCGCCGGCATCGACATGCACAAGCTTGTCATGTTGCGCGACAGCGTGTGGGCAGTCCATGGCAGCAACAATCGGGACACTGTAATTAAGTCGACGAACTTCTTCTTCAACTTTGCATACAGGGGCAACGACGGACAGCTGAAAGTGATGCGCGGCATCTACAACATGACCTATTCCGGAAATGCGCGTACCTCCGCGCCCATTATCAATGGTAAAAAGCTGGACTATCCGAGGCTCAATATGTTCAAGCACTACGAGGTGTTCGACCAGTCGAGGATGGAACCGCTGACAGACGAACACGAGACGGCGAAGATGACGTTGTGGCAGCTGGACTGGCCCGTCTCCAACGACGAGATGCGCTTCAGCGACCTGACGAACCAGGCCATGGTCGATAAGTATGCCGCCGCAGATAAGTGGGTGAGGCTGCCGCTCACCGGCACCACACAGCGCCGACAGCCCAGAACCGCCGCCAACGGCAACGACATCGCCTGGCGCCAGTACCTGTACAACCGTGCCGACCGCAACTTCGCCAATCCCAACGCCCTCAGCATGTTCAACGAACCCATACTCTTCATGCGTGTCATGAAGGTGACCGACAACGGCGGTCTGACGCCCAACCTCATATCGCAGGACGGTCGCAGACTGGCCGTGGTGAGCTTGCAGGACAATGAGTATATCTACCGTAACGGTTTTGTCGCGGCGGCATACGATGCTTTGTTCTACTTATTCTTCACCCATGATGTCTCCATTGACAACCAGCAGTGGACAAGCCCGCTGTTCCAGAGATAGAAACAACAAAGCACCACAGATTACACAGATTAAACAGATTTATGTTTACCAGTAATATGAGTAAGTATTTTAGATTCGCGCTGATGGCCGTCCTGACGGTCGGCCTCAGCTTCGCCGCCACTTCATGTAAGGACGACGACAACAGTGACAACAATGGCGGACAGGCTACTGCCGAGGAGCAGGCCGCCGAGGATGCCAACACGTTCTGGGGCGTGGCCGCCAACCTGGTGAGCCCGTTCGACGTGACTGACGAGTACAAGAACAAGACCTTCGAGCCCACCATTGGCGAGGCCCAGGAGGGCAGCAGCACCGTGCGCGTGGTTGTGGTCCCCGACGCGGAGGCCGCCGCAGCCAACTTCGCCGCCATCGTGGATGCCGACGTGAAGGAGAGCACCACGACCTACACCTACCAGAACGACGCCGTGGGCACGCTGACCTACACCAAGAGCACCGACGGCAAGTCGCTGGCCAAGGTGGACGTGAGCATCAAGCAGATTCCCCACCTGCAGCAGATTGTGTATAAGACGCAGGAGCAGATGGGCACCAATGCCGTGACCGACGGCGTGCCTTACTACTCGTTCGGCGACGTCATCAAGCGCACGCGTGCCGACGGCGTCGAGGAGTACTGGATGTGCATCCAGGCCCCCTTCACCAAGCAGGGCGAGACGAAGGCCGTCTGGGCCACGCTGAGCAAGCTGCCCAACGAGAACATCTGGAGATACACGGCCTCGAACGGCTACATCTACCACGTGCCCACCAATCTCGGCAACAACAAGGAGTACATGAAGAACCTGGCCGAGATGCTCTTAGCCATGATCGATCCCGCCGGGTGGGAGCAGAACCTGACGGACGGACCCAAGGGCATGAAGGCCTTCAACCTGGTGAAGAAGGAGAACGTGAAGTACATCAACCAGTACTACTGGAAGCGCGTGGCCGATGCATGGCAAAACTGGGTACCATTCGACCTGTTCCAGCAAATCTTCGGCGAGGACATGCAGACAGTGGGCAACATGGTTAGCGGCGAAGGCCTGAAGCTGCTCTACTACGGCTACAGCTGGCATACATCGTGGAGCAACGAGCTGTCGCTCTATGTATCGACCGTCACCGAGGGCGATGGCAGCGAGGCCAACGGCCGCCACCTGACGTGGAAGGAGATTCAGAAGAACGTCATCAAGCCCGAGAAGATCGAGGTGGACTGCCTGGAACAGCTGCGCAACCGCACACAGTGGATCAACAAGGACTTCTTCGGCGACGATTACCCCCGCTACATCTTCCGCTTCGCCACCACCAAGGAGCTGGCAGGCACGGGCGCCTTCGAGTCGATGAACAACATCAAAGGCATCCAGGACGTGTATGTCTATACGAAAAAGTACAACGTCACCGTGGGCGCGAAGCAGAAGATGGACAACACCATCGTGGACAAGGCCGGCTACACGGACAACAACAACCCCATCACCGAGAAGGAAGTAAAAGCCGGCATGTGGATTGCCGCTTCGGGCGACATCTACGCCACCCCGGATTTGTGTAAAGACAGGGGCGGTGCCGTGGCCTACGTCGTCACGCTCTATGGCGACACCCGCGTGGAGAAGGGCAAGGACTACAACGGACTGGCCATCGCCCTGAAGCCCATCAACAGCTTGGCATGGGCAGCGGCTACCGGAGCCTGCAAGGGCCTGACCGCCTATAACGACTACATGGAAGCATGGGGCGATTACAGCGGCATTGCCAACACCGACGTGCTCAGCGCCGGCACTTGCGGCACCAACCACTACCACGCTGTCGCCCAGGCCTGCCGCGACTACGACGTGAAGGTGAGCAAGCGCGGCGGCGCCATCAGCAACTGGTTTCTGCCGTCGATGGGCCAGTGGTCACAGGTCCTCTTGGATCTGGGTGGCCAGCGAGATGGCGACATGATAACGGGCATCAACAATCATCTGAAGGACAACGGCTACGACCTGTTCGACAAGTCGAAGGTGGAATACTACTGGACCTCGACGCCCTGCAGCGACGGAAAGGCCTGGGCCATCTTCCCCGGCAAGTCGCTCAATACGAGCAGCTTCAGCAAGACCGCAGCCTATTCCTGTCTGCCGTTCCTGGCCTTCAAGTACGGCAAAGGCGGCACCAAGGATCCCAAGGTCGATGACGACGACGATGATGACGATGACGACTTCTAAACGATAGAATAGTCATCCTTTCCGTCCAAGGGGTTGGACGAAGCGACCAAAACAAGGACATGCGGGCAGGGTTCGACTCCCTCGCCCGCAACAAAATAGAGATGTAAGATGTAAGATGTAAGATGTAAGATGTAAGAAGTAAGATGTAAGAAGTAAGATGTGAAAGATTGAAGAACAATTATAATATAAATATGTATATGAAAAAGATTTTTAATTTCGCGCTGATGGCCGCCCTGACGGTTGGCCTCAGCTTCGCCGTCACTTCATGTAAGGATGACGACAACAACAGTGAGAACAACAACGGCGGCACCGAGCAGGCCGAGGGCACGATGAACGAGGCACAGCGCTTCTGGAACGTGGCCGGCCACCTGGTGAGCCCCTTCGACATGACCGACGACTACAAGGACAAGACCTTCGAGCCCACCATCGGCGAGCCGCTGGAGGGCAGCAGCACCATCCGCGTGGTGGCCGCCGACAACATGGACGTGGTGGCCTCGCTCTACAACGACATGACCGACGCTGGCATCAGCGCCAGCACCGCGTCGCACACGTTCGAGGACGGCGCCGTGGGCACGCTGACGTACACGAAGAGCACCGACGGCAAGTCGCTGGCCACCATCGACGTGAACATCCAGCAGATTCCGCACCTGCTGCAGATCGTGTTCAAGACCAGGGAGCAGTTGGGCATCAACACCAACACCACGGGACAGCCCTACTACTCGTTCGGCGACGTCATCAGCCGGCCCAACGCCGACGGCAAGACGGAGTACTGGATGTGCGTACACATGACCTTCACGCCACAGAACAATGGCGACTCGTACTGGATAACGCTGAACGCACTGCCCCAGGCCAACATCGAGACCTACGTGGGCTCGAACGGCTTTACCTACAAGCTGCCCAAGGGGCTGAAGACCAGCGAGGAGTCGATGCAGAACCTGGCCGAGATGCTCTACGCCGCCATGGAACCCGAGGAGTGGGAGAATAACGCCAAGAGCCACAACTGCCCGCTGCCCTTCGGCGATGTGAAGCGCGAGAACGTGAAGTACATCAACCGATACTTCTGGGAGCGCGTGGTCAAGGGCTGGAACACGACCGGCGTCGACAAAAAGGTGTTCGGCACCAAGTGGGCCGATCTCGCCATCAAGATGCAGCCGCAGAACGGCGGTCTGCACCTGCTGCGCAAGGGTTACAGCTGGTGGTTCTTGTCGAGCAACAACTGCTCGCTGTTTGAATACACCTACAAGTCGGGCGAGTACGACAAGAAGGCCAACGCCCATAACGTGTCGAACCGCGAGGTGAAGCAGGAGGTCATCAAGAGCAAGATAACCGTGAACTGCGAGAGCGACTACACCAACGAGGGCTGGGTGAACGAGGCCTTCTTCGGCGACAAGCAGCCCCGCTTCATCTTCCGCTTCGCCACCGGCAAGCAGCTCTTCGGCACAACGCCCAACATCTACATCACCATGCACGGCAAAAACGGCATCAAGGACGAGTACGTCTATACCAAGATGTACAACATACCCGTGGGCAGCCACCTCGACATGCAGGAACTGACCGAGGACGCCGTGAGCCCCCTTGCCGAGTACGAGGGCGACCCGCAGTACCAGCTCTACGATGTGTATAAGGACGAGAAGGGCAAGCTCTGGTTCGTGGTGTCCATGGCCGGCGACCCCCAGGAGAAGGCGCCTATCAGCGAGCTGGTAAGCTTCGACGACTGCTTCAGCTGGTCGTCCAGCCAGTCAACGGGCAACACCTACACCAACAGCGAACTGATGCCGAACCGCGACGCCGCCCTCCGCGCCTTCATGCTCATGTGGATTACGTGGCACAACACCATGCAGACAACCGAAGAGAAATTCAACGAGAGTTCATCGGCGAGCGTCCTCTTGCTGAAACACCTGATACAGTACGGCCACGTGAACCTGCGCCGCATTGCCCATGAACTGCTTAAGGTGGAGGGAGCACGCAGCTCCACAGAGGTGTGCACCATTGCCTACGGCCCTGGCTCTGCCGACGGACAGCCCCTGCTGCGCTTTGTGTCGGAGAGCAACAACGAGTCGAAAGACGTGATGTTCCACTTCTATGAGCACTATCCCAGCAAGCCCGACGAGACGAGCGAGGTCTACAAGAGCTTCTCCAACGTGAAGATTCTGCTCTCCGACCTGAACAACCAGTCGAAGATCAACACCTACGCCAAGGACTTCTGGGCCAAGCGTCCCGTCACGTCGTTCACAGGCGGTGACAATACGAGCACCCGCCCGCTGGTGACTAAGCCCGACAACCTGGCTACCGACCTGCGCAACTATCTCTACAGCTACGACCTGTGGAACGAGTTTGGCTATCCTACCGACATGTGGAACGAGCCCGTGGTCGTCATGGCCTTCGACGCCGTGGTGGACCGTGGTCCGAACAACTACGAGACGACCACCCTCAACGGCCGCAAGCTGACACTCGTCCATGCCTTACCCGTACCAGCCTCGGAGCTTGACGCCACCGAACAGGATGTGCTCTTGGACAAAAAGAGACTGGAATTGGTGAAGCTCTACTCAAGCCTGCCCAACGCCCTCTTCCTGGACGGCAACACCATCGAGTTGCCTACGTGGAAAAACGTGTGGGGTGAGAAACTGAAGAAGTGAAACAATTACATGGATAATTACATGATAATTATATGTTATGAAGGAGTTAAAGGAGTTAAAGAAGTTATCGCTTCGCTCAGAAGTTAAAGACAATACTTCTGTGGGCGAAAAGGTCGGCAGCAGTGTCGGCAGCATAACTAACGTCTTTAACTTCTTTAACTTCTATAACTTCTGTAACTTCTATAAATTCAACAATATGAAAAAGATTTTTAATTTCGCGCTGATTGCCGCAACGGTTTGCGGCCTCAGCCTCGCCGTCACTTCATGCAAGGACGATGACAAAGACGGCGGCGGTGAGAACATGGAGCAGCTGGAGTCGACGGGCGGCGAGGTGTCGATGGAGGACATCCAGCTCAGTACGCTCATCAGCAACTTTGCCGAGGTGCAGGCCGACGAACTGCTGGCGCAGAGCGGCTGGCAGTCGAAAACCTACGAGGCCACGCTGGGACTCGTGCTCGACGAGAGCCGCCCCACGGTGCGCACCATCGAGGTGGGCACCATTGAGGCCGCCGACGAGCGCGCCGAGGCCATGCTCCGCGAGCTGGGCATCGACGGCCAGTCGCCCTCGGGCTTCACGTTCAGCAGTGCCTCGGTGGGCACGGTGAGCTACCAGCACGGCGGCGGCACGGACGCCAACACGCTGGCGGTGATCAATCTGGACGTGAGGCAGCTGCCCGGCATCTCGCAGCTCAGGATGGTGAAGGCCCTGCCCGCTAACGACGGCACCTTCGGCTACTACGGCCGCGGCGACATCGTGAAGAAGGACGGACGCCTGTGGATATGCACCACGCCAGCCACGAAGAAGGGCGACTACGCCTACTTCGTCAGCTTCTGGACCAGACACCGCACGGACAACTGCCGTTGGGGTACGTACAAGGACGTGGTCTATCTGGCCAAGGACGAGATGGCCAGCGGACACGATCTCATCAACTGGCTCCACTGCTTCGTGATGTGGGACGAGGGCTACAACTACATCATCAACTGCCTGCGCGAGAAGAACATCACCAGTGACGACGAAATCGAGCAGCTGTTGCCACCAACCAATGACATCCGCCGCGAGCTGATCAAGAGGCTGCACTTCGGCCTCGACTCACTGCCCGTGTCACCGCTGACCATGCCCGAATGGATTGAGCGAAACAAGTGGGGCGACACGCCGAAGGCCAACGGCCGCTACTGTGCGCCGCGAAGCCTGTTGCTGGCCGACAAGTTCCGCTACGCCATCGACCCCTGCGAATACTGGGTGCCCTTCGTCGGATGGGCCACCCGCCAGGAGGCAATAGACATCAGCACTGAACTTGCCAGCATGAAGACACAGAACGCCAAGACGAACAGCAACCACTTCCAGTGGGGCGTTACGACCGTCGAGGACATACGCGACAACCAGACCAAGCAGCAATTCGGCGGTGCCGACAAGTGCCAGTACGTGGTGGCCGCCGTCTATTGGAAGCACAGCTACTACAACAGCAACCAGTGGGCCATGTTCGACTTCACCAAGGACTGGAACGACAAGCAGGACATCAACGACGACAACGTCACCGACATCAGCCTCTGGTTGAGCTGCAACATCGTGAGCGGAACGCTGAAGTTCAGGGACGACGGCGAGGCCAACAACACCGTGGAGTCTGTGTGGGTGGCCCGTGAGAACGACTTGGAGAACATCGAGGACGGAGACTTTGGTGACGAACTGAAGAACAAGCCCGACGACGAGACGGGTGTCTATCAGCCCGGCGACATGGTGGAGGACGAGACGGGCACGAAGTGGCTCTGCGTATGGGGCGCCGCCCACAGCATCGAACTGGGTCTGAGTGACAAGACGGCTTGGTTCATCAGCTTCGACAACATAAGAAACCTCAACAATATGCCTCAAGGCGTCATCGAAGAGAATGACGTGGTGCAGCTGGCAGTGAGGTTCGCCAGTGCCATCTACTACACAACGTCATCGAAACATAACGACATCCTGTTCAAAGGCGCCGGCCAGTTGGGACTCTGGCAGTCCGCCTACGACAACGCCGGCATCGACATGAGCAAGATGTGGGTGATGCGCGACAGCACGTGGACTTTCAACTCCAGGGGCGAAACCAGGAACAGCAAAACTACCAGCCTGTTCACCAATCTGGCCTACCGCGCCAGCGACGGCACGCTGAGACTGCTGCGCACCATTGCCGACGGCACACAGGGCGGCACGGAGAGAAACAACTGCTACGACATTGACGGCAAGAAGCACGACATGTGGCAATACCTCATGTACAAACGCTATGAATACTATGATCCTCAGCAAATGCGCGACCTGACCAATGCGGAGAAGGGCCTGGGCATGACCACATGGAACATACCCTGGAAAATGTGGGACGACAAGATGAACTTCGGCGACCTGAGCATTCAGGAGAAAGTAGACAAGTTCGCCGCCAACGACAAGTGGGTGACGCTGCCACTGGCCGGAAAGACCAACAGGCAGCAACCCCGCACTAGTGCCAACAGCGACCTGATAAGATGGCAGAACTATATGTGGTCGAAGAACGACAAGAACTTCTACAACTCCAACGCGAAGAGCATGTTCAACGAACCGGTGCTCATCATGCGACTGATGAAAGTGAACGACCAAGGCGGCAAGAGACCCTATCTCAAGTCGCAGGACGGCCGCAAGCTGAAGGTGGTGAAGATGCTGGACAACGAGCAAATGTATGTAGGCATATTCAACAGAATACAGAATCAACTGCTGAAGCAATACACCAGCGGCGGAGACCTCCAGAGCGTCTATTTGGACAACGAGCAGTATATCATGGAGTTGAACTAAATAGTAAAATCAAAAAAAACAGAAAGAATCGCTATCATCCATTGGTAGCGATTCTTTTTGGACAATAACATCATCGTGGAAAGGAATGTTGCCTTGCGGTTGTTTGGACGTCACTTGCAGGGGGAAAGTGACTTGCTTACAGGGTGTAAATGACGTTGGAACAGGGAGAGGAACGGTCAGTTGCGAGAAAGCAGCGGGCGTGTCTTTTATCAGCAGCGGCCGCTGCTGATATCGGCGGCGGCCGTGACTAAAGTCGGCAGCGTTCGCTGCGTACCAGTTTTTATAAGGAAGAAATGTATAGGCAGGTGCTATTTCTGGGAAAAAATGTGTACCTTTGCAGGGATATGGAGAATTACTATCATCGCATGGACAGGAGGAGCAAGCATAAGCGATATGGCTTGCCAGGAACTTATCATATTACCATCAAGGTGAATATGGTCTATCGACAGGCATTGGGTAGAGTGGTAGGTGATATCAATGCTGCCGATGGCAGTCCGCAAGCACCCCACGTGGAGCTGAACGAGGCGGGCAGGATGGTGGAACAGGAGCTGACGACCAGCATTACGGCCCACTATCCGATGATAGAGATACAGGATCATGTGGTGATGCCTGATCATTTGCATTGTATCGTGGTGGTGCATCGGGATATCTTTAGTAAAAACGGGGTAGCGACGCATCTGGGGCAGGTGATTGCTGGCTTCAAAAAGGGCTGCAACCGTCGGTTCTGGGAGATATTGAATTTGCGGGGTAAACCCGCAAGCACTGGTGAAAATAGCAAAGCTGCAAACACTAGCGAAAACAGCAAAGCTGCAAACACTGGTGAAAACAGCAAAGCTGCAAGCACTGGTGAAAATAGCAAAGCTGCAAACACTAGTGAAAATAGCAAAACTGCAAACACTGGCGAAAATAGTAACGAAGTAGGTATGGGCGCAGGTAGTAGCCAGACAAACACGGGAGGTGTGGGGAGCCTGTGTCCTGCGGTTTACCCGCAAGGATATAAGGTGCCATCGCGCGGAACGACAGGACGTGCTCCGCTGTTTTCCCTTGGCTTTGTAGACGTGATACCGCTGAGTGCTGAGCAGCTGGAGACGCAGCGACACTATATTCATAACAACCCACGCAGCCGATTGCTCCGAAATTCACATCGATTATGGTTGCAATGCCAGCGTAAGAGCATTGATACCCATCTGTCACTACGAGCCTTGAAAAGCTATCTGCAAAAAGAATGCTCACCAACACAGTTCAATGAAGATATATGGCGACGTATCGAGAAGCTATTGATAGTTAAGGATGGACATGTCTACTGTGACAGCTATGGTAACTGCGAGATGCTTAATTGTCCTATTCTACCCGTAGTTTGCCACAGGAAGGACACTTTGTTACACAGTCATCAGCTACAACGATGCATGGAGAAAGCAGCAGAAGGGACCGTACTGGTATCTGCACGTATTGCCAAAGGTGAGCAGAGGATTATGGATGATGTCATCGCCCAGTCTTACCCTGTGACCCTCATTGCTGACAACGGCTTTCCAGATATTTATCACCCTTCGGAAGTTCGCATACAAATGTGCGCAGAAGGTCATCTCTTATTGGTTTCCCCTTGGCAGTACCATTATAGAGGATCCGATGAGATGATTACAGTGGCTGAATGCAAAACCATGAATTGTATTGCTCAAGCAATATGTAAGACGAGAGATAGCTGGTGGAAATAAAGAATCACCAAAAGATCAGAAGACTCCGTGATTACATGGGGTAACAGGGGGGCAGGCACGATGTGAGGTTCATTCAAATTGTTAGTCCGACTAATTTCATCACGTTCTCCAGCTCTCCTCATATATCCATCTCATACCTCTGCGGCTATCGATAACATAGAGCAAGTATAGAGAGGACTTAGAACAACCTTAGAGATACCCTTGAGATGCCCATGAGGAATCCCTGAGATGCCCATGAGCTACCATAGAGTTGGTATAGACTTGGTATAGAGTTGGTATAGACATGTTATGGAGTTGCATTGGGAGAATTAGCTTATAAAAATCTTTGTGTGGCAGTGATTGTTATAAGCCACTGTTTTCTGATGCAAAGATACAGTTTTTTCTTTTGATTTCCAAATATTTTGAGAAAAAATCATATTAATTTTTCAAGCGGTTTGATGATGCTGTCTTTTATTTCTTCTTCGGCGTCAGGCTGAAGCGGTAGGCTAAAGACAGCAGGACATAACGGCGCATATTGTTTAGAAAAAGAAAGTGAGAAATCCGAGATGGTTTCTCACTCAGTACCCCGACCGCGAATCGAACGCGGAACTAAGTCTTAGGAGGACCTTGTTATATCCATTTAACTATCAGGGCAGCCTTTTCGGGTGCGAAGGTACGAAAAAAAGAGCGAAATACCAAATATATTTGAGTATTTCTTATGCATCAGCAAACACCTTGCCGTCTTCGAGAGTGATCTGGAGCTTGGTGTACTCGCAATGGAAATCGTGCTCCAGACGGTCCAGATAGCGGCGACTCTCCCACAGGCACATTGGCAGGTCGTGCAACAGATAGTTGCCGCAGGCCTCGGGACGCGTAGCGGGCACCTCTGTCTGCGTGAGAATCCATTTCAGACACTCGATGGTCAGGCGACGCATGTCCTCTACGGTGTATGTGCCCGTCATGATAATATACATACCTGTGAGGCAACCCATGGGACCGACATATACCACGTCGTCCTTTGCTTCGCTATTACGGAACCAGGTGGCCATCAAGTGCTCGAGACTATGCATGGCGGCTGGTGCCACAGCAGGCTCCTGATTGGGCTCTGTGATACGTAGGTCGAAGGTGGTGAAGCCCTTGTCCTCGCGCGACACGTAGATGCCTGGCTTCAGGCGGGTGTGGTCGATGGTAAAACTCTGTATAACTTCCATGATTCTGTTTGCGGGTTTAAGAAATAAGAGGATGTGCCTCAACACATCCTCTCTTATTGATTTGCTTTTCGCTTTTTACTTCTTGTTCAGAGCGAGGTCGATGGCCACGGCGATAGCCACGGTTGCACCCACCATGGGGTTGTTACCAATGCCGAGGAAGCCCATCATCTCAACGTGAGCAGGAACTGAAGAAGAACCTGCGAACTGAGCGTCTGAGTGCATACGACCCAGAGTGTCAGTCATACCGTAAGAAGCAGGACCGGCAGCCATGTTGTCGGGGTGCAGGGTACGACCCGTACCACCACCAGAAGCTACTGAGAAGTAAGGCTTGCCAGCGAGTACGCGCTCCTTCTTATAGGTACCAGCTACGGGGTGCTGGAAACGGGTGGGGTTGGTAGAGTTACCCGTGATAGACACGTCAACGTTCTCCTTCCACAGGATAGCGACACCCTCGCGAACATCGTCAGCACCATAGCACTTT